>Ga0310694_10002516_pt1 | contig 18720 bp, 18 predicted proteins | sample 174DNAGHGhighgp2_FD_203884 | JGI IMG/M metagenome (GOLD analysis project Ga0310694, IMG submission 203884) | Sheep rumen microbial communities from Palmerston North, Manawatu-Wanganui, New Zealand - 1742 DNA GHGhigh gp2 (v2) (version 2) | ecosystem: Host-associated > Mammals > Digestive system... | reverse complement strand
CTTGGTCTCGAGGGCGTCGAATATGCGCCTGTCCACGTTCAGACCGTTGATGCTGATGTGGTAGAGCGCCACCATGCCCTGCGTGTGGACGATTTCGATGGACATTCCCGTGTGGGGGTCCACAGGCGCCTCCGGCACCTCTTCGCCGAGCGCCCATGTGCTGATGCAGTCGAACGGGAGGTACGCCTCCTGTTCTTCCGTCATCTTCTTTAGCGTCCCGTCCGGGTTGAACCGCCTGAACGAGAGCCTGGCCGACTGCTCCGTGCCGTCTCCCTTGTCCAGCGTGACGTTGAGGAACTGCAGCGCGCAGCCCGCCAGGTTGAAAAGCGCCTTGCGGATGAACCCGGTCGTGGCGACCTCGTGCAAATGGACGCGTATCTGCATGTCGCGTACGCGCCCCGCGTTGATGGCGTCCAGCAGCGTCTTGTCCTCGTCCTCGTTGTCCGTGACGGCCTCGTCGTAGCCGAGGTTGAAGTACCGCTGCTGTATGTCCATCCTGTTCAACTGGCGCATGAACGCCGGAATGTCCATCCAGTACACGACGTAGCACGTCATGCTGGACGGGTCGAAACACCCGAGCACCACGACAGGCGGGTCAAGCACCGTCTCCGTGATTGGCTCGGTCTCCGTGTCCATGCCGACCACCGGCCCCAGAGACGGGAACGGGTCGGAGGAGCACCACTCGACGACCGACACGTCGCCTACGCAGTGCTTCATGGACACCTTCACTTTTCTGAGCAATTTCATTTCATGTCTACTCCTTTTTCCTGAATTTCCTTGCGCACACGATGACGTCGCCCTTTTCGTGCGCCTGGTCGTCGAACGCCACCAGGTCGAGCACGGTGCCACCCGACTTCGGGTAGTACGGGCTGACGACGATGTTCCTGTCCATATACCTTAGTATGAGACATTTGTCGATAATGATGCTCGTCTTCTCATGCACGTCGTACAGCTTCCCGCCTCGAGGCGGGAACGACTCCTCCTCGAACGGCCAGCACTTGCGCAGCTCGTCGTACGCCTTGTCCTCCGGTATGTCGTAGACGTCCTCGGTGGTGCCGTTGCCGAGCCTTATCGGCTTCAGCGGCCATTCCAGCATCGGCGACTTGTCCATGAACGCCGTTATCATGCCCTTCTCGTTGCCCGACCACTCCTCTCCTGGAGCGCCTGCCGTCGTGCTTCCTGTCTTCAGCGCCTTCTGGTTTGATATTGTAAGCTCCATCTGCCTGTCCTTTGTTCAAAACTTCTTTGAAAATCCTGCTGTCGCATGCCTGTATCCATCCGGGCATCCGACTGACGCGCATGCCTGCCACACGTTCCTTGCAACCTGGTTTGACAATCGTGCTTCGTCCTCCTCGTACCTGACAAGTTTCGGAAGCCTTGTGTACACCCAGTACAGGCTTTGCACGTCCGGCACGACGATGAGGTCGGGCTTGACGGACTCGATATGCTCATCGTCCGCCTCCTGCCTCCATTTCAGCCTCAGGCGGCCGCCGTGCCTGATTTCGACATGCACGACGCACGGGAACACCGGGTCGTGCGCATGCTCGGCCGACAGGCTGACAAGCGCGGTGCGCATGAGCTCGACCTCCTCGTTGCCTGTCCTCCGCGCCAGCGCCACAAGCCCTTTCGACTTGAACAAGTCGCACGCCCCGCATACGACGTCGTAGCATGCTTTCAGCATGTCCATCTGCACGGCCCCGTCCGGCGTCCCTTCGAGCCCGAACGTGTCCTTCAGGACGAGCGTCGTGTCATGCAGCTGGCAGTTAATCCTGCCTGTGAACCTGTTCCAGGTACGCTCGTTTTCACATTCCGTCATCTTGCATCCTTCGGCGGCGCTGTCTGCGACTGGTTGTGGTTGTCCGTGTCGTAGCAGAACATCTTGACGCTCGTCACGCCGCGTTTGTAGTATCTGACGGCCTTCAGCTGGCCGTTCTCGTGCCATTCAACCTCCTGCACGGAGCGGCACCCGGCCAGGAGCGCCGCCATGCATATTGCCATGGTGATTCTCATAACCTGTCTATTATCCTTTCCATGATGAAATCCTGGACGTGCGGGGGAACCTGCCTGAGTATCTCGACCCACACGTCCTGCCTGGCCATGTCGCCTGCGTCCTTCGCGGGAAGCCGCACGACATGCGCCCCAAGCCTGAACACGCCGGCCTCCGACCAGGCCTTCGCCTGTTCGACGGCCTCCGCCACCGTGTCGAAGTCCTCGTGCGCGTCCGTGTCCGGCAGCCATACAAGGCAGTCGCCGGACGTCGTCACGAGCCTCTTCTGGGCGACCGAAGGCGTGTGCCCGAACATGCACACGCCCGGCGCCCCAACCTTAAGTACGTCGAACACGCCCTCGCACAGCACCGCCATGCCGAGGCCCCTTGCGGAGTCCAGGTTGTACAGCACCGTCCTCTTGCGCATCCCTGGATGTATCCAGTAGCGCAGGCCGTCCTCCGTGACGAACTTGTCCGGGCACCTGGCCTGCACGCCTCTCAGCTTCCCGTTCATGACTATCGGGATGACGACCCACGGGACGCCTCCGTTCAGCTTCCTGCCTGTCTTCGGCGTCTCCACCGGCCCCCACCCTATGTTGAACTTGACAAGGGTGTCCATGTCCAGCCCTCGCGCGGCAAGGTAGTCCGCTATGTCGGAATCCATGCCATCGCGGCACCAGTTGAACCCGGGCACCCATGTCCGAACGCCCTCAAGCGTCAGCTCGTCCGACGTCCTGTACAGCTCCTCCGCCGTGAAACCCTTGTCCATGTCGACAGGGGCCCCTGTCGCCGTCCCGTCCCCGACGCATGACATGCCCATCCCTATCATCCGCTCGAGCATGGCCCTGTTGTCCCGGTCGTCCATGCAGTTGCGCCTGAAGCAGTGCGCGAACAGCCGCCCCTGCATGAGCTCCGTGCCGTTGACGACGGGCCTCGCGTACGACAGGTAGGATATGTACAGATGGTGGTTGCTGTCCGCCTGGCCGTCCCGCCCCTTGCAGAACGGGCAGTTGACGCGGTACTGCTCGCCGTGCTCCCCGTTGTCCACGAGCCTCCACGCGGTCGGATACCGGGAGGACGGGTCGGCCTCTATGTCGGCGGACACGTCCTCGTTCTCGATTTCCACCGTGCCGAACGCCCGCACCAGCGCGTTGTACAGGAACTCGTTAAGCATCTTTCAGCCTCGCGGCCCTGCATTTCGCGCAGGCCTTCCCGTTGCCTGTCCCGTAGCACATGCCATGGGAGTGCTCGTCGTCGTCCTTGAGCATGGCCGACGTGGAGACCCTTCCGCGGCACACGCCGTGGGTCGTCAGGATTTCACGCATGTCGGCGGCCTCCATCGGGCCGTCGTACACGATGTTCCCGTAGCACCAGATGACGCATGTGTACGCCCTCAGGTTCTGGGACTGTCCGCTGATGCAGATTCTCAGCTGCCTCTTCCATCCGGGCGACGTCATGATGGCCACGACGCCGTCCTTCTTCGTCCATGTGCGCCGCAGGTCGTCGCACAGCCGCTTGTGGTTCGCAGGTGTCATTGTATCTCCCTTGTGTAGTCTTCGGCGATGCCGCTGAAATCACCTGAAAGCCCGTCCGTCTCGCTGCCCGGCTTGTAGAACTCGCCCTTGCGGGTATCCGGCAGCCAGCAGTTCTCCATGACGAACTTCGCCTTGTCGCCAATCAGACGCAGCGTCCTGACGACCTTCTTGCTCTTGCGGGCCTTGCCGCTGTGGAACCAGCAGACATCGTGGCTGTCCCTCACGCCCATCACGAAGACAAGCGTGAAGAAGTCCTGCATGTTGTGCATGTTCTGGGCCTGCGCCGCCGTGGCCATGTACGTCGGCCTGGCGGACGTGCCCTTCACGTCGAGCTGGTGCAGGAATATGACGAGCACCTGCTCTTTCTTGGCGAACTCCAATGCGATGTCGATTTCGGCCTGCGCCAGGAACCTGTACCGCTTCTCGAGGTCGACACCCAGCTTGCCCGCGATTTTGATGAGCATGGAGCCGAACCAGTCGATGATGACCGTCTTCGGCTTCCTGCCCGCCTCCTTCTCGCGGTTGAACTGCTTCCAGATGGAGCGTATGCCGCCGTAGTCGTCCGGGTCGGACGGGTCCAGCTCCACCTTCGTCATGTCGACGGCGGACAGGCGGTCGTCCACGCCGGCCACGGAGTCGATGAACCGCTGCTGGATGTTCTCCGGAAGGTTGTCGAAGCCGACGTCCCTTATGTGGTCCAGGCTCTCGTCCGTGATGTTCGCAATCATGCGCTCCGCCAGGTCGCCCTCGAGCGACTGCTCGTATGTCACCCACATCGTGTTGTTGCCGAGCATGGCCTGGGCGCATGCGTACTGGACGGTCAGCATACTTTTGCCGCCGCCTGACGGTCCGAGTATGAGCCACAGCTCGCCCGCGCGACCTCCGCCGGACGACACCTCGTCCATCCAGTTTATCCCTGTCGGGACGAGCACGACCTTCTTGGCCAGCTTCCGTATGTCCTTGAACGGATGGTACAAGGCGTCCTTGATTTCATCCTCAGGACTCGCTTCGTCCTTCTGGGCGCTGAACGGCTCCATGGCGCGCTTGGACGCGTCAAGCGACTGCTGCAGCGTCAGGATGTCGGCGTTCGCGTTGGCCTTCGCCATGAGCCGCCTGTTGCCCTCCATCTGCACCAGATGCCCGACTAGCCTGTTGCCTGTCTCCAGGTCCGGCACGTCGTTCGTTGTCAGCTTATGCAAAAGCGTATCGCACTTCTCCTTCAACTCGTCCGGCATGCTGCGGTCGGCCTCGACGGCCTCGACGAGCCCGGCCGCTATGATGTCGCGGCTGAGATTGAGCCCGTACTCCTTCTTGTGCTCCTTGAGAAGCTCCACGTACGCGTTCCACATCGCGTTCAGATGCGGGCAGAACATCTCCGTGAACAGATACGTCTTCTGCGCATACAGCTTGAGAACCTTGACCGTCAGTTCGGGATGCCCGAGCATGGCCAGGAACGCCAGGTCATTGTTGTTCAGCGTTTGCATTTAGAATCTCCCTTCCGACCGCCTTGAACGATTCAGGCAGCCTGTCCAGCGTCGACGGATAACGGAGCATCTGCTCCTCCATCTGCGGCTTGTACCTTTCGACGACCTCGTGGCAGCCGCTTGCCGCGAAGAACGTGTAGAGGACATACGGGAACGTCATGCCCTCCAGCTGCCTCATGCACACGTCCGTGTCGGCGATGTTCGCCATCAGCTGGTTCGCGTACACTATCGCGTTGTTCAGCATCATGGGCATGTCCTCCATGTACTTCAACGCCTCGCGGGCATAGGAGCCCACGACCTTGTCCGACGCCATCAGGTTCTTGTACAGGCATTTGTAGCCAAGGTGGTCAATCGCCCACCGGACATAGCCGTACGCGCTGAGCGTCGTCCCGTACTCCGTCTCGTACGAACCGAGCAGCTGGGCCACCTTCCCGAACGGGAAGTCCCCTGGAACCGTGTCACCCAGCAGGCTCGACATTGTCCGGCGTAGCTGTTCTTCCGATACCATTCATCATCTCCATGTAGTCTATTTTCTTCCACTGCTGGTTTTCATATTCCGCCATCCTCGCGTTCGCCCGCTGGGACGCCCATGGGCTGAACATGTCGAGGATGTCCACAAGATACGCCCATTCCTTGTCGTCGTCCAGTCGTGACGCCCGGCCCGGAATCTGTATGCACTCGATGTCGGACACGTCGCCGTCCGCCCTCACGATGACCGCCAAGTGCTCGAAGTTCACGCCCTGCTTCCACGACTTCGTCGCGATGACATACCGCAGGGTGCCCTTCGCGAACGCCGCCTTCATGCGCTCCAGCTGGCCCGAGTTCAGCTTGTACTGCGCCAGGTCGAGCTTCGGGTACTTCTCCTCAGGAAAATCTTTCTTCAGCCGTTCCATGTCGATGTTCTCGGCATGCGCGACCAAGAACCACGGAAGGAGCCTGTGAAGCTCTATCGCGTGGACCATAGTGCTTACCATTATCAATATCTGACCGTCGTACCGTCTTTTAAGGTCGTACACGAAATCACGTATGACGCCGTTCCTGGCGTTGTTCCTCCAGTACGACCATTTCTTTAGCGTGTTGTCACCGAGGCCCTTCTTTTGCGCCACCTGCGGGCACCTGTTGCACGGCAGCATCAGGTACTTCATCGGCGTGACCATCCCGGCGTCGGCGGCCTCCTGGTACGTCATCTTAAGGATAGTCGGGCCAAGCAGCGCCTCCATGACGCGGGCGGTGCCGTCGTTCCTGACGGGGGACGCCGAGAAACCGAACCTGCGGGCCCATTTGAACTTCATAAGTTCCTCTCCTGCAAGGTTATCTGCAACTGCGTGGCATTCGTCCACGAACACCAGGTGGACCTTCTCCGGCGATATGTTGCCGAGGGATTTCAGCGTCGTGCACACGACGCGCTTACCGCTTGTCGTGTCCTTCCCGCCGTAGAGCACGCCGACCTGGCCCGGTATCGTCTGGCACAGGTACTTGTACAGCGTGGACACGACCTGCGTGGAGGATGTCGTCACGACGATGTTCAGCGTCGGGTACGCCTTGCACAGAAGACTCAGCAGGTAACTTTTCCCATAGCCTGTAGTAGTCTCTATTATGCCGCAGTCGAGCTGGCTTATCAGCGCCACGGCCATGTCCTGCGTCTCGCGGAACTCCACGCCCTGGAACGCCGTGTAGTCGAGCGGCGGCCGTATAGCCGGATTGCGCTTGTCTACAAGCTCGTACTGGACGCCTTTCTCCTCCAGCATCCCCCTCACGCGAGGCCACAGGCCAGGCAGGAAGTACGCCACGCCGGGTTTCAGCGCGTCGTGGCTGATGCACGTCCTGTCGTAGAAGTGGAACTTGCTGATGTGCTTCGCCTTCCGTCCCGTCACCGGGTCGTCGTGGTCCAGCCCCAGCTTCTTGAGCTCCTCCTTCTCCAGCCGGAGCTCCTCGGGCGTCTTTCTCACCCTTAGCGTGTATTCGCCGGCCTTGTCGAGGTCGCCCGTCCAGCCCTCGACCATGACCATCGGGTCCGACAGTGTGACTCTCATTGGCGTCCTGCCTCCACGACGTTCGTGCAGCTCGATATGATGGGCGTGTCGCGCGTCACGATGAACATGACGCCGTCCACCGCCGGAAGCAGGGCGTTCATGCGCCCGAACATCTCGGCCATAATCTGCTTGTTGCCCTCGTCGAGCGGCTCCGTCGGCTCGTCGATGAGATACAGGTTCATGTTCGGCTGCATGACGTCGAACAGCGCCATCTGCAGGGCCACCGACGCCATGGCGCGCTGGGCGCCCGACAGGTGGCCTACAGGATGGTCGTAGCCGTCCTCCGTCGTGTAGACGAATATCCGCTTCGCCTCGTCGAGCCTCAGCGTGAACGGCATCCGCGTCAGCGCCACGTAGCGCTCCAACACGTCGTTCAGCTGCCCTATCCTGGCCCTCATGTAGCGGGCCTGCGCATGCTGCTGGGCGAACACGTCACGGAGGTCGCCCAGCGTCTGCCTGGCCAGCTTGTTGGTCTCGTGCCTGTCCTGCGCCTGCCTTGCGGCCTCCAGCGCGTCCTTGTACATCGCCCTCTGCGTCCGTGTCGTCTCGACCGCCGCCAGCGCCTCCACAAGACGCCTGGAGGCAGCCTCCAGCGCGCTCGCCAGCGCCTGCCTGGCCTGCTCCGGGTCGCCCTCGATAGGCTCGACCGCCGTGACGACCCCGATGTCCTCGTCGCATTTCGCAAGGCGCGCCCTCGCTTCGGCAAGAGCCACCGCGCGCCGCGTCCTGACGGCGTCCGCGTGCTCCTGCTCGGCCTTCCCGACAGCGGCCTTCGCCTCCTTCTCGGCCTCCTCCGCCTTCTCAAGCGCGAGCTTGGCCTCGTTCGCCTCACGGCGCAGCCTGGTCTCCTCGGCCGCCATGGCGGCGTCGTATGCCCAGACGGAACCGTATCCTGTCAGGTATTTGCACAACCTGTCGGCGAACGCGGCGTCCGCCATCGGGCGGCCGCACAGCGGGCACTCCGCGTGCTTGTCCTCCAGCTTCCCGCGGACTTCCCCGACTTTGCACAGATGCTGCGAAAGCGCCTTGCGCCGCTCGTTCAGGTTCATGTCGGCCGAGTTCCGCTTGAACTCCGCCGTCTTGAACGCAGACATGACCTGGCTGCTCGCGGCGACCGACCTCGCCACACGGTCGGAGGCCTCCTGCGGCGTCAGACCCTCGTCGAACACGACGCCTTCCGCGTCCTTGTACGACTCGACCTGCGCGACGGCGGCCTGGCGCTCCTGGCCAAGCGCCGCAAGGAGCTCCAGCTTGCGCTCGGCCGTCATGCCCTTCTCGGCCATCGAGTTGAAATTGGCGAGAGCCCGCTCTGCGTCCTCCTTGCGGAGCTTCGCGTCGTCGGCCTCACGCAGGAGCTCCTCGTCCGTCTTGAGCCCTTCCAGGAGCCTCGTGTACTCGTCTATGGAGTCCTGCGCCGGCGGCAGCGCCGCCACCGTGTCCATCTGCAGCTTCAGCTTGGCCCTCACGACCTCCAGCGCCTTCGTGTCGAACACCTGCGACAGGAACGCGCCGATGACCGCCGGCGGCGCCGTCAGCAGCTGCGACAGCTCCCCCTGCCGTCCCCAGCACACCTGGAACATCAGGCGGCACGGCATGCCGAACACGTCCTCCATGAAGGCGTCCACCGCCTTCCGGTTCACCACGACGGGCTTGCCGTCATGGCCTACGACCATGTCCGCGAACTTGTTGCCGGACACGGTGAACCTCCGTATCCTGTAGGCGGCGCCTTCGTGCATGAACGACACCGTCACGCTTCCAGGCTCCGCCGTGCCGTCCTTCTGGAGGTCCTGCTGGCTTCCCCACAGGCCGTCGACAAGCCCTGTGAGCCCGTAGACAAGACCCCTCAGGAGGTTCGTCTTGCCGACGCCGTTGTACCCTACGACGGCCGTCATTCCCGGCTCGACCGTCACCGAGATGTCGTCGTACTGGCAGACGTTGTGCATTGTCAATTTTGTTATAATCGCCATTTTCCGTTTCCCTATAGTCTTGTGACGCCCCACAGGTCGAACCACCTGTCCATCTCGGCCACCGGGTCGTCCGACGCCAGCAGGGCCAGCGCCATGTCCTTCAAATCCTCGCGGTCCCCGCATTCCTCGGACACCGCCTGCTCGATGGTCGCCGCGTCCATGCGGACGCGCTCCTCGACCAGCTCCGCGTTCCTCTGGCGGACGACCTGGTGGTCGACCGTGTCCGGCACCCGCGGCTTGTCCGCGCAGTCCGTCGGCAGGACTATCCTGACGAACGGGCGCAGGAACGACGGCTCGAAATCCGGCTCCGCCTGCTCCAGGAAGGCGTCGAAGTCGCGCTGGCCCGTCCACGGCACCTCGTAATACTGGCGGCAGTCGCACGGCACGTCCTCCACGGCCCCTGTTCCGACGTCCACGAGCGACACGCAGCTCGCCTGCATGACCTTGTCCCAGCTTCGCGGGTACATGGAGCCAGGGCTGTGGAAAGACAGGCTTCCAACCGTCCTGGAGTCCCTTGTGTGGACGTGTCCCGCGAACACCGACACCGGCAGCCCTTCGAACGCCCCGGCAAGCCATCCGAGCTCCAGCTGCCACATGCCGTCTATGTTCAGGAGATGCCGGAACGCCGTGTGGAGGAACAGGTGGAGCCTTGTCAGGCCAGGGACGGCTCTCGCCTTCTCCGCCAGGGCGGACAGCTCCGCCCTCAGGTCGTCGGCCGAGTCGCGCCACGGTATGCCGGCCATATAGGCTCCGGCCACGCCGGTGAACGGCTCCATGGCCTGGATGCCTCCGCCGAACTCGACGGTCATGCCTGCGCCCTCCGCCTGGTCGTATCCGTGCTCCCGCATGTCCGTCTCCAGGAACGACGGCTTCACGCTGTCGTGGTTTCCCCGTATGTAGAATACATTCTTGAAGTTCCTCAGGAACTTCAATGTCTCAATCAAGTCCAGCGACGACGGCCGGTTCGTGTCGAACCAGTCCCCGCCGACGACGAGCGTCTCCGGCATGCCGCCCTCTCTCTCCTCCATTCTTTCCGTTATCTTCCGCAACGCCTCGTAGGCGTCGCCCGACAAGGCCGTGCTGTTCGCCCACGTCCTTTTCGCGACATGCGCGTCCGCGATGTAGAGAATCTTTGTCCTGTCCATTTCCGTGTCCTTTATGAATCGCCGCCTTCGGCGGCATGCCCTTCGCCGCCTCCGGCGACTGTTATGATAGCATCCCGGTCCGACGACGCGCAGCCGACGTACGGGTGTTCTGTCTTTTCATCGGTATTTACGGCGCGCAAGCGCCGGAAATCCCCCGTAATCGCCCATTGCATCCCTAACCCTCGGACATCGACTGGACGGCGGCTGTCTTGGACTCCTTCGGAGTGCTTGGGTCTGTATGAGAACATATAATATGGAGTAAAATTTTATATATAAAATTTTACGTAGTATTATATATTATTATATAGGGCCAAGTACCCCTCGACGGGTGTTCCCGAAGACAGGCCGGCGCCCAAACGAAGTGCGATGGCCGTTAGTGTTGCAATGCGGCGATTACACCAATCGCGCGTGCGCGCACGCGCACATACGCGAGCACACGCGCACACGAGCAAAAGAAAATCCAAACCGGAAACACCGCCTGGCGGCTTGCGACCCTCCCAGAACCGCACAGAATGGCTCCAGAACGGTTTTACGCCTTCGGCAAGGTATCCGAACGGTCCGGAATCAAAAACGCCTCCAGACCGTGTTTATTCGCGTTTCCGGCATATGCGGCCGGACACGCTTCAGTGTATAAGAGAGCAAGCCGGGCCCCTGACAGCCCGGCCGCCCTGCGACACGCCCCCGCGGATTTCCGGCCATCCATGGCCGTTTTCCCATGAGACCCCTACTGGACACCCGTCCGGCCTTCAAATCGCGCCAGACGGCATCCTGTGGGCTCCATTGGGCATTCCACGGCGTCCTCGTCATCGCTTGTCGCGGAATACCGCGTCGATGACGACTGGCGCGTCCTGCACAACCGCCGCCGGCCCCTCCGCATGGCGCGGCGGAAGGTGGGAGCTTCCGCCGAATATCCATGTCAGGGCTGACGCCGTCGCGATTGCGACTGGCCATCCGGCCATCGCCGGGGTCGCGATTGCGGCCGCCGCGCACATCATGGCGTTCACGAAGGCGAAAGCCGCCCTCCTCTCGACGCCCCTAAGGGTCCTCCTGGCCTTGAACCGGAGGACGATGTCCGTCAGCGACATGAGGCCGACCGCCACCGGCGCCTGCCACAGCAGGACGCCCATGACGGCGGCCTTCGCGACCGTCCTTTCAACCTTGTCCATTGTCTTGCCTTGATTTCACGGCAGGTTTCTGCGCGGACAACGGAGCGGTTCTCGCAGGCCGTCTTCGCTCCTGCGTTCTCGCCGTCCCGAAGGAATCGCCCCTCAGGCTCCTGTCCGCCGGTACCACGTTCTTTACCCTCAGCCATTTCTGCATCGACACAAGCATTGACTTCTCCAGTATGAATGTACTTGGTTTCCATTTATAGTAGGAGCGGACAACACGGTCAACGGAGACATTGAATGAGCGGTCTGACGCCACGGCTACGGGCGGCTTTCGCCGCCGCCTTCGACAAAATCAGGAACGGCACGTTAAAGACACTGATACCGTTCCTCTGCATATTCCGCCTCAACGGGCGGCCCATGAACCTGCGGCTGCACTACCAGCTGGCGCCCATGTACAACTGCGTCCAACCGATGAACTCGGTGTACATGTTCGGGCGCCAGCAGGGGAAGTCCTTCGGCATATGCTCTGACGACATATTGCGCTCGGGGCTCATCCCGTACTACCACACGTTGATAGTCCAGCCACGCGCCGACCAGATTCAGCGCCTTGGCGGGACGGTCTACAAGCCGCTCCTGATGTCCAGCCCGATGCGCGACATCCTCATCTCCAGCGTGGAGATGCAGAAGCTCGCGCTACGGGAGTTCAGGAACGGAAGCCTTTGCTACCTCGAGCACTCGTTCGCCGACCAGGGCGCGAGGCTCCGCGGCATCAGCAATTGCGCCGCGACAACCTGGGACGAGGCCCAGGACATTGAATATGAGACACTCGACATCGGAAACGAGACCATGTCTGCGTCCCGCTTCTGGGGCTTCGCCCGGTACACGGGCACCCCGAAGACGACCGACACGACCCTCGCCCTGCTCTGGAACAGGTCGTCGCAGGCCGAATGGGTCATCCGCTGCCGCCACTGCGGGCACTTCAACGTGCCGAACCCCGAGCAGGACCTCCTCAAGATGATTGGCAAGGAGGGCCCGGTGTGCGCCAAGTGCGGTGGCAGGCTGCGCGTGGCGGACGGCGGGTACGTCCACGCCATTCCGGACAGGGCGTTCACCTTCCCGGGGTACCACGTGTCGCAGACCATCCACCCGATGCACGCCGAGAACTTCACGAAGTGGCAGCGCCTGCTCGCGAAGATTAACGACTACCCGACCCTCACCTTGTACAACGAGGTGTTCGGCTGGCCGTACGACGCCGCCACCAGCCCGCTGACGCTTACGGACCTGCTCAAGGCGACGCACGACTTCGGGAACGCAAAGTCCCCGGACGACGTCGTCGCCGCCTCCGGCAGGTACCGCTACATCACGGTCGGCATCGACTGGAGCGGCGGAGGCGCCATCAGCGACTCCTACACGGCGTACGCCGTCCTCGGCCTCCGCGCCGACTCGGACGTCATCGACGTCCTGTACGCCAGGCGGATTCCGAAGGGCGTCGACCCGACGTCCGAGGCGAACGAGATTCTCTGGTGGATATCGCGCACGAAGGCGAACGCCGTCGCGTACGACAACGGCGGCGCCGGGTACACCAGGCTTGAAATCATGAAGCACGCCGGGCTCCTGTCGATACCGGACCTGGTCGTCGTGCCCATCAACTACATCCCTCCCGGCGCCGGCGACGTCATGCGCCCGAGGACGGGGCAGCGCGAGGCCGACATGTACTTCTACACGCTCGACAAGTCCAGGTCGCTCGCGGTCGTGCTGCAGGCCATAAAGTCCCGCAGGATATTGTTCCCCAAGTTCCGGGAGGACGACGACAAGGACGTCATACGCGACTTCCTGGCGCTCCGCGAGGACCCGCGCAAGACGCAGCGGAACGAGACCGTTATATTGATTATCAAGAAGGCAGGCGTGCCGGACGACTTCGCGCACGCCGTGAATTTCGGGTGCTCGCAGATATGGGACCATTTCGGAGCCTACCCGAGGATAGGTACGAGATACGACACGTCGGCCCTCGACTTCGACGCGGACGGCCACCCCATACTCCCGGACGACGTGTTCGGGCCGAGGGGCGACTTCGAGCGCTTCGAGAACGCCGTCAACATGAGGATGGACGTGCTGCAGTCAAATGGATTGTTCTGATTATGAGTAAAAAGAAAGAAAACGGAAGAAAGCCGGCCGACATGTACCCGAACCTCCTGGACTCCACGCAGACCTTCGACGCAGTAGGCCTGCTGGAGGCTGTCCAGGGCGATGTCGTTCTCCGCGGCAGGCACGGCGAACGCGACCATCTGTACCCGCTTCCGCGGGCCATCGCGTGGTCGCGAAACGCCGACGACATCGCCCTGAGAATGTGCCGGTTCGGCATCAAGGGGTGGGACACCATGAAGGACATCGCCGACGACTTGCGGGCGAAGGTGCTCGAGGCCATCCGCCAGCGCCGGGCCCTCGGACGTCCTGTGCCGCCCGCCGCCGTGCGCTACGAGCAGCGCGGCGGAAAGTGGGATTTGGATAAGTTCCAACCGATTCAATGATAAGCCGCGAACGGAAGCCCGAAGCCGGGTACTCGGATACGTGGAAGCCTGACACAAGGGGTTCTTTGGTCAGAAGGCCGTACACGGGTGCGTTCCCGGTTCCTCGCCTCTGTCCGCTTTGGCTCGAGCGCCCGGGCTGCGGCCATCGGACCAGTGAACGCCTTGAGTCCGGCGTCCTGTATCCGCGTACCCGGTGTCGGGCTTCTGGCGGATTATGCTCCGCATCCTGCAGGGGGCGTTCCTTGTGCCGGAGGCGCATCGCCCCCGTTGTCTCAATCGGTTTGGCATGAAGACGATTCAAATAGCCGATGCAGCGGGCTGCACGGTAGGCAGAATTCTGGCACAGGCCGGACATACGGCTGCATGAGCTGCTCGCGGCCTCTGGTACGTCGTTCTTCCTGAGGACGCGAGAACCGTGCTGTCATCTTGGGCCGGACGGCCGGCGCCGAGGACTTCGAGCAGGCGTACCTCGTCCATCGTAAGAGGGCGAGGGCTCTAACCAACCGGTGAGCGGCCGTGCGACGCGACGACGGCCGTCGTGGCCGGCGTCGTGCCAGTCGCGTCGCCGTGTCGCTCGCCGTTATAGGTTAGGAGCCTGCGACGTGTCATCGGCGTCCTTGCACACAGGCCGTCCGGCCAATGGTGGCTGCCGGGCGAGAGGCGTCGGGGAGGTTGCGGGCCGGAAGGCCGCGAGCGGTTCGAGCAGCCGGATGTACGGCGTGCCAGAATTCTCCCTGCGGTGCAGCAAGCCATCGGCTGCCCCGATGCGCCAAGACGCTCGTGTCCTTTGCACCGGCGCGAACCACGCCGGAATGTTTGTCAATCGTCTTTAATGTTGTTCAAAAGAGCGTTTGCGTGTCATCTCGACGCGGTCTGGCCTCGGTGACAACGAGGAGGTGCTCTTCCAGGCTCGTGCGGCGCCCGTGGCGCAGATTCCGAATTCCATGAAGTCATCCACTGACGTATCGTCGCGGGCGTGGCACGAGCCTGGAAGAGCTCCTCCCGTTGTTCGAAGCCAGACCGCGTCGAGATGACAAGCGAACGTGCCAGTCAAGTGGATGTACGCACATGTCCTTCGGCCGCAGGCGAATCGCCTGCGTCCCGTTCAACAACAACAACAACAACAAAATCTACCGGACTGCTCAATCGTGTCTGGGCCTGAAGCTGGAGAAGGCGGTAGCCCGCTCATCAGGGTCCCAGGAGGTCGTCCAACCGATACATGGCCGCCTCGAATGGACAGGATGATACCTTGTCACCTGTCAGTAGCTTCGCCTTGCATGGAGTAGGAATCCTGTCTGTTCGAGGCCGCCGTACGGTCGGACGACCTCCTGGGGACCTGATGAGCGGGCGTCCGCCTTCTACAGCTTCAGGTGCCCGCGATTGTTCAGGCTCTCGCATGGGGTTCAGCTTGTCAGACGGCCGTAGCGGCCGTCGCATAGTCAACAGTCCTTTCTTGTCCTATGTGATTCAACGTCTGCCTATGGTTCCTGGCGAGAGGCGTGCTGAGCGCGTCGTCTGGCGCTGCTGAACAGGAGGCTGGCAGCTGTACCTCGTGATGTACCGGCCGGGGCGTGGAATACCTCGCGGGACATCTGCCGTTCCAGTTGTGCGGACCGAAGCCGTGCAGCGCCGGCCGGTTGTCACGGGGACAGCGGCCAGCACCCTGTTCGCGCGCCAGACGACGCGCTCCGCACGACTTCGCCAGGAAGCGGCAGAACGGCTTCGACACATGACTGGCCTGCTTCGCTCTCGGCGGGCGTATCGCCCGTCATATTGTCAATCACATATTGGTTTTTTTCTCAATCCTGTCCACGCGCCGTTGTACCCAGCGCGCTGGGTACTGCGGAAGCGTCCATACAAGCACGTGCGCGCTTTCCAAGCATGCCGGGCGAACCGTCCGGCCGAGTCACAGGAATCATGTGTCTGTTCAAGTGGATGCCGGCGCGGCGGCCGGTCCCGACGGCGCGGCGAATGAGTCGTGGGGTCGACCAGCATCAGCCGGCGGTTGAGCCGCGTCGCAGGAACCCGGTCGTGCGCCTATCGTCATTTACGTATGCGATACCGCCGGCTGGAGCGGGTCGCCCTCCAGACTTAGTCGTCGCTCCGTCGGGACAGCCGCCGCGCTTGGCGGCACTGCTCCGTGCGGTACGCGACAACTGCATACGTAGTCCTGCGCAGCGCAGGGCATGTTTTCAACAGACAAAAGAAAAGCGCCATCCTGTACGGACGGCGCCTTGAAATCAAACGGGACACGCTTTACCATGCTGTCGCTCTACCACTGAGCTACTTTCCCTTGCGGGAAAAGACGGACTCGAACCATCGGCCTACAGCTTTGCCTTGGGAATTGCTGCATGTGTCCCTGGGATTAAAATGCAAACGGAGCGCCTTCTTGGGATTTTGATAGAAAGTCAAATACCTTGGAGGATTTGCTGCGGCAAGCGCTCACTGGATGAAACTTCAAAACGGAACACGTTTGGAGGATTCTCGATTAGCAGTCAAGTCCATGTTTGGTTGCTGACGTGTTCCTGGGATGAATGGCGGTTCCTGCGAGATTCGAACTCGCGGCCTCCTGGCTGACAACCAGACGCTCTGACCAACTGCGCTAAGGAACCTTGATTGCGAAGCGTGGACTCGAACCACGGACCATGAGTTTATGGGACTCATAAGCTGACCAACTGCTACACTTCGCGTCATTAATATACACTGTAAAATTCAACCGTCCAGGCGTCGGCCGCCTGGACGCCGCCGGAAGAAGCCCGGCAGCTAAACGCGATTTCGCGTTCATGTTATTATGCCCAGAAACCACCCCGTTTTAAGGCGTTTTCCGGGTTATGACGCCCGCTTCGACAAGGGATTTGAGCTCCTTCAGCAGCTCGTCCTGCCTTGCCTTGATGTATTCGTTCATCGCTCCGACGTATGCCTCCTGCCTGGCCGTGTACGACTCGAACAAGTCGATGTCCTCCGACAGGTCGGGCATCGCGGACGCGTCGTTTTCCGCGAATTTCAGCCATGCAGGCATGCTTGTGACGCCGTTACGGTTGGCCACCTGCCGGATGTAGGCCGCGATGTCCGGGCTGAACGTCTCCGTCGGCTTCGATTCGGCATCCACGTCGCCGTTCAGGTTCATGTACTCCCACACGCCCCAGGCGCATTCGCGGATGTTGCAGTACGAAATCGTCGAACCGTCGATGACCTGGTTGTTCATGACGGCCGTGCAGGACAGGAAACCCTCTATGGAGTCCGTATAAAGGGACGTCCCGACCAGCGTGAGGCCGCAATTCAGCTTGTCGAACATCCTCTGGGGCATCTCGCGGATGTCGAACACGTCCTGGAAGGCGTCCCTGACCATCAAAGGGTCCATGTCGAGGGCCCCGAGACCCAGTTTAGACAGGGTAGCGAGGGTTATGGACGTCACAAAGCAGTTTCTGTCAAGCGGTAGACGGCTCATTCGATTGCCTCAAGCAGCGCGTTGGCCGTCGCGGCGTCCAATTTTGCCACTTTTTCGATTAATTCCTTGTCGTCGAGCGGCTTGTAGCCCTCGAAATGCTCCGAGAAGAACCTGTTCACGGCGTCCTTGCGCTCCAAAGTCGCCTTTTTGCTCAGCGAGGTGTCGATGGAGTCGACCGTGTAGATGTCGTTCGCCTGTTCCAGGAGCGCGTCCATGTTGTCCTTGAACACGACGTCCTCCGGATAGCCGTAGCTGGCGCGCTTGTGCTGGTTCCCGTACAGGAAATCCATGTCGTCGATGGCGTCGCACATGGCGTTCATGTTGTTTTCCGTGTAGAAATCGTCGTCCGACAGCTCCTTCAGGTCGTTCGCGTACTTGAAGAACGCCTTACGGCCGGATTCCGACATCGGCATGTCGATTCCACGCTGCATGAACGCCTTCCAAATCTCGTCGCGGTCGCCGACGCCGAGCCCGGCGATGCGCGCGACCTTCCGCATGCGGTCCGTGTTGAGGTCCTTGTGCATGACGGAGGCCGCGTAGACGACGTATTTCGCGGCTTCGGCCAGTTCGCGGCGTTTCAGGCTCGCCCGTTTCTCGATGATGAAGTCCGCGGCGCTGTTCAGGTCGTCCTCTGACTCGATTTCGTCCATTTCGACGTCCTGCGAGGCTCCTTTCAGCATGATTTTATGCCTGTCGCCCGTCTTTTCGGGCTCTTTCGGCAGCTCTACGCCGTAATACGCGGCCGCTTTATTGAAATTGCCCTCGACAAGCGACCGTTGCTCGGCCGTGAATGCGCCCTTAATCTTCGAATAGGCGCCGTACGAGCTCTCAAGGCTCTCCTTGGAGTCTATCGGGAACCTGCGCAGCGCCGGATATGCGTAGTATGCGTCGTTCAATTGGTCCATTGTCCTCGTCCTTTGTTACAATTCCATATGCCACCGTACGTTATACGCAGGAGCAACGATGATTAGCGACTTCGAGCTTAAATTACTGTCCGCCGACATGCGCGAGTTCCCGCTCATGGCGGCCGCCCAGGCGGCTGTCAGGCGCTGCCCCGTGTGCAAGCACGGCCAGCTGAACGTGCACAGCGTCCTGCGCACCGCCATCACTAAATACAAAAACGACAAACGGTTCAAGAAGGCGTGCTCGAGGCTGTTCAGCCTTCCGTGCACGGTCGCCGGGGTTCTCATAGACAAGGAGTGACCATGGCCATCAAGCTGGATTCCAAGAAAGTGCGGATGGGTTCCTTCATCCGCGTCTACAACATCAACCCGAAGAACAACGCGAAGAAATACTACTACGCGCTGAAGCTGGAGGACAGGCTCGACAACGAGTTCTGGTGCCTGTTCACGTCAAAGGAGGTCGCCGCGCTCAACCCGGCCGAGCTTGACGACGGCGTACGGCATAAAATCGGGCGTCTCTACGCAAGGCACAAGGTCGGCAAGACCTGGCGCAGCTTCGTTGAAATCATCCCTCCGAAACTT
>Ga0310694_10002515_pt1 | contig 18726 bp, 15 predicted proteins | sample 174DNAGHGhighgp2_FD_203884 | JGI IMG/M metagenome (GOLD analysis project Ga0310694, IMG submission 203884) | Sheep rumen microbial communities from Palmerston North, Manawatu-Wanganui, New Zealand - 1742 DNA GHGhigh gp2 (v2) (version 2) | ecosystem: Host-associated > Mammals > Digestive system... | reverse complement strand
TAGCGGAGAGCGACAGCAGATGTAGCAGAGAGCGACAGCAGATGTAGCGGAGAGCGACACTAACCAAAGCATTAAACAAAAGCAATCAACCAAACCACCAACCAAAGCAAAGAACAGACCATCGGCAGTTCAGCCGATGGCCTTTAACCTTTGCGGCAAAGGAAACATGAAGGATATTACTCAACTGCGATTTTTAGGTTAAAAGCATTGACGGCATCTGGGAGGGACGGGCTCCGTCCCGTCCGTTCTATATGGCCGCGACGGAGCGCTCCCAACGTGTCGACCCCATTTGCTGCCTCCGCAGCAGCCGTGGGCAAAGTTCGCGAAGTTCGCGAAGTGTTCTGTTATTTTTTAATGCGAAAAAACTTGCGTCAACGGCGCGGATCTGATATAATTCTCGGCAATTTTTTTCAACATGCAGTTTGATTGTGCGCCGCACGACCAATGGAAGTGGTATGTTAAAAAGAAATAGGAGGAGAATGACATGATGAAGAGAACGGTAAGTTTGATTTGCTTGCTGCTGTCTGGCATGGTCTTTGCAGACATGGCGGATAAGGTGCTGCGGTTCTCGACTGCAGGCACGGATCGCTATGCGGACGGCTCTGTCGTGATGGATGGCGAGTGCTATGCGCTTGTGTGGTCGCCCAAAGGGACGACCTTTTCCGGCTTCAACGCCGATGGTACGCCAGTTTCGTCAGCCGACCGCGTGGTGCTCGCCGGAGCGCCAGAATACAGTTTCATTGTGGAAATCGGGAATATCGCGGGGGCGTCTGGATGGACGACGGTCGCGACAAGCGCCGCTGTCGCGTATTCCTCTCTTGGCGGCCATATCGGGGAACGAAGCGAACTGGCTCCCATATCAGCGACGCCATGGGTTGTGACGGAGTTCCGTGAAGTGCCGGAACCTTCTGGTGGCTTGCTGATGATTGTCGGCGGTGCGCTTCTTGCGCTCAGGCGCAACAGGCGGGAGGTTTAAGCGATGCAGGGCGACGGTGAACTTACATGGCGCGATCATGCCGTCGTCTATGGGCTTGGCATCGTTTTGGCGCTGCTGGCTTGGTTCAGCGGCAACAGTGCCGAAGTGCCGCCCGATCTCTGGGGTGAGATTTCCGTAGCCATCGGCCTTCGTCCGCCGCCTACCGTATTCCCCGGTCTGTGGCGCTGCCTGGCGACCGCGCTGTTCGAGGGGCTGGGGCTTGTGCGCGGGCTGTTCGCGCTTCGCCTTTTGGGACCCGTTTCGCTTGGCGTCGCCGCCATCCTGACGTTCCGGATGTTTGACGAGATTCTGCCGGAGACGCTCCGGCTCAGGATGCGGCGCAAAGGGTGGAGCCGGCGCATCGTGAGGTTCGTGCTGCTTCAGGGGGCGGTGTTCTTTGTGTGCTCCGATCCCGTCTGGCGGGCAGGGCAGATGCTTTCGCCGACGATGCTTCTTCTGCTTCTTACGCTCGTGTCGTTCCGCATCTTCCTTCACGCCATGCGCACCTCCAGCCGACGTGCCGCCGTTGTGATGTCGGCCGTGCTGGGTCTGATGTCGGCGGAGACGCCGCTTGGCGTCTTGCCGATGATTGCGTTTCCTCTGGTGGTGATCATCCGGACGAGGAAAGCGTCGTCGGAGATGGTCATGCCGATGTCCAATCCGCTGGTGCGGGTGATCACATTCCGGCGAATGTCGCTTGCATTCCTCGGCACGTGGATGCTTATGCTGGCGGTCAACACGCTGTACTTCAATTGGCGCGACGGTCTTGTCGCGCAGGACTGGAATGCGTTCACATACTATATCCACTACCTTCATCACTATGTCCAGATAATCCAGGGCGCGGCCACGCCGGTCGGCTGGATCTTCATCTTCGGCGTCGTGATTTTTCCGCTGATCATGTCCTCCATCCTGATCAGGCTCGCCACCGACGACGACAAGTTCCTTGATTTCCTCCATGCGTTCTATTTTGCCGGAGCCGGGCTGATCACATTCCTCCAGTCTGCCGGATGGAAGCCGTTTTGGTTCTGGATGTGGGTGGAGTCGCCTGCCGCCGTCGGTTCGGAGTATCTTCTCTGCCTCTGCCTGCTGGTTACATCAATGACTGCGATGATGTCGCTGTGCGTTCTGGGCGTGGAGATATACTTTCGCAACTACCGCCGCATTGCGCTCATCCGCTTTCAGGATGCGGTGGAGGACGAGCCGATCGCCGAGAAGATGGTGCAGCATTTCCGCTTCATCGACCGCGTCCTGCGAGCTGTGCTTCTCTACGAACCGCTGGTTGTGGCGGCGATGATCTTCCCGTTCAAGTTCACCACGCCAGAGCATAAAATGGCGGCCATCGTGAACGAGGGCGCGAGACTTACGGCGGCGGAGTGCGGCGATGCGCGCGTGCTGTTCACGGATGGGGCGCTCGATGCGGCGGTGGAAGCGGCGGCGGCGATTGACGGCAAACGGCTCAAGACGCTGTCGATGATGTCCGGCAACACGCCCTACGAAATGTACCTGCGCACCCGCGACGAGATGGATGAGGAGGATCGCGGAATGCTGAACGTAGGCGCGGCGGATGCATTGCGCACCTGGGTGCGCGCCAAGCCTGAGTGCGCCACGAACATCGCCCTTCAGCTGGGATTCGAGCTGTGGCGGCACGACAAGCTGCCGATGCCGCCGTGCGGAGGGTTTGTGGCGAAGACCGCCGGTTTTGAGCCGGGCGCGGCGGAGAAGGGCCGGGCGGCGGCGCTGTCGCTGGCCGACCGCATCATGGGGCTTTACGAAAAGTCCGATCCGATGGAGATCGCCAACCGCAAGCTGAAGTCGATGTTCATGTTCCTGCAGTGGCGCATCGCACGGATGTGCCGCCTGCGCGCCGATGCGGCGGACAAGGCGGGGAACTTGTCGCTCGCGATGGAGGAGAGCGAACGCGCGGACAAGCTCGACAGCAAGAACGTCGCCTACAGCAACATTCGCCGCCAGATGGATTGGGTCGGCCAGCAGAAGGGAATGAGGTTGACGCCCCGCGAAGGGCTGAAGATCGGTCTGGACCGGGCTGACTTCCGTCTGGCGAAGACCTTTGCGCAGCAGGTGCTCGTTTCCGACCCCGAGAATTCGAACGCCAACTTCGCGATGGGAATGGGCTATTTCATCGACGAGCAGTACGGGCGGGCGGAGGTTTACCTGAAGCGCTGCCTCGAGCAAAAGCCGGACGAACCGGCCGTGCTGAACAATCTGGCTATCGCCCAGCTGCGCCAGGGCAAGCTGGAGGAGGCCGCTACCAATGCGGCTCATGCGTTGAAGGTGTACCCCTCCTCAAAGGAGATACAGAAGACCTTCGAGCATATCCGCAAGCTGCATGGGAAAACGGATGGCGCGCAAAAGGGAGATGGCAGATGAGAATGGTCTTTTCCGCCGCGCTGATGCTTGCGGCGGCGGCGTTTGCGCAGGATGTGGTGCGGCTTGACTTCGCGAAGGAGCTTGGGGCCGTAAAGCCTCTGCACGGCGTGAACAATGCGCCCGTGCGCCCGGACGGCCGGAAGAAGCAGGACGAGTTCAGGGTGGCGGGCATTCCATATGTGCGCACCCACGATACGGCGGGAATGTGGGGCGGTGCGCATTACGTGGACATCCCGAACGTGTTCCCGAACTTCGACGCGGACGAGACCGATCCGGCAAGCTACGACTTCGCGTTCACCGATGCGTACCTCAAGCCGATTGTCGAGGCGGGGTGCAGGATCTTCTACCGTCTTGGCGTCACCATCGAGAACTACTGGAAGGTCAAGGCGTACAATATCCATCCGCCGAAGGACTTCGCGAAGTGGGCGCGCGTCTGCGAGCATGTGGTGCGGCACTACAACGAGGGCTGGGCGAACGGCTTCCGCTGGGGCATCGAATATTGGGAGATTTGGAACGAGCCGGAGAATCCGCCGATGTGGCAGGGAACGAAGGAGCAGTTCTTCGAGTTGTACCGCGTGGCGGCAAATCACCTCAAGGCGACCTTCCCGAACATAAAGGTGGGCGGTTATGCTGGGTGCGGATTCTACGTGATCGACGATGCGAAGAAGCGCGAGGAGAGCGAGTTCTACCGCAGCTTCGTCACGTGGTTCGAGGATTTCTGCCGATATGTCAAGGCACCCGAGACGAAAGCGCCTCTCGACTTCTTTTCGTGGCATCTGTACGTCAGCCAGAATTGGCCGGTTGACCGCATCGCCACCCACGCCGCCTACGTGCGCAAGACGCTCGATGCGGCGGGGCTGACGGATACCGAAAACATCTTCAACGAATGGAACGTCTTTCGCGGACCGAAGGAGGATCAGTTCGACGCCATCAAGACGCACGTAGGGGCGGCAAACACTGCGGCGGCGTTCTGTCTGATGCAGGGGACCTCCATCGACAAGGCGATGTACTACGATGCCCTACCGACGCGAAGCTACTGCGGGCTGTTCGGTTTTCCGGGCATGAAGACCACTCCGTGCTACGAGGCGTTTCGCGCATGGAACGAGCTGGCGAAGCTTGGCACGAGTGTGGAGGTGAAGGTCGAGGCGAAGGGTTTGTATGCGGCGGCGGCGAAGGGTGGCGATGCGAAGGCGTTCCTGATCGCCAACGTGGGCGATGGCAGGGTGGCCTCTCCCCAAATCGCCGCCGCGGCGAATGGGCGTTTCATGCTCTACCGCGTGGATGCGGAACACAGCAAGCTGACGGCTACGGGCGAATGGTCTGGCGGAGAGATTGCGCTGCCGCCGAATGGGTTTGTGCTGGCGCTATCTGGCGTTGAGCTTGGCGGCGGATCCGCAAAGGCCGTTGCGCCAACCGGTGCCGTCAACGGCCTCGTCCAGTGACAGGGAACATGCTGGGCCGCACAGGGAAAGACCACGGTAAAGGGAGTTGCCCTTATCCTTGATTTTGTTTCATGTGTTGCGGCTGTGTGTGACGCGGTGCGTGTGTGCCTCGCCGTGCGGTGTGTGCGGGATAAAGGGCGGAAGTCAAGCCACTTGATTGTGGCGCTCTGATGTGATACAATACGCGGCGTTATGGCTGCAGGAGTGAATCATAGCGAACGACGGCAACTGGTGGTGACCAGGGCGATGAGCCTCTTTGCCCGAATGGGGTATGCCAAGGTGTCATTTCTTGACATCTCCGAGGCGACGGGCATTGCGCGGACGGCGCTATACCGTTATTTCAAGACCAAGCGCGAGATATTTGATGCAGCCATCCGCGATAACACTTCTGAGATCAAAAGGGATATTGACGTCATCTGCAGGCGGCGACTGCCCGTATCACGGCGCATGATATTGACGTGCAACCGCGTGATCGATGCGCTATACGGCAAGCGAGAGTTCTTCTCCGCGATCTACGAGTTCGTGTTCTCCATGGTTCGTGCGGGCGAGGACATGACTGAGCGCATAGAGTCGTTCACAATCGGGTTCAAGCTGGCGCTTAGGCAGATGGTAGCCGAGGGCGTGGAGAACGGCGAGTTGCGCAAAAACATTGATCCGGATGATGTGGCGGAAACCTTGTTCGCGCTTATGGAGTCGGTGGCATTCAGGCTGATGCTTGGCGTAGAGAAGGAGACCGGTCGGGCAAAGGCCAGGTTTGGTGCGATGATCGCCGCCTTGAGCAGTTGAGTTTTGCGGGTGGATGATAGTTGGGGGATTGTGATATAATTCGCAATCATGTTTAGAAGGGACATAGAGAGAATGTGGGCTACGCTTGCGGTTGCGGCAGGCGCGGTGTTCTCCGTGATCGGTGCCGTAACCACCGATCTCTCGAAGGACGGCATTTCGCTTACGGTCACGGCTTCGCCTGACCGCGTGGATGTCGCCCGCGATTTTGAGGTGGTAGTCAAGGCGGTTGCCCCCGCTGGCCGCACACTTTCAATGCCAGACCTGCGCGATCGGTTCAGGGGCTTTTCGGTGGCCGAGGATTTTGCCGAGGAGCCGGTGACCGATGCCGATGGCAGCACCACGTATGTCTCCAGCTGGCGGCTTGTGCCGAGGCCATGCGAGAAGGTGTACAAGCTTGCTCCGTTCGTGATTGGCGATTTCTATACCGCACCAGTCTATTTCGATGGACCGGAGGAGCGAGAGCCTGTGACGGGCGGCATAGAAGTCGATCCCAAGAAGGATTTGCCGCCGCTCTCCTGGAAGCTGGTGCGCACCTGTACGTTGGTGTTGCTGGCGCTTGCGGCGGCAGTCGCTGGCATCTGGTGGACGGTGAAGAAGATCATGCAGAAGGTGAAGGAACATCGTATGAGTCCGATCGAACGCGCGATGCTTGAGCTTGACCGCCTGCTGAAGAAGGGTCTTCCAGGGCGCGGCCGCTACAAGGACTTCTACGTGGAGCTGACGATGGTCGTGCGCCGGTATATCCAGCGTCGCCATGCCGTGCGCGCGCCGAACCTGACGACGGACGAGTTTCTGCGGGCGGCCTCTGAGAATCCGGCGTTCACGCGCGAGGCCCTCGCCGAGCTGAAGCATTTCCTTGAATCGGCCGACATGGTGAAGTTTGCAGGGGTGGAGGCTACGCCGGAGATGGCCGATGCCGCCACAGACAAGGCGAAGGACTACCTGAACACCGACAGCAGGCAGGTGACGAACTCGCCGAGGAGCGAGACATGAACTTTGCGTGGCCATATGGATTTCTGCTTGCGCTGCCGCTTGCTGTGGCGGCGTGGCGAATGCTGCGGCGCGGGCGGCGGAGCGGCGTCAAGTTTGCGCCAGTGAGACGTTTGCCGCCCAAGACCGCAGGGTGGCGCGCACGGCTCGCCAACCTTACGCCGTTCCTCTTCCTCGCAGGTGCGTCTCTGCTCATCATCGCCTGCGCGCGCCCGCGCAAGCCGCTGAACCGCGAAAGCCGCAACGTTGAGGCCATCGCCATCGCGATGACGGTGGACGTCTCAGGTTCAATGGAGGCTCTTGATCTTTCGCCTGCAAATGTCCGCAGCCTTGATGCGGCCAAGACGCGTCTTGATGTGGTGAAGGAGCTTTTCGCCAAGTTCGTCGAGGCGCGCCCCGACGATCTCATAGGACTGATCACGTTCGGAGGCTACGCCTCATCGCGCGCGCCGTTGACGGCAGACCACGAGGCGTTGCTGCATGTGCTGAAGGGGGTCGAGGTGCCGGCGATGAGCTTTGACGCGAACGGCAACGTGGTCGATCCCGATGAGACGATGACGGCGGTCGGCGATGGCCTTGCGACGGCGTTGGCGCGCCTCAAGAATGCCGAGACGAAGTCTCGCATCGTGATCCTTCTTTCGGACGGCGTGTCTAATACGGGCGCGGTGGAGCCGGACGATGCGGCGGCGGCGGCGGCGAAGCTCGGCATCCGCGTATATACCATAGGCGTGGGCACGCATTCGGCGCGTACGCCTTTCCGGGCGAAAGATATGTTCGGGCGCACTTCGGTGCAGTACGCAAACATGTCTTTCGACGAGTCGCAACTGAAATCCATCGCCAAGAAGACGGGTGCGCGCTACTTCGGTGTGCGCGATGCGAAGGGACTTAAGGCGGCGCTTGAGGAAATCGATTCGCTGGAGAAGACAACGCTTGACCGCACGGTTTTCCAGCGCTACCGCGAATACTTCCCGCCGTTCCTGCTTTGGGGCGCTGTGTTGGTTCTGGCGGCGGTTTCAATCCAGATGATGGCATCAAGGAGGCTTGTGTAATGCGCTTTGTCAATCCTTGGATGCTTGTTCTCGTCCTGCTTGTGCCGGTGGCCGGTGCGTTATGGACTTTTCTCCGTGCGCGTTCCGAAGCTCGGCTTAGGGCGATCGTTGCGCCATCACTACAGTGCCGTCTTCTGCCGAACCGCCCGAAGACGTTCCTTGTGCAGGCGATTCTGCTGCTGTCTGGGCTTGCCCTCTGCCTGTTCGCTGCGGCGCGGCCGCAGTGGGGGCACAGTACGCAGGTGGTGGCGGCGAAGAGCCGCAACGTGGTTGTGGCGCTTGACGTGAGCCGTTCCATGCTCGCAGACGATGTGCGCCCGAACCGTCTGGAGCGCGCCAAGGCGGATATAGCAGATCTTGTCGATTCTCTTGAGGGCGACCGCTGTGCGCTCGTGGCGTTCCGTCAGAAGGGCGTGCTGCTGTGTCCGCTCACCACCGACCGCGCCTTCCTGCGCTCCGCGCTCGAATCGGCCACGCCCGAATCCGCGCCGCGCGGCGAGACCGATCTTGGCGCCGCAATCCGCACGTCACTTCAGGCGCTCGATCCGGCGATGGACGACCACAATGCCATCATCCTCATATCTGACGGCGGCGATCTGCGGAACAACGCCTTTGCCTATGCGCACGCCGCGAAGAAGCGCGGCATCCCGATCTTCACCGTTGGCCTGGGTGATCCGCGCCGCGACTCTACGATTCCAGATCCTTCCGGCAAAGGCGTTCAGATGTTCAAGGGTCAGCCGGTCAAGGTTCGCTTGGAGGAGAAGGCACTTCGCGAAATCGCCGCCGAATCCGGCGGACGCTACGTGCCGCTGGCGACGGCCGGCACGGCGGAGACGACGCTTGGCGCAATCTACCGCCGCTTTCTCCGTCAGGTTGCCGCTCAGGAACAGGCCGAGGAGGAGGAGCTGCGCGCAACTGAACGGTTCGGCATCTTCCTCGTTCCGGGGCTTCTGCTGGTGTTGGTTGCCGCGTTCTTCTCTCATGGTCGCTTTGCGGGCAAGCTGCGCCGATGTTGATGAATGTCCATAAGAGGCTGATCTTGGCGGCGGCCATTTTGCCTTCGCTGGTTGCAGCCGCCGCAACGGATGTTTCATTCTTCATGTGCTACCGTCCGTCGCATCCAGAGGACCCAACGACCAAGGCGCTGAACGCCTTTGAGAAGGCTCATCCCGATATCCATCCGAAGCAGTGGGGTGGCTTGATTCTGCCGGGCGGCGGCGGGCGGGCGCAATTCATGCTCGCGCTTGCCGGCGGCAGTGCGCCAGATGTCTATAAGGCTTGGTTCCATATACTGCGCCATGATATCGATCAGGGCTTCACCTATCCGCTCGATGAATGGATAGACGAAACATGGGAGGGATGGAAGGATTCTCCGCCGCTCTGGCGGGAGGTGGCCACAAAGAACGGCCATATCTACGCCGTCCCGACGCCAGGCATGGCGTATTACGGGCTTGTCTATCGCAAAGACCTTGTGAAGGAGGTTGGGCTTGACCCTGAAACGCCGCCTGCAACATGGGATGAGTTCGAACGATGGTGCGAGAGGCTGACTAAGCCAGGCCGCCGCGCGTTGGCGGTTGAGAACCGTCCGTGGGGCTTTCTGCCGTGGGTGGGAGCCGCTGGAGGCGATGTAATCCGGCGCAAGACGGGAAACCATGCGGGAGATGATGGATGGGAGGCCTGCTTCGATTCGCCAGAATGTCTGCGTGCGGCGGCGTTTCTGCAAAGGCTTGTCAAAAAGGAGCTGGTGCGCGGCATGCCTGTGCTTTCGGTGTCGAGCGATGTAGCGGAGCTGTTCACGGGAGGCGAGATCGTCTGTGTGTTCGGTGGCGAGGATTTTGTGGCTTATCTCACTGAACACCTGAACTTCCCTGCCGATCTCGTCGGGCTGATGCCGTTCCCGGCAGCGGACGCGTCGCTGAAACCTGTCCTTCAGGCGCACAAGCATTTCTACGCCATGACGGAGTCTGTTGCGCATCGCCCGAAGGCGGAACGCGACCGGGTATGGGCGGCAATGGCGTCGCTCTCCTCACGCGAGGTCTATGACGAACAGATTCGCCTCAATGCGAAAGAGGGGAGGGCTCGCTGGTGCGTGCCGTCAGACCTGAAGCGTCTCGGCCTGGAGAAGTATCTCGACGAAGTGCCGCCCGAAATCAAGAAGATGTACGCCGATCTTGAGGAGGGGCGGATCAAGGCCGTGACTGAGCCTCACGTGGGATTCTGGCAGGCGGCAAGCGATCTGGTGAGTCGCAGGTTTCTCGGTATTCTCCTGAGCGACGCTGGCAGGCAACTCGACTGCAAGGCCGCGCTTGCTTCCATCACTGTGGACGCGAACCGCGGACTGATGTTCGATGCCGATAAGTCTCGGATTGAGGCGAAGCGTCCGCTTGCCCGCATAATACTCGGCGTGATTCTCTGCTGTGGACTTGTAGTAGGTTGGCTTGTCTTTAGCCGGGAAAGAGTGAGGGAGAGCGGCGCGAAGAAGTGTCTGGGCGAAGAGCCGGGAGGAGAGCTTGCGTTGTCCAAAGAGGGAAAGGCCGACCGCTCAAGCGCACATGCGCTCAAGCATTCGCGAACTCTCTGGATGCCGTGGCTGTTCCTTGCTCCAGCGGTGCTCAGCGTTGCTTTATGGAGCTACTATCCGCTCGTGAAGGGCGCGGTGATGGCGTTTCAGGACTACAAGATCGTAGGGGAGGCGAGCTGGGTTGGGCTTGACAACTTCATCCGTGTAGCGTCCGACCCCGGCTTTTGGCGCGCCTGGGGGCGCACTCTTCAATATGTGTTGCTTACGATCATCCTTGGGTTCACCACGCCTGTCATCCTGGCGGTGCTGCTTACGGAGATACCGCGAGGTAAGGTCTTTTTCAGAATGGTCTATTTTCTTCCGCACCTCACGAGCGCGCTTGTGATAACGCTGCTTTGGAAAATGATGTTCGATCCCACCGAGAATGGTATGCTGAACCAGATGTTGGCCATGTTCGGGATTGCGCGCCATTCATGGCTGCAGGACCCGGCATGGGCGATGACATGCTGCATCTTGCCAGGTGTGTGGGCTGGGGCGGGAATGGCCTCGCTCATCTACATCGCCGCCCTTGGCAGTCTGCCGCCTGACTATTACGAGGCGGCGGCGATCGACGGAGCGGGCATTTTCGCGCGCTTCCGCCACATCACTCTGCCGCAGCTTATGCCGCTGATGGTCATAAACTTCGTGGGTGCGTTCATTGCGGCGTTTCAGGGGATGGGCTCGATATTCCTGCTGACGTTCGGCGGGCCCGGCGATGCCACGAACGTGCTTTCGCTCATGATCTGGAAGGAGGCCTACAACAACCTGCGCTTCTCCACGGCAACGACGATGGCGTGGTTCCTTGGCATAGCCCTCATCGGATTCACCTACCTCCAGATCCGCTTTTTGCGTCGCGTGGAGTTCCGCAGCGCGGCGGCAAACTGACAGTGGCGTTTTGGTGGCATGAGGGGAAATGTGATATAATCTTCCACAATAATTCTTCATGAGGATGTTCAGATGAATCAACAGACAGAAATCGGGCGGCGGAAGTTTCTTGGCGCGGGAGCGGCAACGCTATTTGCTGCTGGAGCGCCGGCGTTTGCCGAGGTCGGCAAGTCTGGCGCGAACCGGGCTGACGAAGTGAAGTTCTGCGCGTTCGCGGATATACACTACTATCCTAAGCATTTCCCTCACGATACGCGCGAATGGCTGGAGCGTGTCCTCGCACGCGCGGAGAAGGAGAATGTGGACCTCGTCATCCACATGGGCGACTTCACGCACAAGCCCGACACATTCAAGGACTATGTGGACTTCTACAACGACTTCCGCATCAAGACCTACCACACCATCGGCAACCACGACGACGACGGCAACTCGCACGAGGCGACGCTTGCCGCATACCGGCTCGAATGTGGGCACTACTTCTTTGACCGGTGCGGTTTCCGCTTCATCGTCACTGACACCAACCACTGCTTCGCTGACGGCAGGTTCTTCCACTATTCCGACAGCAACTACTACGCCATCCACAGGAAGATCGGCGGCTCAAGCATTTCGCGCGTGCCTCCGGAGCAGCTGGAGTGGCTGAAGGCGACCATAGAGAGTTCTCCCTATCCGTGCATCGTCACGAGTCACGCCAGCTATGAGCGAGAGGACGGTTCCCCTGACCGCGCCGCCGTGCGCAAGATATTCAACGATGCGAACGCGAAGCATCCAGGCAGAGTGAGGCTTGTGATCAACGGTCATCACCATTGCGACTTTGTGCGCATCCTCGACAACATCGTCTATCTTGATCTCAACTCCGCCAGCTACGACTGGATGGCGAAGACGCACACTGCCTATCCGGAAGAGGACGTGAAGCGCTGGAAACATGCGCGGCACGTCATCGCATGGAACGACCCAGTGAATGCAATCATCACCATCAACAGGAATGGGCATCTAAAGGTGGAGGGGCAGCAGAGCGAGTTCTACCTTGGCATTACGCCGAAGATGGCGGGGCTGTCGCCGGTAAACGGTCAGGGCCGGCTGGTTACGCCTAACATCCAATCGTTCGAGATGACTGTCGCCTATCCTAATGCGGTGTGACGAAGATGGATATGGAATTGCGGGAGTTCATGTTTTGGGTGTGATATGCTGCACCGGCTGTTCATCAATATCTGGAAGTTCTTCCTGTCCGGCAACGGAATGACGATTCGCACGGGCCGTTACTTCGGACGTGCGGCGGTGCTTGGCGCGATGGTGGGCCTTGTCACGGTCGTGTTTCTGCGGCTCATCGAGTTCGGACACGAGTTCTTTGGCATTGAACGCCTTGCCGTTTCTCATCGTTGGGCGCTATTTATACTGCCTGCGCTCGGTGCAACGGTGGGATCGCTTCTCATTAAGCGGTTTGCGTCCGTGCGCCATGCGCGCGGCACCGATTCCGCGGTCTATGCGTACCATCATAGCGATGGTGTTGTTCCGCCTGCGGTGATACCGGTGAAGTCTGTCGCATCAGTCCTGACTGTCGCGAGCGGCGGCTCCGCCGGATATGAAGGCCCCATCACCCTCATCGGCGCGGCTTGCGGTTCGTTCCTCTCGTCGGCGCTGCATCTTGAAGGGCGCGCCAGACGCATACTGATGGCGGCTGGGCTTGCCGCCGGAATAGGGGCGCTGTTCCGCGCTCCGCTCGCCGGCGCGCTCTTCGGGGCGGAGATATTCTATTCGTCGAGCGATCTTGAATACGACGTTATCCTGCCGTCGTTCGTCGCGAGTGCCGTATCCTATACGGTGTTCGCCTGCTTCCTTGGCTGGGAGCCGCTTTTTGCCATGCCAAGCTATTCGTTCGAGAACGGCGTGCGCCTTTTCCCGTATATCGCGCTTGCTTTCATTGTAACGCTGGGCGCGCGTTTCTACATCAGCTTCTTCCGCGGCACCGAAGCGTTCTTTACTCGCATGGAGCTGCCGTCGTGGATCAAGGTTGCGATTGGCGGCATCGCCACAGGCGTAATCGGGTTCTTCCTGCCTGACGTCTTGGGCCCAGGCTACAACGTAATCCGTCATCTGTTTGCAACTCCAGAGGCCGCGCTGCTGTCCGATACGGTTACGCGCCACTGGCCGCTTCACGGATTTCTGCTTTTTTTCGTTCTGAAGGTCATTGCCACTGCGTGTACGGTTGGTTCGGGCGGCTCAGGCGGCGTGTTCGCGCCTGCGCTTGTGTGTGGCGGTGCGCTGGGATCGGCGGTAGGCATAGGCTTCGAGGCGATTCTGCCGAGCAGCGTTGGCATCCATCCGGCGGCATTTGCGCTTGTAGGCATGGCAGGGTTTGTGGCGGCGGCTGTGAGGTGCCCGCTTACCGCAATCGTGATGGTTGCCGAGATTTCCGGCAATCACGAACTGCTGCTTCCGACAATGTGGGTGTGCGGCATAGCGTTCTGGATCAACAACGGCTGGTCTCTATACCGCAGCCAGGTGCACGACAGAGATGCCTCGCCCGTCTATCTCTGAGTGGAGGGGGGCATTTGAAATGTTGCGTGGATTTTTCGGTGAAGGTGTGATAAAATTAACCGGAAAAAACAAAGGAGTATAAAGTCATGGCTGTAACAGAAACGACAACCGAAAGCTGGGGGTCACGCCTTGGTGGTTCTATCAGGGGTGTGCTCATAGGACTTGCGCTATTCATCTCAGGATTCCCCGTGCTTTTCTGGAACGAGGGCAATTCGGTGAAAACGGCAAGGGCCATTGATGAGGGAGAGGGCGCTTGCATTTCCGTTGATTCGAACGACAAGGTCGATGCGGAGAACGATGGCAAGTTGGTCCACATGAGCGGCAAGGTCGACACGAAGGACGTGCTGTCGGACGACGTGTTCGGAATCTCCGCGACCGCAATCAGGCTCAAGCGCAATGTTGAGATGTACCAGTGGATCGAAGAGAGCCACACCACAGAGAAGAAGAAGATGGGCGGCAGCGTGGAGAAGACGACCACCTATACGTACAAAAAGGACTGGTCGTCCAATGCCATCAACTCCAGCGGCTTCAAGGAACAGGGGCATGACAACCCAGGCGCAATTGAGTTTCCTGAGGAGGAAAAATATGCGGCCAACGTCTCGTTCGGGGCGTTCAAGCTGAGCGACAAGCAGATCCGCATGATCGGTTCGTCACAGGACTTTGTTATCACGAACGGCTTCAAATGTGCGCTCCCGCGCGTACAGATCGCCGGCAACACAATCTATGTGCCGAATGGCGAGACCCGCAACAACGCACTGAACAATCGCGATGTCGCTACGCAGACTCGCATCGGCGATATGCGCGTGACGTTCCGCGTGATCTATCCGCATGACGTTTCCGTAATCGCGAAGCAGAAGGGGGATTCCTTCATCGATTATACCGCGAAGAACGGCAAGAAGCTCAACTACCTGGAGAATGGAATTGAGGATGCGGCGTCGATGTTCTCTACGGCTCGCACAAACAACACAATCGTTACGTGGCTTGTGCGAATCGCTGGCTTCCTGCTGATGTTCATTGGCCTTTCGATGGTGTTCAAGCCCTTGAGCGTGCTCGCCGATGTGCTGCCGATTCTGGGAGATATTGTAGAGATGGGCATGGGTCTTGTCGCGGGGCTGCTCGCATTGATCTGCGCCCTTGTCACGGTTGCGGTCGCATGGATATTCTACCGCCCGGTATTTGGCGTAATTTTGCTTGCCATCGCTGGGTTCTTTGTGTGGAAGCTGATCCAGAAGCGCAAGGCGGCCAAAGCCGCCAAAGCTGGCGCACAGCCTTGAGCCGCATGATCGATCTGCACGTTCATAGCACGGCGAGCGACGGAACGGTTCCGCCCGCCGTGCTGGCGGCGCGCGGGCGAGGCTTTTCGGTGATGGCGCTCACAGACCACGACAATTGCGACGGCGTGGAGGAGTTTCTTGCGGCGGCAGATGGCGATGGGGTGCGTCTGGCCGGCATTGAGTTGAGCGTGGAACCGGGCGAAGGCTACGGAAAGTTTCATCTGCTCGGGCTTGGGATCGATTCGCACAATGGTGGATTGAAGTCTTTCCTTCGTCGCATCCTTGATGGGCGCAACGCCCGCAATGAGCGAATACTGGAGCGCTTCGCCGAGATCGGCATCGCCATACCGCCGGACGAAATCGCCACCTATGCGCATGGCGAGGTGCTGGCGCGTCCGCACTTTGCGCGCTGGCTGATGGATCATGGCCGTGCGGCTGATGTGAAGACAGCGTTTCTCACATACCTTACTCCCGCTTCGCCGCCTGCGACGAACTGCTATGTTACTCGCTACCATCCAGATCCCGGCGAGGCGTTTGACATCATCCATTCTGCGGGCGGCGTTGCGGTGATGGCGCATCCGCGATATTGGACAAAGGATCCAACCATGCTGCTGACCGGTCTTGAACGGTTGAAAGCGCGCGGGCTTGACGGAATAGAGGCAATATATCAGGCGAATGAGCCGGGCGAAACGATCGACCATCTGCGCGCGGCGAAGGAGTTGGGGCTTTGCGTTACGGCGGGCAGCGATTTCCACGGCGCGAACAAGCCAGAGATCACATTGGGAATGGAAGTGGATGACGAAGATGCGTTCATCGCTCCGTTTCTGGCGCGCCTGGAGCATTGGCGCGGGGCGGCTGAACGATGAATGCGGCGGACGGCATGTGGCTTGCGCCGTTGCGGGGCGTTACGGTGAGAACGTTCCGCAACGTGTTTGGGGCGGCGATCCGCGAGTCGGGCTTCTCGGGAATGTATGCGCCATTCATTCCCGCCAATCCGGGTTTCCGGTTCTCCAAGCGGCTCTTTGCCGACATACTGCCAGATGGTGACATTGCGCCGGAATGCGAACTTGTGCCGCAGGTGATATGCAAGGATCCGGCGGCATTGCGCGAATGGTGCAAGGCCGTGAAAGGCCTTGGCTACGTGCGCGCGGACCTGAATGCCGGCTGTCCGTTCCCGATGATTCGCCGGAAGGGACGCGGATCCGGACTGCTCCGGACGCCTGATGCGCTGGAGCGGCTGCTGGAGGTTGGCTGTGACGAGATGGGCGCCGGCAACTTCTCCCTCAAGACGCGGCTTGGCGTTGAACGGCCCGATGAACTGCTTGAGCTGATGCCTACAGTCAATCGCTATCCTCTCGCAGCGCTTGCCGTTCATGCCCGCACCGCCGTGCAGATGTACGATGGAGAGGTTGACCGCACAATGTTTGAAACGGTGCGAACCGCATCTCAAGTGCCAGTGGTGTACAATGGCGATGCGGCGGCGAATCCGCCGCAGAGAGGGGTTATGGTTGGCCGCCGCTTCATCCGCTCGCTCGCCAACCGTGATGACGCGCGCGAGCTTCTCTTCCGGTATCTTGAAGCGAGCAGACGCGAGCTGTGTGGCGATGCGCCGGTTCTTGGGCGGATGAAGGAACTGCTGTCGTATTGGTGCAGGGAACCGTCCTGGCGGCGCCTGTGGCCCATGATCAAGATTTGCCGGAACATCGAAGAGCTGATGCTTTGCTGCAGATGATGTGATATGTTGCGTCAGGTGAGGTGGCTATGGTCAATGAGGATCCAAACATCTATGAAGAGGGGAAGGAGCGCAGAACCCTTGATCTGCGCCCGGACGGGGTTGACTGCATTCCGCTGCTCGGCCTCAGCAACTTTCAGTCTGTAAGAACCGGACCGAACGAGCATGTGCATCCGGGTTGCGTGGAGATATCGCTATGCCTGCGCGGAAACCTCATGTTTGAATCGCAGGGAGAGTCGTACCCGTTCCTCCCCGGCACGGTATTCGTGTCGCGTCCCGACGAGCCGCACAGGCTTCGGAGCAATCCCAAGGGATTGATGCTTTATCGCGTCCTCTTCCAGATCCCTGCGCTGGATGATCCGATCTTGGGGTTGTCGCCGGATGAGAGCAGGTGGCTGGTGGAGCAGCTCGTGCATTTTCCGGTGCGCCTCTTTCCGGCGACGGAACGAGTGAAAACCGCCTTTGACAGGCTGTTCGAGACATACGACAATGCCGGACGGCGGTCGGCTTCGCGTCGCCTTAAAATGAAGTCGGCGGTTCTCGAACTTCTCGTTTCGCTTGTAGAAGCGCCTCATGCACCCGCCACGCCAAAGGGGAAGTTCAACTCGCGGATCAAGGCAATCATTGACGAGATGCGCCGCAAGCCGGGGGCGGAGTATAGGATTGAGGATATAGCGCGGCAAGCGGCGCTTTCCTCTGTTGTGTTCAACGATGCTTTCAAGCGCGCGACAGGACTTCCTCCACATGCGTTCCTGCTTGATCTGCGGGTGAAGTCTGCAGAAAAGGATCTTGCGAACCCCAAGTTAACCGTTGCTGACATCGCGAAGAAATACCGATTCTGTTCGCCGCAGCACTTTGCAACGGCGTTCAAGCGCATCATGGGCGTTTCGCCGCGCCGCCGATGATGCTCCAGGTTTTTCGGGGCGGGGGGTGTAGGTCTAACATGTCGAGCGCAAGCTTGAAGCCGTCGCACTTGATGAGGTTCACGACGATCTCGTTCCTGTCGTCGCAAGCGTTCCCGCTTGCGCCTCTCGATCTGGCCATCCATGAGCCTTGCGCTCTCTTGGCGCGCGTGTGCTTACCTTGCGCGAAGCGAGGCGTGGAGGCGGACTCAGCAAGACGACACAACAGAGGCCTAACGGTTGCGCGAGGGACTTCGCCGCCCAGAAATCCGAGATCAATCCTGTTGGATCTCTCTTCGGGCCATGTCTCCCACAAGCAGACGAATATCCTCGCTTTGACCGCCGTCGATGTCGAATTCGACCCTAGACTTGTAGTCCAGTGGCTTGTCTCGCCCGAAGCTCAAGGCTTCGCAGAGGGAGTACCCCATGTTATTGATATCCTCAATGATGTCAATGGCTTTGGCGTCCACGTCTTTCTGCTTGAGCAGCTGGGACTTCGTAGCGAACGTTTCAGCGAAGTCGGCGGCGATCTTGGATGCGTCCGACTTCACGATCGTCTTCGCGTTCGCCGCGGCGAAGCGGGTGGCTATGTCCTTGATGACGCTGCCCTTCACCATTTCGGTCCGTTTGATGGAATTGATGTTGGTGTCGAGCGTGACGTCGCCGCCCGTCTTGCCGGCGGCGTCGAGCAACGTCGTCCTGATGGCATCTATGAGGTTTGCGACCTTCTGGCGGGCGCTCTGCACGCCGATGGCGCATTTGAAGCGCATCCACCAGCTCGCCTCCTTGACCTCTCCCGTGGTGGATGAGAGGAAGTACGTCTTGTTCGCTTCAAGGCTCTTGAGCGTATCGATGTTTACGTTCGGTGATACACTGAGTGACATTGTTTTTGTATTCCTTTCTGCGCAGTCTACACGCAAAAACCGGAAAGGGTACACTATACGCGCATGAACTGCGAAATATCTTCTTCCAAACCGTTCGCTTCGCCGACGCCTTTTCCGCCATCATCGTCGTCGCCCTCCGCCATTGCAGACGCGATTTCGGCCTTGACCGAAACGGCGGCATCGGTGAACGAGGATAGCTTCAAGCCGAGGGTCTCCGCGTCCAGCCCCTGCATCGGGAACTGGACGGAGAGAATCAGCTCGCCGTTGAACATCCCGAGATTTGCCCCTTGCGTCCCTTTGCCCTTGTAGGCGAGCGCCAGCGC
>Ga0310694_10002514_pt1 | contig 18739 bp, 12 predicted proteins | sample 174DNAGHGhighgp2_FD_203884 | JGI IMG/M metagenome (GOLD analysis project Ga0310694, IMG submission 203884) | Sheep rumen microbial communities from Palmerston North, Manawatu-Wanganui, New Zealand - 1742 DNA GHGhigh gp2 (v2) (version 2) | ecosystem: Host-associated > Mammals > Digestive system... | reverse complement strand
CGTGAATGGTAACCCAGTTTGTATTATCATTGGAACCTTCTATGCGCCACTCCTTGGGAGCACGGTCATTCCAAGAGCCATCATCGTCTGTGGTGAATGAGTAGCTCTTTACTGTATGAGGTGTATCATCGTCAGTCTTGATGGTTAGATATTTACCTGCAAGGCAATTACCGCCACTGCCTCCCCACTTTTTGTTCACTTTCCAGTCAACAGCTTTTCTGGAATTCTGATCGTTGTTCTCATCACGAGTATCAGAAGATTCAAGCCAGCTATAGGTCACGAGGGCATTCTTTTCGTAACAAAGCTTGAACTCTGTCAGCTGAACAAAATCGCCATCATCCAGAGTCAACTTGTAGTACTTGTATGCGGTGCCTACCTTGTCCTTGTCGCAGAAGAAGCGCTGGGTGTAGTAATTCTTTCTCTGAACAAAACTATTGGTTCCGAGGTCGGAAAGTTTTGACCAGCTACTGTGGTTGGCATCAGTTGCGGCAGCCGCATCATTGGAACCATAGAGTGTCCATCCTGTAACACAACGACCATAAAGTTCATTGTCTTCGGCTGTGGTCATATCATAGCCCCAGACATAGATGGCCTCTGAAGCCTCAACAATGGCATAGACAGGATTAGCTCCAGACACATTGCTGGCATTACCGCAATACTTCGTTGTATAGACGCCGTCGAAGAGCTTTTCCATACCTTGGCTAGCATCGCCATTATTCCCCTGCTTGGCAGTGCATGTGAACTCGACTGTACCAACTGGCAGTGTATAGGCAGTAAAGGTAAACCCATCCATCTGGCAGTAATCATCCCAATTTCCAGCGAGCGCTTCTATCTCAATCTTGAAGTATGAGTATTCTGCGGAAACTGTCTCCGAAATGCTTAGTGTCTGTTCTGCGAATGGATTTTGCTCCGTGCCTGTAGGTAGTGACTGATTTTCCTTATTGTCAATCAGCACCCAGCCGCTGGCATTGCGGGTAGCTTCTGATTCAGATGCGAATTTACCAGCGTAAATCTTCCAGTTCTTCCAGTTGCGCCCGTTATTGCCACTCTTATAGGTGTCATTTGCTATCACCAGTTTGTACTGGCTTGGCTTAATGGGCGAACTCGTCTTGAACACGACATAGGGGTCATCATCGTGGGTTCCCCACTTGGTGTTTGTCGTGCCGTCGAACAACTTGGCAGGTCCTTCACCCGCATTCCAGTTTGAACCGCTCAATGCCGTATATACAATGGCATTAGCATTCTGAACGCCCAGCAGCATTATGGCTGCAGCGAACAAGATAATTAGTTTTTTCATTTAAAATAGTTTTTAGAAGTATTTATTTGATGTGTTAATTATGTTTTTCTGTATTTCTCAATATAAACATACTCTAATATTTATACATGCGCCCGCACACGCATGACTCTTGCAAAGATATTCTTTTTTGCTACACGAAGCCACGCCCTTCGCGTTAAATTTTGTTAAAGACAAGAAGGCAACATGTTTTTACTTTATGAATACTGTGTCAGATTACGCTTGTTTTGTAAACATCTTTCGCAGGAAGAACACCTCTAAGCCAATGTTTTTGGAGCGATGGCACTTTGGTCCACAAAACACGGGAAATAGCCTTAAATCGAGCCGCTGCTGACTGTCAGCCTGTTACGCAACTGATTTTCACAATCGCATGTTATGAAAAGAACATTACCACATTCCCATTTGATAAAAAAGTGGCAGTTTCATCGGTAAAACCGGCCTAAAGCTATGAGTAATGCAGCGTGGGACGAGAGCCTACGCAACACGCTGAATTGGCTAACGCAACATGCTGCGTTAGCCAATGCCACACGCAGCATAAACCGCATCTCCCTTTTGCGACAAAAGAGACGGCTGATTTATGTAAGGGATTTTTACAGCAGCAGGGATACTCTCAACCGCCGGTGCTGTACTAAACAAGACACAGGGAGAGCGGTTCCAGTGGCAGAAAGGCCGTTCGGGAAAGGATTTGCATGAGGCAAAAGGGCTATATCCCTGATATGGCACATGCCTATGAAACTAGCAAAGGCTCTGCTGATACCATTTGAAGAGCTTGGCAACGCCGTCCTCTATCTCCACCTTGTGCGTCCAACCGAGGGAGTGCAGTTTCGAGACGTCTATCAGTTTGCGCATCGTACCGTCTGGCTTGCTGGCATCAAACTCCACATCGCCCTTGAAGCCAACGGCCTTTACGACAAGTTCCGACAGCTCGCGGATTGTGAGTTCCTTGCCGGTGCCGACATTGATATGGCAGTTGCGTATCTCGCCCAACGACGGTATGGCACCACCGCGACCGGCGGAGTGATTCCTGTCCACTGCTCCGTCTGTTGACGCACCATAATGCACTGAACTGTACTTCTCGATGCCAATCACATCCTTGAAGTCAACATTTAGCAAGACATGCACACTTGCGTCTGCCATATCTTCGCTCCACAGGAATTCGCGCAGAGGGGTGCCTGTACCCCACAGGACAACCTTATTGTCTGAGATGCCGTACTTGCCAAGCACCGTCAGTATTTCGTCGCGGGAAGCACCACCCGTCACGCCCTCTACGGGACGCTTGTTCAGGTCGATGGCTATCTTGTCCCATTCTCCGTCATGAATCAGCTTGGCGAGATACACCTTTCGCATCATAGCCGGCATCACATGACTGTTCTCAAGGTGGAAGTTGTCATTGGGGCCGTAGAGGTTGGTGGGCATCACGGCGATATAGTTGGTGCCGTACTGCAGATTATAGCTCTCGCACATTTTCAGGCCGGCTATCTTTGCGATGGCATATTCCTCGTTGGTATATTCCAATGGCGATGTCAGGAGGCAATCCTCCTTCATGGGCTGAGGAGCATTCTTGGGATAGATGCAGGTCGAACCGAGGAAGAGCAGCTTCTTCACGCCGTGTGCGTACGCCTCGCTGATGACGTTGCACTGAATCTTCATGTTCATCATGATGAAGTCAGCGCGATACAGCGAGTTGGCCATAATACCACCCACAAAAGCCGCAGCAAGCACGACAGCATCGGGTTTCTCCTCGTCAAAGAACTTCTTGACAGCCACCTGGTCGGTCAAATCCAACTCGCTGTGACTACGCCCCACAAGGTTCTGATAGCCGCGCGCCTTCAGGTTGTTCCATATCGCAGAGCCTACCAAACCGTTGTGGCCTGCTACGTAAATCTTAGAAGACAGGTCTAACATAACTACTTCACAATGCCCTTTTCCAGATATTCGGCCAGGTTGGTACGCACCTTCTCGGCAGCACCTTCTGCTGCCACCTTAGCCATATCATGTTCCACCATCAGCTTGACTAACTCCTCGAAGCTGGTCTTGCTCGGATTCCAACCGAGTTTTGCCTTTGCCTTCGTCGGGTCGCCCCAGAGGTTGACCACATCTGTGGGACGATAGAAATCCTCGCTAACCTCCACCAGCGCCTTGCCGACCAAAGCCTCCGGACCGCTTACGCAGATGCCTTTCTCGTTGAGCCCTTCCCCTTCAAACCTAAGCTCGATGCCCGCATGGCGGAAAGCAAGGTCCGTGAACTCACGCACTGAGTGCTGAACACCTGTGGCGATGACGAAGTCCTCGGGTGTTTCATTCTGCAGGATAAGCCACATGCATTCCACATAATCCTTGGCGTATCCCCAGTCGCGGAGTGAATCGAGATTGCCCAAAAAGAGCTTCTCTTGTTTACCCTGGGCAATGCGTGCGGCTGCAAGGGTAATCTTGCGCGTCACGAAAGTCTCCCCTCTGCGCTCGCTCTCGTGGTTGAAGAGGATACCAGAGCAGCAGAACATATTGTACGCCTCACGGTACTCCTTTATAATCCAAAAGCCGTATAGCTTGGCAACGGCATAAGGACTGTATGGATGGAAAGGCGTATTCTCGTTCTGCGGCACTTCCTCCACCTTGCCGTAAAGCTCGGAGGTCGATGCCTGATAGACCTTACACGTCTTCTCCAAATGGTTAGTACGCACGGCCTCGAGTATTCTGAGAACACCTACAGCATCCACATCGGCCGTAAACTCAGGGGCATCGAAGCTTACCTGGACATGACTCTGCGCTGCCAGATTATAGATTTCCGTGGGTTGAACCATGCCGACAAGTTTGACGAGCGACATCGAGTCGCCCATATCGGCGTAGTGTAGGTGGAAATGCGGCTTGCCCTCCAAGTGAGCGATGCGCTCGCGAAAATCGACAGAGGAGCGGCGGATAATGCCGTGAACCTCGTAGCCCTTACCGAGAAGGAACTCGCTGAGGTAGGAGCCGTCCTGGCCCGTCACCCCAGTTATCAGTGCAATGTTTTTACTCATATGTTATGTTTCGTTTATTTCCCTTCGCTGAATTGTTTGATGCGCTGCTCGTCAGACAGACGGCAGATGAGCAGTGTGTCGTCGCACTCTGCCACGACAAAGCCGTCCAAGCCTTGTACCACTACGCGCTTTTCCTGCGTCGCATGGATAATACAATTGCTGGTTTCATAGACATCGATGTTCTCGCCGATGAGGGCATTGCCGTATATGTCGCGTTTGGTATTGTCGCGGAGTGAGCCCCAGGTGCCCAGATCGCTCCATCCGAAGCTTGCAGGGAAGACGTATATCTCTTCGGCTTTCTCCATGATGGCATAGTCGATGGAGATGTTCTCGCACTGGGGGAAGACTTTGTTGATGGCTTCCTGCTCCTGGGCTGTACCATAAACGGGGAGCAGGTCCTCAAATATCTTCGACAGCGCCGGCTGATAGACACGTAGGGCATTAGCTATGGTGCCTACGTTCCAAATGAAGATACCTGCATTCCAAAAGAAGTTGTTTCGCTGGATGTAGCGCTTGGCTGTATCGATGTCGGGCTTTTCCTTAAAGGAATCGACGCGGAAGATTTCCTTGTTTCGCGCTGTCGAATAAGTGAGGTCGGCTTGGATGTATCCGTAGCCAGTCTCGGGGCGGGTGGGTTTCATTCCTAAAGTAACCATCGCATCGGACTCTGCAACAAACTTCAGACACGATTTGATGACACGCTGATACTCGTTGGCATCCATCACAATGGCATCGCTGGGAGTCACCACCACGTTTGCCTTCGGGTCTTGCGATTTGATGCGCCAGCTGGCATAGGCTATACAGGGGGCTGTGTTCCTGCGGCAGGGCTCCAGCAAGACATGATTCCATGGAATGTCGGGCAACTGTTCGCGAACAATGCCGACATAGGCCTGAGATGTGACCACCCACATGTTCTCGATCGGAACAATCGTCTTGAACCTGTCGTAAGTCAACTGAATTAGCGTTCTGCCACAGCCCAAGACATCGACAAACTGCTTCGGCTTCTGCTGTGTACTCATCGGCCAGAAGCGGCTCCCTACGCCGCCTGCCATGATAACCAAATGATTGTGATTCTTCATCAACGTATTTTGTTTACAAAAGTAATGAGCGGCAAAGATAATACTTTCTTGGCGTTTGAGCAAAGAAAACACGGTATTTTTCCGACTAAAGAAAGTAAATTGATTTTCACCCACATACGAGAGCCGCAAACGCAGGCAGCTGCGAAGGCTTACGCAGGCAGCTGCAACGGGCGATGCAGGCAGCTGCAAAGGGCGATGCAGGCAGCTGCATTTTCCGACGCAGCACGTTGCGCTTTCCTGCACTCGGAAAAGGGCTTTTTCAGCCCCCTATATCAAGCAAGGAAAAAGGCGTTGTGTAAGTAGTCCGGATGCGCCATGCATCAGGGTACAGATTATTGATGCGAGAACCGACGCCCTTGCCCGGTCCAAGCACAAGACCACGATAGCAGAGCGTGACTGGCCCTCTGGGTGCATCCACACGCAATGCCTCGCGACGCAAATACTGCAGCGCTTCATTGTACGACAGCTCTATGCGGGGAGCATCCTCCTGAATAGCGAATGAAGCAGGAAGTATCGACTTCGGAACAAAAGACTTGATGCGAGAAGCCCAACGTTGCGGAGAAAGTTGTTCTTTTTTACTCATCAGCCCTTGTCCCTCATCACCATCTAGCACTCTTATTGCTGCCACATAAAACCCTTCACCACGGTCGAGACCAGGAAGAAAATGGCGCTCAAAAAGCAAAAAACCGCCCATTTCATCGCAAATCCAACGCACATTGTCCTCGTCCTCATAGCGGTTGAAAGTGCAGGTACTATAGATGAGCAAACCACCGGGCTTGAGCACATGCCAGATATCCCCTATAATCTGCCGCTGCCGCTGCTGGCACATCCGCACATTCTCCAGGCTCCAATCCTTTCTGGCGCCCTCATCCTTGCGGAACATTCCCTCCCCCGAACAGGGAACATCCGCCAGGAGAACATCCACACAGCCCGTCAGAAAACCGAAATCCGCAGGATACATCTGGGTCACAACCACTTGTGCTGCCGTCTCTGGCTGCCCCATCATCCACTTCTGCATATTCTCTGCAAGAATCTGTGCCCGCTTGGCTATCGGCTCATTACTGATAAGGAGCGAACCCTCGGGCAAAAGGCTTTGCAGAAGCGTACTCTTGCCGCCAGGAGCAGCACACAGGTCGAGAGCAAGAAGAGGGGCAGTCCCCACCATACCTTCCCGAGGAGAGGCTTCCCCCACAATATAGTTCTCTCCCCTTTTGGGGAGCAGGAGGGGGGCAATATACATCGACGAAGCCTCCTGCACATAGTAAGCTCCGGCATGAAGCAAAGGGTCGAAGGTGAAAGCGGGACGCTCTTTAAGGTAAAAGGCCTCAGGGCACCAAGGCACTGGCTCCAAGTCAGGATTGCAGGCCAGCACATCTGCAGCAGACAACTTATGAGGATTGAGGCGGACAGACACCTCGGGAGCCGTAGCCTCCAAGGCATCGCAAAGCACATCCGCTACTGCACCCTCATAATGTTCATGCATCAGGCGAACAAAATCGCCCGGTATTGGCGTTTGAATCTCTGACATAGTCTCACTTTCAGCCACAAAGATATAAAGAATTGTTCATAGTTCGCAGTTTTAGCCCACAATGTTTTGCAGACTCAAGAAAAAAAGCTAATTTTGGGAGCAAAAACCAATCTAATTTGTATTTTAAACACCATGAAAATGAACAGACGATCCTTTATCACGAAAGGCACAACAGGCATTGCGCTTTTCAGCATTATGCCGCGCAAAGTTCTGGGCAAGATGGGAGGTAACAACCAATACATCGCACCCAGCGACCAACTCACGCGGGGATTGATTGGAGTGGGTGGCATCGGACGCTCCGCACATCACTTCACCAGCGACCAGAACTGCCGGCTCGTCGCTCTGTGCGACGTTGACCAAAAACACCTCGACTCGGCGCTCAGTGCCGCAAAGCAGAAATGGGGAGACGAACTGAAAGCCTACCACGACTTCCGCCAACTGATTCACGACCCGAATGTCGATATTGTACACATCGCCACCCCACCCCATTGGCACGGCATCATGTCGGTGGAAGCCGCCAATGCGGGTAAAGACATCTTCTGCGAAAAACCCATGACACGCACCATCGGCGAGGGGAAACGCGTGGAAGAGGCCGTTAAACGCAACGGAAGAGTGTTCCGACTGAACACTTGGTTCCGCTTCAAAGACACATTCTACGGGCTCGGAACAGAAGTCAGGCCACTGAAGAAGCTCGTGGACAGCGGCATGCTCGGATGGCCTCTCAAAGTCAGAATATCCGGCGCAACAGGCTTCGCATGGAAATTCTTCTGGGTAGGAAAGGAGAACCTCGAGGTTCAACCCATTCCCAAAGAACTCGACTACGACCTATGGCTCGGGCCGGCTCCATTCAAGCCCTATAATGTGCATCGCACCCATCAGACCTTCCGCGGCTACTTCGACTATGACGGTGGCGGCTTGGCGGACATGGGACAGCACTACATAGACCCCGTGCAGTACATCCTCGGCAAGGACGATGAGTTCCCCATCAAGGTCGAGATTGACGCCCCTCAGCAGCACCCGGACGCTGTCGGCATTTGGAGAAGCATTACATACACTTATGCCGACGGTTGCCAGATAATCCTCGAGGGTGAAGGCTTCGAGAGCCAAGGCAAGGTTCCCTACATCGAAGGGCCTAAGGGTAAAGTCTATAAAGGCTTCGAATGCACGATACCAAACGTGCAGCAGCTCATCAACGAACTGCCCGACCCTGAGGAGCGCAACACAGACTTCCTGGAGTGCGTGCGCACACGGCGTCAGTTCGCACTCAACGAAAGCAATGGCCATCACAGTGCCACCATAGTGAATATGGGTGTTTGTGCACTTCGACTCAACCGCACCCTGCAGTTCGACCCGAAGACGCAGACTTTTATTGGCGACGACGAAGCCAACCGTCTGGTCAATCAGCCTATGCGAGGCGAATGGGGGAAGCTGATATAACAGTCCCTCTCCTACACCTCCCCCAAAGGGGAGGGACTAATGGTAAATGGAACTCCGCGCATTAAAAGCGCGCCTTGTTTCTAAAGAATACAAGAAATAATTAAATTGCAAATGACAAGATGAAACGCACATTATATATTTATATAGTAGCGATGTTGCTTTGCCTGCCTGTTATGGCACAGGATGCACGCAATCGCTCAACCGAGACCATCGTTCAGGATGTTCTCGCACTCGTGCCTATACAGAAACAGGCAGACTTCAACAATGAGATGCAACCACTGGTGCAGGCTGCTCCGAAATCTATCACGATGCTTGCTGCGATGCTGAGGCCAGCCTCGGAGCACGTTAATGCCAAGGTTGAATATGCTATTCATGGTGCCGTTGCCTTTGCCGGCACGAACGAAGCCTGGGCAGCGAATGTTCGTGAGGGGCTGAAAGCAGCCATTGCTGCACAGAGCGACCGAGACGCAAAGCAATTCCTGGAGAATGAACTCCGTCTGCTTTCGAAGGAGGAGGATGTTGCCTACGTCACACATCAAGCCTCGACGCCTTATGCCAAAGCCTATGATAGGCTCGTCAGCCTGGGCCGCGATGCGGGTTCGCAGATATTGAAGGCTGTGAAGAGCAAGGACCATGCATTGCGTATGCAAGCACTGAAGTTCGCGACAGCGAATGGGCTTGCCACAGAGGAGCTGGCTGCCAAAGTGGCGAAGAAATACAAGTCTCTGAGCGATGAGGGCAAGTGTGATGTCCTTTATTGGCTTGGCGACAACAAGATTTCCGGCCAGGCGGCCCTTCTCGCAGAGGCTGTAGCAACGGGCGGGAAGCCAGCAAAGGCTGCCATCGAAGCACTGGGGAAAATCGGTGGTGAGGCTGCCGAGAAGGTGCTCATCGGACAACTTGGAGGCGAGAACAATGCGGAGGCTTTCCGCGCCCTCTGTTCTTATCCGGGTAAGTTGAACCTTCTGGAGCCCCTGAAAGGAGCGGAGGGAGACAAGAAGATTTCGCTCATGAAGCTTGCTTCAGCGCGTCGCTGCACAGAGGTTGCGCAGGAAATTTTCCGCCTTACCCGCGATGAAATGTACGGTGAGGCTGCCATTGACGCTTTGCCCGGCGTAGCAACTCCCAGTTTGTCGAAGCCGGCCATCGGTTCTATTGTCATAGCCAAAGACGCGAAAGGAGTGGCGAAGTGGCAGAAGGTGGCAGCAGCCAGCTTACAGGGCAACAGCGCCGAAGACCAGTATAAGGTGGTATCCGAGTTCGTAAAGGTGTCTCAGTTGCCAAACAGAGAGCGCCTCTATCCTTTGCTTGCTGCGACGGGGACAGACGCCTCGGTTGCCGACCTGGAGAAGATTGGCGACAAGGATGCCATCAACGCCCTTGGGAAAAGCAACAATTACAAGGCTGCATCCCCCCTGCTGACTGCAGCTAAGGCCGGAGACGAAAGGGCGCTGACGAGTTATGTGCGCCTTGTAAGCAGCAAGGAGAAGAACCTCGACAACCGTTCTGCAAGGCTCTGTGAAGCCTTCAATCTGGCAAAAACAACCAACATCAAGAAGGACATCCTTTCCCGCCTTGCGCAGACGCCAACTCGCAATGCCTTCCTGTTAGCCTCTGCCCAACTCGACGACAAGGACCTCGGCTATGCGGCTGCCAATGCGTCGAAGGAGATTATCAAGAAAACGGCAGAGGACATCGAGTACGATGTTGTGAAGGAGAAGTTGGAGAAGTGCATTGAAATCTTCAAATCAACTGGCGATGCTGACGACGGCTATGCAGTCGATGAGCTGCGCCAGAAGCTTTCGGAGATGCAACCAGCACCCGTCTATGAGCTCTCTGACGAAGAGAAGAAGCAGGGCTTTGAGCTTCTGTTTGACGGTACGAACCTCGACAACTTCGTTGGCAACAAGGTGGGATATGTGCCCATCAACGGCAGCATCAATGTTACAGCGAATTATGGCAACGAAAGCAACCTGTACACCAAAAAGGAATACCGCGACTTCGTGTTCCGCTTCGAGTTCTGCTTCCTGCGCGGTGGCGTGAACAATGGCGTCGGCATCCGCACTCCCATGGGTGTTGATGCAGCCTACGACGGTATGTGCGAGGTGCAGATACTGGACCACGACGACCCCATCTATGCCGGTCTGCATGCGTATCAGGTGCACGGCTCCGTATATGGAATCATCCCGGCAAAGCGTATCAAGCACAAGCCTCTTGGCGAGTGGAGCGAAGAGGAAATCCGAGTTCAGGGCAACCACATCACCGTGACGGTCAACGGCGAAGTCATCGTCGATGGTGACATCAAGGAAGCCTGCAAGGGCCACAATATGGCTCCCGACGGCAGCGACAACAATCCCTACACCGTTGACCATAAGAACCACCCCGGCATGTTCAACAAGACTGGCCACATCGGCTTTCTCGGCCACGGAGCCGGCCTGAAGCTTCGCGCCGTCCGCGTGCTTGACCTCACCAAGAAGAAATAAAGAACCCGCTGCCGACAACACAAGGATTATTCATCCTGAATATCAGGCTGATACAAACAACGCGTGCCGCACCTTTTGATGCGGCACGCTGCGTCTGGAAACGCAATATGGAGCATCGGCCTTCGCAGCGTGCTGCATCGGGCTTCGCAGCGTGCTGCGTAAGCCGATGCAGCACGCTGAGTTTTCAAGGGTGATTATAGGGGTTGGCACGAAGAGGCAGCTGGGGCTACTCAACCGCCTCTGTCTGAACGCCTTCTGACGCTTTCTGTGGCACAGATTCCGACTCGTCCTCCAGGTTCGAAGGCGCAGGAAGTGGCTCGGTGCCGTCAGAGTCAGAAAATTCATAATCGAACGACGCCGTATCGGGCAGATGGTAGGTATAGCCTGAGCCCGTCCATAAGCGCGGGTCAAGACCCTTTGCCGGCGGGAACTTCACACGGTACCTGCTGAAACGCCCGTCAGAGAGAACACTCTGTATGAACTCCCCGAAAATGGGAAGAGCCGTTTTGCCCCCCTGCCCCAGCTTGCCAGTACGGAAATGTATGCTTGGGAACTCGCCTCCAACCCAAGCGCCGCCCACCAGTTTCGGGGTAACTCCGACGAACCAAGCATCAGCATGATTATTGCTCGTGCCCGTTTTGCCACCGAACTCAGTATCAGCGTAGAAAGGTCGTATATACTGCCACAAACCTCCCGATGTGCCCGAGAGCCCGCCCTTGAGCATAGTCTGCATGAGGTAAGCCGACCGATAGGGGATAGCCCTTCTCTCCTTCTTCTTCGCCTGATAAATCAAGTTGCCGTCGCGATCCTCAATGCGCTCAACCAACAGCGGCATGTTGTACATACCATCGTTGGCAACCGTGCAATAACTGTTGACAAGCTCCAAGAGACTGACCTCGCTGCTGCCAAGCGTCAGAGCACGCGTCTCCTGAAGCTTTGTCCTGATGCCCATCGCATAAGCCGTCTTAGCAATGTTGTGAATACCACACTCCATACCCACCCTCACAGCAACGGTGTTGATACTCATCGCAAAAGCACTCTTCAACGAGACCTCACTGTCGGTATAGACGCCATTGGCATTGTGAGGAGCCCACACCTTAGGCTTGCCGTTCACGGTATCGGTGTATGACACATACGAGTCCGGCCGGTGGTCGATGGGATTAAGCCCTTGATTCATCGCCTCGGTATAGACAAAAAGCTTGAACGTAGAACCCGGCTGATGCACAGCCCTGACATTATCCGCCTGCCAGGAATGGAAGTCGATGTCGCCCACCCAGGCACGGACAAAGCGCGAGTCAGGCTCCATTGCCACAAAGCCCGTGTGCATGAAGCGAAGCATGTAGCGAACAGAATCGACAGTGCTCATCTCCTGCTCCACAGGACCATCATAGCTGAACACCCTGACCGTATGTGGCAGATTCAGATAATAGTCGATGGAGTCAGCATTCCCCTGATACTTGTCCCGAAGGTATCTGCCGTAAACAGAACGGCGGGCAATGTCCTCGGCAAACTCAGGTATCTCCTGACGCAAAGAATTCTGCCAAGGGTTGGTGCGCCCCCAATGCTCATTGAAGCGCTTCTGCACAGCCTGCATCTGCTTCGTCACCGCCGCCTCGGCATACGCCTGCATCCGAGAGTCAATCGATGTATATATGCGCAAGCCATCGGCATCAAGGTCCAGCTTATTGATAGCATCATACCCGGGCACAAGCCCCCTGGTGCAAAGCGTGTCAATGTAGCTCTTGAGAGCCTCGCGGAAATAAGGCGCCATACCATCCTGATAACTCTCCGTGACGTATGCCCTCATAGCAATGGGCAATGCCATCAAGGAATCGAACTGAGCCGGCGAAGCCTCCTTGCCTTCGAACAAGATATGGTGATGGTCACGCACCAACTGCAGGACCGTATTCCTACGTGCAAGGCTGTTGTTGGGGTTAATGCGAGGATTGTAATGGCTGGTAGCCTTGAGCAATCCCACCAGCGTTGCCGCTTGCTCGTAGGTAAGGGCATCTGGCGTCGTACCGAAATATGTTCGTGCCGCCGTCTTAATACCATAGGCATTGCTGCCGAAATCAACAGTATTCAGATACATCGTCAGGATCTCCTGCTTAGAGAACACCCATTCCAGCTTCAACGCCACAATCCATTCCTTCGCTTTCAATATAAGTATCTTGATGCCAGGGATGTGTCCGAGCAAACCCGTGGAATACTTCGTTCGGACACGGAAAAGGTTCTTAGCCAACTGTTGGGTGATGGTGCTGGCACCGCGAGCACGGCCCTGCAGGATGTCCCTCCCAGCAGCGAAAAGACCGACAACATCGATGCCCTTGTGCTGATAGAAGCGTTCGTCCTCAGTATCGACCAGCGTCCTTATCAGTATGGGCGATATTTCCTCGTATGTGACAGGCGTTCGATTCTCATTGAAGAAACGGCCCATCATCACGCCATCGCATGTATAGACCTCCGATGCCTCATTGGTGACAGGGTCCTCAATGTCGGCAAAACCAGGAGAACGGCCGAAGAGATAGCAGAAATTACAGTCCACCGCAGTAAAGAATAATATGACAAGCAAAACGACGGTCGCAAACCAAACAGCTATCTTCTTATACCACGAGCCAGAATAAATCTTGCGAATCATGCCTCTGAAAGAATCGGGAAAAACCTTTAGATCCATCTTTTCTTATTTAAGCAATTGCATAATATCGTCCCTTTGGTCGGGATGAAACCACAATATCTCATTGTCATGAGCAAACCATGTCATTTGTTTCTTGGCATAGTCGCGCGTGTTCTTCTTAATCTTCTCCACAGCAAAAGGCAGTTCCCATTCTCCGTCAAGGTAACGGAAGAGTTCCTTGTAGCCAACAGTGTTGAGCGCATTCTCGCTGCGAAAAGGATAGAGTCGGCGAGCCTCATCAAGCAATCCTGCCGCCATCATGGCATCCACACGCCTGTTGATGCGGTCGAACAACTCAGCGCGTTCACGCTTCAATCCAATCTTGACAATGCGAAAAGGACGCTGCTTGCGCTTATTTGTCAAGAAAGAAGAATATGGACGACCTGAAGAATAGCAAACCTCCAACGCATGTACCACCCGCTTCGGATTGCGAGTATCAGCAGTATGATAGTACTCGGGATCGAGCAGACGCAATTCACTGCGCATCTCTTCAATGGCTCCACCAACTAATCTTTGACGCAATGTCTCGCGAACCTCAGCATCGACCGACGGAATATCATCAATACCATTACACACCGCGTCAAGGTACATCATGCTCCCTCCCGTCAGCAACAGATGCTGATGGCTGTCACTAAGCTCCGAAATGAGCGAAAGGACATCCTGCTCATATTGGGCTGCACTATAATAAGAGCCCACATCATGAGTTCCCACAAAGTAATGTCTGACACACTGCTGCTCCGCAGTTGGAGCCGCAGTGCCAATCTCCATACCACGATAGATCTGTCGGCTATCACAGTTCAGGATGGGACTTCCTAACCTTCGAGCCATCTGCAAGGCAAGTTCTGTCTTGCCGACAGCAGTTGGACCAAGCAGAACAAAAAGCGTCATTACTCGTCTATCTCGTAGGCTTCCATGTCGAGTTCCTCATCCTCAAAGCCATCATCTCCATAGAACTCTTCCTCTAAAGCATCATCCTCACTTTGTACAGAAGTAGCATCTGCATCAGTCTGCTCCTCCTCTTCTTGTGACATATTCTGTAGAGGAGGTTGCCCGTGACGGCGATTCACGACAGCCTCCTTCTCGTGCCTGCCAAAGACATTCTCAGTAAGCTCCATCAGGAAGAAACGTTTGTTGTCGGGGTCGAAGACATAGGCCAAACGCTGGCCCTCGTCTTCGAGGAAGTCGCCGACACAAGTGTCGGACATCAAGTTGATGTCCATATCGTAGCTCATCTCCTCGCTCTCTTGAAGACATATTCTCTGTCTAACACGCCACTCGTCATCGCAGATAAGGAAACTCTGCTTGTGGTGTTCGGTATAGTTACAATCTTTCAGAATAAGTTCATGCAGTTCCGAGAACTTGGCATCGCTGTCAATGAGTATCTCACGCACAAAATCTTCTTTCTCTTGGCTAAAAAGGGTCAGTTTTAGTGTCATGGCAAATAATTTATCTGATAAAGCCGCGTTCGCTATTGCGAATAAAGTCAAGTATGTATTCTATCTCGGGACTCATGGGAATTTCCTGTTCAACCCTGGATAGAAGGTCATTAAGCTTGCCCGTTCCCTGAAGGATTATCTGGTAAGCCATATGGATGTTGTTGATTAGGTCACGATCAAATCCGCGGCGACGCAGCCCTATGGTGTTCAGTCCGCAGAAGGCAGCAGGATCGCGAGCCACGAGACTGAAGGGCAAGACATTCTGAGAGAAGCGTGTACCGCCGCCAACCATCGTGTAACTGCCAACACGACAAAACTGATGCATCAGCACACCAGCGCTCAAAATGGCGTTGTCGTCTATGACAATCTCACCAGCCAATTTGGTGCTATTCCCTATAATGCAGCCATTGCCAACGATGGCATCATGAGCCACATGAGCACCTTCCATCAGCAGATTATTACTGCCGACAATGGTTTTACCCTTAGCCGCTGTACCACGATTGATAGTGACATTCTCGCGTATCTTATTGTTGTTACCAATTTCTGCCGTTGTGTCCTCGCCACGGAACTTCAAGTCCTGCGGAATAGCGCTTATGACCGCACCTGGGAAAAAGACATTCCCATTTCCTATACGTGCGCCATAGAGTATCGTAACACTATTCATTAAAGTGTTATCGTCACCTATTACAACTCCCTTATCAATATAACAGAAAGGGCCTATCTCACAATTCTCGCCAATAACAGCTTCCGGATGAATATATGCCAAAGGGCTAATCTTGCTCATAATATAATTGTCTGCTATTTCTTGTTATTTATAACCTGTGCCGTAAAAGTCGCCTCTGCCACACAGTTTTCGCCAATGAAAGCGTAACCCTGCATCGTACCGATGTTATGGCGCAAAGGTGAAACAATCTCAACCCGAAACACCAGGGTATCACCGGGTGACACCTTCTGCCGGAACTTCACATTGTCGATACGCAAGATATAGGTACTGTATGTTTCGGGCTCCTTATCATGGAGGACAAACAAGCCACCTGTTTGCGACATTGCCTCTACCAGCAATACACCTGGCATAACAGGGTCGCCAGGGAAATGCCCCTGAAAGAATGGCTCGTTATTGGTGACATTCTTGACCGCTACAATGTAGTTCTCCTTTATATCAATCACTTTATCTACCAATAACATCGGATAGCGATGTGGCAGAAGACACTTTATCTGATTGATGTCCATCAAAGGAGCCTGATTGGGATCATACTTTGGAGCTTGCACATCATGCTTGCGAATCTCCTTGCGAATCATGCGTGCAAATTTATTATTTATAGTATGACCTGGGCGAGTCGCAATGATACGGCCCTTAATGGGCTTACCAATTAGTGCCATGTCACCTATGATATCAAGCAACTTATGGCGTGCAGGTTCGTTATCCCACACCAAAGGTTTGTGCTGAATATAACCGAGATCTGAGGCATCGTGGCGTTCAGCACCAGTCAACTCACAGAGTTTGTCAAGGTTTTCCTGCGTCGTCGGGCGCTCGTAAATGACAATGGCATTATCCAAGTCTCCACCTTTAATAAGGCCTGCCAGAAGCAGTTGCTCTATCTCACGGACAAAGACAAAGGTACGAGCAGCTGCCACTTCGGTAACAAACTTGTCCATGCTATCGAGTGTGGCGAACTGACTGCTCAACACCTTACCGTCGAAGGCAATCATACTTGTAATGGAGAAGTCCTCATCGGGAAGCAAGGTAATGCATGCTCCTGTTTTGTCATCGCGGAACTCCATCTTTTTGGTGATGTAATAATAATCTTTTGGGGCATCCTGCTCGCATATGCCAACACGCTGTATCTCGCGAACAAAGGGTGCCGAGCTACCATCCAAGATAGGGAACTCCGGGCCATCAACCTGCATGAGCACATTGTCAATCCCTAAGGCATAGAAAGCAGCGAGTGCATGTTCGACGGTACTGCATCGCATCTCTCCCTTGCCAAGGACAGTTCCTCGCTGTGTATCAACCACATTCTCTGCAACTGCATCCATTACTGGCTGCCCAGGCATGTCCACTCGCTGAATCTTATACCCATATCCTATTGGCGCAGGTAAGAATTTCACTGTCAGTTTAAGGCCTGTATGGAGGCCCTTCCCGCAAAGCGCGAAACCCGCGTTGAGAGTATTTTGCTTTAACATTTATCTCTTCCTTTAAAATACCACTCTTATTTATTATGCTTTGTTTGCAAGTTGTTCCTTGAGCATCTTGATTTCTTTTTTCATCTGATTAAAGTCTGCCCACATTTCTGGCAGATTCTTGAAGATGGCGCTGCTCTTCCAAAAGTTGCGACCGTCTATGGCTGGTGCTCCCTGCACGGCTGCACCCTCTTTCTTTATGCTGTTGGGGATGCCGGCCTGTGCTCCAGCCATTACACGATTGGCAATTGTTGCATGATCGGCAATACCTACTTGTCCGCCGAACATACACCACTCTCCCACTTTTGTGCTGCCAGCGATGCCCACCTGCGCAGACATAACTGTATGGCTGCCTATCTCATCATTATGACCTATCTGCACCAAGTTATCTATCTTAACGCCTTTATGTACGACAGTAGCTCCCATAACGGCTCGGTCCACGCAACTATTGGCACCTATCTCCACATCGTCTTCGATGACGGCGATGCCTATCTGAGGAATCTTCTTATAACCCTCCTCGGTTGGCTCAAAGCCAAAGCCATCAGCACCGATGACACAGCCGGCATGCAGGATACAGCGGTTGCCGACCTGACAATCGTGGTAGATGACGGCGTTGCTGTATATCTCGGTATTGGCTCCTACCTTTGCATTTCTTCCTATCGTAACATGTGGGTGTAGAATGCAACCGTCACCTATTTCTACGCCTTCTGCGATAGCAACGAACGGCCCTATGTAGCACTTCTCGCCTATCTTTGCTGAGGGGTCAATGAAGGCAAGGTCGCTGATGCCTTCCCGCTTGGGCTTCATGCTTTCATAGATTTGAAGAAGCTTCGCCACTGCCTCACGAGCATTGGGCACCTTGATAAGGGTTGCCTTTATCTGCTGACTAGGTTCGAAGTTCTCATTGACAAGCACGATGCTACTCTCTGTCGTGTAGATGTATCGCTCGTACTTCTGATCATAAAGGAAACTGATGCAGCCTGGCCTTCCTTCTTCTATCTTGGCGAAGTTGTTGACTTTGGCTTCCTGATCGCCTACGATGGTGCCGCCTATCAGCCCTGCTATCATTTGTGCTGTAAAATCCATATCTTTTTGTTTATTTAAGTAGCTGCGCCATCTGACCGGCAATCTCTTTTGCTTTCTCGGCAGCGATGTTTGCAAAGTTCTCTGACTTGTCTGCATAGATGATGGCGCGACTGCTGTTGACCAACAAGCCAATGTCTTCTGTCATGCCATACTTGCATACCTCCTCGAGGCTGCCGCCCTGTGCTCCTACTCCAGGAACAAGCAGGAAGGCATTAGGAGCGACTCGACGAATATCCTTGAACATCTCGCCGCGCGTAGCACCCACGACGTACATCATGTTCTCGTCGTTGCCCCACTCCTGACTCTTGCGGATGACCTTCTCAAAGAGACGTTCGCCTTGCTTGTCCTCCGTGAGCTGGAAGTCGAAGGAGCCTTTGTTGCTGGTCAAGGCAAGCAAGATGACCCAATGGTTCTTTTTAACTCCCTCTCCCTCGGAGTGGGTTGGGGTGAGGCTGTTTATGAATGGCGTCACGCTATCCTCGCCCATATAGGGAGCGACGGTGAGCGCATCGACATCATATTCG
>Ga0310694_10002511_pt1 | contig 18750 bp, 19 predicted proteins | sample 174DNAGHGhighgp2_FD_203884 | JGI IMG/M metagenome (GOLD analysis project Ga0310694, IMG submission 203884) | Sheep rumen microbial communities from Palmerston North, Manawatu-Wanganui, New Zealand - 1742 DNA GHGhigh gp2 (v2) (version 2) | ecosystem: Host-associated > Mammals > Digestive system... | reverse complement strand
ATGCTCCCTCCAGGCACCTAAGTGCGCTTTCTAGTATTGCTTTTCTGCATTCCTTGCACAGGCAAGTCTTCTTTGCTCCCAAGTAGAATGCCGACACGTCTACAAGCGTTTGGACATAGGCTCCATTTGGAAGTGTAACATCCTGCATGGTTGAACCATTGGTGTCCATGTACATCTCATTCTCGCAGATGTCACACTTTATCCTTTCATGTACGACGTATTCTCTCATACATCCTCAACGTATGCCGATACTGATGCCACGTCTTCGAGATTTATATGCTTCCTAGCCTCTGTTATCATGGCAGAAGTCATAGGACTAACAAGCTGCTTTATAAGGTCCACCAAGTCATCTGTCTCAAAGTTTGGTTCGATTAAGGCACGACTATACATGTATCCCTTTCCACTCTTTGTCCTAACTTTAAGGACAATTTTAAATGGTGTACGTATTACGCAGTTCTTTGCAACAATGTACTCCATGAGTGCTAACGATGGGGCATCGCTGTAATACACGGTAAACGGGTCGTTCATCTTCCGAAGAACCCATTTGATGTCTAGGCCTTTCAAATTTTCGGGGTCTGAGAGTTCCTTTAACAACACCAGCTTATCCCAAGCTAATGCGTTTACGGCTGTGCGTTCTTTTGTCTTCATATATATTCTCCTGGGTAAAGGCTCTAGTGGATGGCGGGTAACTACATGCACACATTTTGATTAAAAGAAACCCGCCACCCGCTAGGGCCCCGCCCGAAGGCGGAACCCCAGCAGGTAGTAACATGAACGAACAATTGCCTCGTCGATTTAATGCCAGTCGAGGCGGTTGGCTTTATGTCCAAGGGTGGGGTTCGAACCCACAACACGGGGTTTATCAGACCTAAGTAGCCAATCACATGCGCAACCACACGGAGAAAAATTCGGATTGGCGTTTTTCCTGCTCTACCAGTTGAGCTACCTTGGAACCTTTTAATTAGAACGGAAGGTCGTCTTCCGAGAACTTTGCGTCAGGAGGCGGCACGTTGTTCGTGGCAGGAGTTGCATCAGGGGAATTGGTTTCCTCTGTTTCCTGCTCACGGATTTTTATGCCCTTCTCCAGACGATAGTCGAGGGCGTTGTCAACCATCCATGCAGGAATGTCATCAATAGCGATATCCTTGGAATTCTTGGATGCGGGAGAAATGCTCACGATGTCGTTAAAGGTCTTTCCCTTCTTGGATGTCACCTGATTGACCATCAGCTTGCCCTTCTTTCCGATGAACTTGTCAAGTTCAAAGTGGGCGCCTTCAGCATCTGCGACGAGGATGCCACCCTTCTTGAGGATGTCAACCACGGTGCCCCAGTCGTTCTTATTGAACCACTTGCAAATTTCCTTACGGAAAACCGAGCGTTCATCGGCGGACAACTTCCACCTCTTGCCGAGAAGGCTATGAACGAGGCCTTCGCCATCGGTAAGCTGCCAGATGAGTTGAATTTTAGGGCCATGGTCTTCATTTTCAAACATGTGCTGCTTGATAACGTATCCACGAACGACAGCGTCGTACACGCCTTCTTCAAGAAGGAACTTGGAAACGCTTTCACCGCTTTCGAAAGCAGCGAGTGTATCAGCGTCAAGGGTGAGACCGAGATTGTTTGCTTGTTCGTTACTCATAATGAGCTCCTGTTTTTAAGTTACACCAGCACGGTGGATTTGGGTGATGGGCCGTGCCCCTTTTCAAGTCTTACATATATAGTTTAGCTTATAAATATTCTTCTGTAAAGGGATTTTATGTTATAAATTTGTTATATGTTTCTTACAAAATTCTTACAGCCATTTTCCTGAACTCGTCAAGGAAATCCACAGGCACTTCCTCTTCCAGTTCATCCACGCACATGTAATCGATATCGTTCCTTTTCAGGTAGGAAAGAACCGAGAAGCATGTCTGGTTCCTGTTTCCCTCGTGCATTTCCCGAAGCCTAGACTTGGCCCACTCTATGCGGGCACGCTCTTCCTGCTTCTGCGTAGGCGCCGCCATATAACGCCTGCTGAACTCAACACATGCATGGTGGAAATCAAGTTCGTTATAGGCACGCTCACGGCGTTCATCGACCTTATTCCAGTCGATACTGTACTTGACACCCCTATTGAACTCACACCGATAAGGTGCACCCTTTTCACAGATAATTGGTAGAAGCTGGGCGTGCCCTTTGTCGAAGCATGACGGGTCACAGCCCCACTCGTTAACCATTGCTTCCTTAAAGTAATAGTCCTGTGACTGAACATCGAGTCTTTCTGCCAATGGAATGATGACACGGAAGCGGTCGTGTGTGCCCTTGTACCCATGCGAGTAACTGGTGTACAATGCGTAGGACAGTGCCTTATGGTCAGCCATCCACTCGTCTATGCTGATGCTGCTGTCGTAGTCTAGCTGCAAGTAATAGAGTGTGGCTATGTTGTCGCCAATGTATGCAGGCTGCATGGTTTCCATGTTTATCTTTGGCTGAGGCACAAGAGTTCCATAGATACCGAGCGGAGCCTTTTCCTTTTCAACGACTACCCTTGGATTACGAATGATTGACATCCAAGTTTCAGGAGTAGGCAGCCAGTGCCAGAGAGACTTGTCGTAGAAGTTCTTGCGAATTAAAATGTCCATGTTAATTCCTACATCAAATTTAACGGGTCATCTATGATTTCACTGGGTTGTGTATTCGTAAGCAGGCTTTCTGCCATGTCACTTCCACTGTCAGTCGTATCGAAATCTACATAAATCTTTCCGTTAGGGCAAACACTATCAGGGAGAATATGCTGAATATCTCGGGCAAAGTATTGGAGGGCCTTGCCTTTGTTACCAGTTTCCTTGCACCAATTGGAGTAAAAGCGGAATGCACTTTCTAGCTTCGTCTTACCAACACGGAGATTAACAGCATCGGCCCACATCTTCGTCGTTGTCTTGGTAGGATAGTACATTGACTGGATTTGCGTAATCTGACGGCCAACCTCGTTATCAGGACAGAAATAGCCATCGTCCAAGTTCTCGTCGATTGAACGCCAGAAGTAAATGGAGTTGTCAAGATACTTGTTGATTTCATCGAAGGATGCGGGGCGTGTTCCAGTGCAATTGAAATCGAAGAAACGACGCATCGTGGTTTCGTCGTATATTACATCATAGAGGTGTTCATTAGCCGAGCTAATGCAGCTAAACGTAATCTTCCTCTTAGCTTGGTCTTGCGTTCCGTATATACGGGCATCCATCTTTTCGCCAGTGATGATTGATTTCAGGATGGCCTTCTGGTCTGCCGTGAGGCGCCCTCCGCTAGCTTCGCTCTCCACGTTCACGGCCATTTCGTCGAAGATAAGGATGAAGTTCTCAGTGAGTCTCTTGATTTCCCTTGTGTCATCAAAGAGCTTGGCGATGCTAGTCGTTGACGTGAAGTCAGTGATAGGTGCGGCAATCTTGTTTAGGGCAGTAGTCTTACCGAGGCCAGCAGCACCAAACAGGTTAATCCAGATGTGATACTTGACGGGCCTATCGTTCATCTTTCTCTTTACTTGCCACGCCCAATGCTTCATAAGAGTACTGAAAATTTCGTAGCTTTCCTTAGGCTTGAAGTAGTTGTACATCGCTTTAAGCCAGCGTTCGCCAGCATCTACATATTTTTCGTCATACTTGACGCTTTCAACGACAGTGGCAAGGCCAGCCTGATATCCGTTAAGATACATCGTCTGTAATGTGCACTTGATGGCATCAATAGTGTAATGGCTAGTCCCATTGTAGATATCGTTCATGATGGCGACACGAAGACTTTCAATATCCTTATACGTCGTCACCCCTAGCTTTCTGTATTTGATTTCCTTCCATGCGGGGCTGATTATCCATTCATTCGCATGGTCTTTCAGCCAGTTGGTGACGAATTCCTTTGGAGGTATCCTTTCCTCTTCTTCCTCGTTGACTTCCTCTTCTTTTGCTGGCTTGTTCTTTTCAACCCATGCACTGACTTGGGCTACCGTTACGTCATCTTCATGGGCAGATTCTTCAAGCCAGTTAAGATATCCGCCAAATACACCTTGGCATGTCATCGGGCGTCCACTTAAATTTTGTAGAGAACCACGGACGCTAAATTGGTACTTTTTGTTAAAGAATTTTTCGAATAGTTTTTCGTTCATACTTTCCTTCCCAGACCCCCTAAACGGAAAGGGGCCTGTCTTTGGCCAATGCTACTGGCGTTCGGACAGGCCCCTCGGAAGGAAACTCTCTGATAAGCTGCACGGGTAGCATCCGTTTTTGGCTTTCTTTTAATAGAAATATACTAATAGTTTAGCAGTCTGTAAATGTAAAATTCTCTTATTTATTATTACAAGATGCTTATTTTTTTCTTACATTTAACTTACAATTGTTTAGGTGCTCAAATGTGTATAAAAACTCAAAAAATCTCCCTATATATATCTTTACTATAGAAGACATATGCGAGCTCTCTCTCATTTGTCTCTGGTAGCTACTGGCAAACTTTTTTTGACAAAAAGTTTACATTACCTTCGAAATTTCGCTAAAAACGGCAAGTCGAGTTTACAATTGGTACAATGTAATACATAGGCTACAAGACATTCTGGACGTAGCGGAAGACGTGCCCGCTCTTCACCCTTACATCTGCATGGACAGGGATTCCTTTCTCCTTGCATTTGACAGCAAAGAACAGGTCCTCCCCGAGAACGCTGTGCTTCTCGTCCTCGTAGTTCACCCACTTGAAGTAAGGGTAGCCTAGCTTCTTGAACACGTCGGTCTTGATGAGGGCACACCCTAGGCCGCCACCGTGAACCCTTATCTTGGTGGCACCGTCAGCAACCATCTTCTCGATTTCCTGTGCCGTGTATTCAGACTCCAACGGGAAGCTGAAATATTCACTGCCGTCGAGCTTGTATAGCTTACAGATGTTCGTATTGCCCTTGTAGGAGCCGTCAGTGGTCCTATGGGCATAGAAGCTCAGGCAAACGTCCACAGGGTTCTCCAGCATCAGTTTGAGGGCATTGCTTGGAATGACGTTGTCGGCGTCCACCATGAGCACGTAGTCGGCATTTATGGCCATGGCCTCTTCGGCAATCCTGTTTCTGGCCGAGGCACAGTCGTAGCCACGGATGAAGTCGAACAGGCACCAGTGACCGCATCGGTCAAGTCCATAGATGGAACGGAAGGTTTCTGGACAGATAGTGTCCGAGCAAGGAATTGCGATAAGAATTTTCATAATGTACCTCTTAACTGTTGTTCTCTACTACTGTTTATATATTTTGAATTTTTCGTGAATAAACAGGTGTTCAACCACTGGTTTGGACAGACCTTTACCGTTAAACAGCGAGCGTTTTTCGTTACTCCAAATGCTTACAAAGTCTTCTGGCGCCTGGTACTCCGAGACGTAAACGGGGTAGTTGCGGGTGCGAACCCAATCCCAGAAAGCATCGGTATCAAATTGGATTCCGTAACCACCAGTGTTTTTATATGGTGGGTCGCAGTAGATTACATCACCATCACGATACTTGTAATCAGCATAGCTCATACTGGATGTTTCTACTGGGCTTTCCAGGCTTTGCAGGCTTTGCACTCTTTCCAGTCTTTCCAGGCTTACCAGGCTTTCCAGTCTTTCCAGGCTTACCAGGCTTGGTAGAACTTGTTGTGGGTCTAGCTGTGTAGTTTTAGGGTCTTCCAACGTTGTTATACCGCGCCTTTCTGGCGTCCATTTAACTTTGACCGTCCTAAACATCGGGTTTGATTGCCAATATTCGATTGAGCCTTTCTGCTTTATATGGTCGGCCACAGCATAACCAGAAGCTAGGCGCCTTCCTTTACGGTCTTTGCCTTTGCAGTATTCCTTGATGATATCAACGACTTGCGGGCAAAGGTCTTCCATTGGCCCGTAATTTTCCCAGAAGATAATATGGTGCAGGGCTCTCTTATAGGGTTCAAGCGCTGGATTATACATATATGTCTTGCCGTTGTTTCCAAAAGAAAAGCACATATGTGCATACGGGTCGGTATCCTTCAGGCGGAAGAAGTCTTGGCGGGAAATCCATCGTTCTTCGTCGTTGAATCCGCCGTTAAGGGCCTTGACGTATGCTTGTGGAGACCACCCGTTAAGGTCATTGACAAGAAACCGTTCAAACTTGCTTGTGTTCTTTAATGCGTAGTCCGTGATTGAACATCCGCCGCAAAACAGTTCAACCAGGCGTTCGCCTTTCGGAAGTGTATCAACGATATCCTTCGCAATTGTGTTCTTGCTTCCCATATATGGAAGACCCCATGATTTCTTAGCCATTTATACGCTCCATTTCTTTAAGTATTCGAATAAGAGAAAGTACAGCCTTGCGCCATCCACCACGTGCCTGCCACAAGAAATGCACAACATCGTGAGAGGTCTTATTCAGGCAAACAAACTTCTCCTTGTCGGATATGTCAGTATAATGGTCTGGGTTCAAGTCCTTGTGGTGAAGGTTGCACGTAGGCGACAGACGACTGCCAGTGATAGGGTCTACCACCTGTGCCGCCTTCATCATCTTGCGGAATTTCGTCCACTTAGACGTTCTTCTGAACTTAGTCTTTTCAGACTGTATCTTGTTATGGGTTCTTTTGAACTTCATCGTTCCTCCTTAACGCCCAGTCCATCTTCCTGCCTTCCAGAATGTAACGGTCGTAAATATGGTATGGGCTCTGCCTAATATAATACTTCGACGGGCTTTCCCTGAACAGGGCGGTAGGAAGGACTTCAACGAGCCACGGCTTTGCAGGAACATTGTCGGCATTGATACGCTTGATATCGTCAAATGTTACATTATTCGTGTCGGCCCACTCACGGAACTTCTTGCAGTTCAACCAGTAGAATGAGCCACATGGATGGTCCTCGTAGTGCACGTCGGCAAGTTCTCCAAGGTGGCCGGGGAGTGCGGCTATGTAGGGGTCCAGCCAACTGCGGTCGGAACACGTGATTGCAGAGTTGATTATGCTGTCGAACGGCTCCATATCCAGACAATAATCATACATAATCTTGTTCCAGAACTCGATGTTCTTTAGGCGGTAGTGGTCGTAATTAGGCTTCTGTCCCTTGAAGTGGCTACGGAACACCCAGTCTCCCTTGCCTAGCAACGCCTGTGCAAGAGTTTCAACGAAGGAGCAGTTCTCACCACGGGTAACGTCGTTCTTGACCCTGACGACGTAGCACCCGTTGAATTCTGGAGGTATCGGCAGCTCACTGTTGTAGAAGATGATTACGCTACGGAACAGTGGCTTGGCCTTCTTGAAGACCTCCATGTGCATCTGCTCCATCGGGCTCATGTCTGGCTTCGGGCGCCACCAGAAAAGTACCCACACACTGTTAGGAGGGACCTTGGTAACCTTCGGTGGCTCGATAACTGTCTTCTCCCAGAAGGGGTATCTATAAGCCAGATTGTAGTTTACATATTCTTTGCCTGGTATTTTTGGGCTAGTTATCTTCTTACTTTGCATAAAACACTGTCCTTACTTTGTCTACATTAACGTACCATCTGTCTTCATGAGTAGGCATGCCGTACCATGATTTTGAAAGACTAACGGCCATACGTACAAGTTCTGCCTTGGTATTGCTGTATGAGGCGAGGTCTCTTAGAACAAACTTCAATGCATAGTTTGTCTGGACAAAGCTGAGACTTTGTGCGTAAGCCAGACAGTCGTGCATGTGCCATGCCATCCGTTCGTCCAGAGTGCCTAGGTTCGGTACGTACCAGTCGAGCAGTATTGGGCCAGAGCGGCTGTCGAATTCGAAGCCTTTCTCCGTCCTTACATGAAGCACACCCGTATCGAATGATATCTGGTATTCGACGGGATGTGACAAAATGTAGAGCCTCTGCTTGTTCAACTTCAAGTCGAACAGTGTGGAGGCGCCAGTAAGAAATGTGTATGAATAAGCAGCGTTCATTCTAATCCTCAATACTAATATACATTATTTCATTAGTATTTTGCATCCTGCGGTTTCGCACTGTAAACATGGAGGCGCCCGTAGTATACCTTCAAGTTCTTCCATGCAGACCACGGAGACCAAAGTTTTTCCGTACAGTAGGCGAAGTACCGTGTCGTACCAGCAGGTTGCTTTAAGTTGAACACAAGGTCGAAGGCCATATCACAGTATTCGTCGAGCACGTCCTCACGGGCGATGGCAACGTTGCACCAGCTGTGCTCATTCGGGTAGTGAGTGCAAATCCAGTTCCAGTAAAAGTCGCCGAATCCGTTCCACTGGTCGTTCATCCTCTCGATGTGGTGAAGATATCCGTTGCGTGGCTGGCAGTAGTTGTCCATGGTGCCAGGGAAGAATACGTAGTTGTTGGTCAGGATGACATCGTGGTCTTTCAGTATATCCTCGATTTCGGACGGCTCCAGAAGGTGATGGTTAGTCCTGTCCCATATCGCCCTGCGATAATGCTCCAAGCCCTTGTAGCCCACGTTGTGTACGTTGCGCCACAGGTAGTATAAGCCTGTCAGCTCGTTGAGCCTGTAGTTCTCTGAATCAATGTTGTCTCCCTCGTGTGGCTCGTCAACGATGAATGGTGTACGTCCGTGTTCTGGTGCTACATCGAATACGTTTTTCGACATGCCCACTGCATAAATAACGCCCATGTGGGTCTCCTATCTTTTAGGCGGCAATAGCCACCACGCCGCTAACGTGATGGCTGCCGCAAACCATACTATACCAAACATACATTTTTTACACCGTACTTCCAACCTTTCCTACTTCGATTGCCGTAAACGAAACCTTGACGGCTCCATTGTCCTTCCAGATGGCAATCTTGCAGTCGCTGGTCGGGCCTATCTGTGCAATGCCGTTATAGATGATGGCCTTGTGCGATGCAGGGTTGAACACGGTCGATGCATTGCCACCGAACCTAGTGGAAGGGGTGTAGTAGGAAGACTCGGATATGTATGCAGCCTGATTAGTAGTAATCGAGTTGTCGAGGCCGATGACGGTTTCAGTGCCGATGAAGGTTATCGTTGACGACGTGCCAGATGCCGTGTACTGGATGGCCAGCTCGTACGTTCCATTCGGATTGTGCCTGCACATCAGCCTGTAGGCGCCAGCAAAATCGGCACCAGTGCCCAGCCTTGCGAAGCTGTTCGACTCCGTAGTAGGCGCATCATAAAGTCCCCCAGGAAGGTTCGTCTGGATTGCGTCGTTCTGGTTGACGTGCAGGTTCCTGCCGACCGAGTATTTCCACGAGAACGTAACGTTGCCAGTGGAAGGACTTACACTGGATTTGATGCCTGTTCCAGCCAGGTAGTCAACTACCGTCGGGACTGTAATAGTCTCCCACCTTGCAGTACCGATTCCTGGGGAACCAGTCCAGTACGCAACTAGAACCTTTCCCGCATCACCCTGACCTGGGGCTGGTGCAAGGCATCCGAGAGAGGACGAGCCTCCCTGAACACGACCGTCCGTGAAGAATATCAGTGTATTAAATGCGGTTTCGGTAGGAGGGAGTGTAGTTGTCACTCTCTTCATCTTGTTTTCGTCAGCCCATTCTACAGTGCTTGTTCCAGATTTCAGAACCTTTCCAGCGACTTCTGGGACAGGCGGCATGATTCCGTACAGCTCGCCGTCGCTGTCGATGAATGCACTGACAAGCCCGCCATTTCCTAGGCGGAGCTTGCTCACATCGTTGTAGATTGGGCCGTATGCCGTTGAGCCAGTATACTTTTCAATTTTTGGAAAGTTACCGTCAGCTGCTGCACCGATGTTGGCCCTGGCCTGTGCCTTCTCTTCTTCGGTGAAATCCTGCGGAAAGTTCGCAGCTACATGCATTTGCTTAGGTGCGGTCATTTTTAAAGTCCTCCTTCAACTCCTTGAGGGTATTGATTACGTTGTCCATCTTGACGAGTACTTGTGTAAGTTGCTGGTTCATTAGGGAGATTTGTTTGTTACTGTCAGCTACTTGTTGAAAAAGTAGTCCTATGTTGTCCCTGTTCTGGCCCTCCTGGAACTGCAGTTTCAAGATGTCGTCATGCATTTTTTGGCTGTCTTCGTCCCTGAGAGTCTTCGTAGCCTTGCGCTCATCACGTATGGCTGAGACATCGGCCCTGCTCTTGATGTACACGGCAATGGCAGTTAGCACGCCAGAGACGCCCATCAAGATGGAGACCACTGCCGCAATGATTTCTGGATTATCCCACATGGTTTCCTCCTTAGTTAAAATGCAGTTCGTGAGTGAAGTTTACATACCAGTGTCCATGCAAGTCGGTCCACACATACCTCCCGTAGAAGTTGATTCCGAAGTCTATCCTGTACCATGTAGAGCTTTCACTGTCGAGAACGTAGTGCCTCTTGTTGTCAGAATAGAACGTATAAGTGCCGTTTGACCATACGTCTTCACCATGGAACACGGTAAGTCCGTTCCATTGTTTTCTGTACAACTTACTTTCACCTATGTTAAGTACAGCCTGGGTTTCGCCAGCTGATAGATAAACCTTTCCTCTGTCCTCCCATATACTTGATGCATAGAAGCTAGCTGCTGTTCCTGGATTCCAGTCAATTCCCCATTGATGAATTCTCCATGTATCATTTCCAGAAGGTGAATATACGGAATACTGCTCTGCACCTCTAGAGTTATATGCATAACCGCCATGTGTCCAGACATAACCTCCACTTAACGGTATTCCACCAGTCATTCCATCATGGCTTGTTCTATACCAGGTTCCGTTATCTCCACCTACCAGTGATTTATGAGCATTACCAGCATCAAGGTACACATGGTTGTTGAATCGCCATATTCCAGTTCCATATAAATGCGGAATTGTGTTATCGCCGACTACGTTCCATGTTTTGTCTATCCATTCAGAATTTTCCACGTCGAGAACTTTCTGTGCATGTTTGCCGACTGACATGTAAACTTTCGTCGGAGGTTCCACATCTGGACCATACCATATTTCTATGGCATAATCTGGCGGTATATCTTCTAGTCCATCCCATGTCTTTTCCGTAGCATACGGGATTAGGTATGTTCCAACACCAATAAGCCTGTCAGAATATATCAACGGGACACCATGGTTTCCTACTACTACTTGCATGTCATCCTCCTTATGACTTCATTTCATCGACTGCGGCCTTGGCGTCTGCTACTGTATCAAACAAGGAAGCGGTACTTCCGTTGTTGCTTACGACACCGAAAGTCTCTTGCCACGTTAGAGCGTAGTCAGCGTCAACCCCTGTGCAGATATGCCAGTCTCGGTAGTCTTCAACACTAGAAATTGCTGACTCGTACGCCGAACCCCACTTCTTCACATTAGCTGGCCATGCGTTTATTGCAATATACTTATAGTTCGGGTTAACACTACTGACATTTAGACTAGCGTATTTAAGGTTCATAAGGTGGACAGTTTTTGTTGTATTATGGGAATCCCCGTTGTAGTCCGTCCATGTTGCAGTGAATACAACATCGTTATTGAACCCTGTCGGAATAGTTGCCGTTGCACCGCTGATAGTAATCAACTGGTTGCTGCATGTCCACACTACGGACGGGTACGTAACCGTTGTTGAAACGGACATTGAACTTCTGTTGCTTACTGGGGTTGACGGGGCATATCTCAACAGGTATGTTGGAGTGTAGGTAAGAGTAATCGAAGAAGCCGATTCTGCCATATCGATGTTTGCAATTTCAAGGTCAATCAGGCCGTCAGAATCAGGAAGACCACCTCCGCTGCTTATTTGGTCAACGAGGGCTGCATAGCCGCTAATGAGCGTAGCGGATGGAACCGTAACGCCCTTGGCCTCGATTGATGCTTTCAGGTCTGCCTTTGCACCCTGAATCCTTGTTATTTGCGTTGCTACGCTCATTAGATACCTCCTAGTGCAGTCTCGATGGTTCCGAGAGCAGCGTTAACTGCGTTCTCAACGTAGGTCTTTGTAGCAATGGTAGAATCAACTTCGATATTACCGTCGGAATCAAAATCAAGCCCAGTTCCAATCTTTGCGGATATAACCCTTGCTACACCATCGGAGTCGATAGTGATTCCAGTACCAGAATGGTAGGTAAGTCCTTCTGCTGATATAGTGACACCGTCGGAATCGACTTCTATTACTACATTCTCACCTGCACGAAGTGGGACAACAAGAGGAGTAGACCCAGTAGCACCAGTCGCCCCGGTCGCCCCGGTCGCCCCGGTCGCCCCGGTCGCCCCGGTTGCACCAACAAGGCTTTCGAGGAAATCTTCAATGGTTCCCGTATGGCCTTCCTGAATCCACAATTCATACGCAGACAGACCGTCAGCGCCCGTAGCACCGACAAGGCTTTCAAGAAAATCTTCAACCGTTCCAGTGTGGCCTTCTTCGAGCCAGATGTCGTATGCCGATTTTCCGTCAGCGCCGTCAGCGCCCGTCGCACCCGTAGCTCCGACAATGCTGTCAAGGAAGTCTTCAACAGTTCCTGTATGACCTTCTTCCAACCAGATGTCGTAAGCGGATTTTCCGTCAGCTCCCGTAGCTCCTGTTTCGCCAGTACTGCCTGTTGCACCTTTAAGCGAGGCCTTCTGCTCTTCGGTGAGGTCATCCCAGGTCAATGGAGCACCCGTCGCACCCGTGGCTCCCTGTTCACCTGTATCGCCCTTTGGGCCTTGTTCACCTGTGTCACCTTTTGGACCAGGTTCGCCCTGAGCTCCCGTATCGCCCTTTGGTCCGACAAGGCTGTCCAAGAAGTCCTGTTCTGAACCCGTGTTGCCCTGTTCGAGCCAGATTTCATATGCGGATTCACCAGGAGCACCAGTGTCTCCCTTGGCAATCGTGAGCAATAAATCAGCGTGTGTAAGTGGCATTTTCATGATAAATTCTCCTAGTTAGAAGCGATGCGGTTGATGCCGATTATCTGCTTGATGATAGGACCACGGTTCGTTGCGCCTTGAACGGCCCCAGTAGAGCTTACACCAATGCGCATGCCTGATTTAATGTAGAACGCCGTACCGCCTATTTTGACAACGCAGCTGTCCGTAAACACGGTAGTGCCGTCGTTCGTGTAGCTTACGGTAAGTGGGTAAAAGCTGGTGTTGTCCCCGCTCGGCTTGAACTGTAATACCGCAATACCTCCGCTCATTGCGGAACCGCTTACATAGACCAATAAATACTCGAAGTGTTCAGCCGCCTCGGACAGCACCAAGGACCCATCGGTCGCAGAAGTAATTTGGCCAGTATCACCGCTCCACAGCACGGTCTCATCAGCCTCTACAACGAACCTGTTGTTAACCGTGTCCGCAACAAGTCGTACACCGTTGCCAGCAACCACTGGCACCGCCGTCACTGGGCCTCTAATAGCCCTGTTTAAATTAACTGCTGTCATTATTGGTTACCTCCTGCGATGCGGTGGACGCCGACTACCTTGACAATAGAGTTAGTTACCTGGTCATTATTCAACTCTGCTGTAATAGATACTTGCGTGCTAGTGAATGACCCGAATTTTAAAGATTTTGTTGCGGAAAACGCAAGTGCAGTGTTGTCTGTTAGAGTTGCTTTTACTAGAGCAATGAAAGCATTGGCGTCGCCAAAACCAAAACAAAAGCTCATAATATTTTTTGGCTTAATAGTAATTACAGGGTCTGGTGCGTTACTGTTTCCTTCATCAAGCTCAATTCTGATGAACTCGAAGTTGTAAGCACTTTCACTGAGTGTTACAGAGCTTCTTCTTGTACCGCTCCACAGCACAGTCTCATCGATTCCCAACGCCCGCTTCAAGTATTCCAGCTGCTGTTGCGAAAAGGATTCGGGGCCAGCGAGAGGCATGCCCACGAGTTGGCCCTGTACTGACATCATTTGATTGTTATCTGACATAATTCCTCCTAGTTGTTGGCGATGCGGTGGATGCCGACTATTTTGATGATATCAGCAGAGCTTGTTCCTGATGTTCCATTAGTCCTGATAATATTACGGTCAATAGTAAGGGTTTTCCCGTCGTTTGATTTAATTAGGGTTGTCATCAACTCTACACCAGCACTGTTGCCATTAGTTCTTAAGCATCCTATGTAAACATATTGTGCGTCGGCTACTGTTTCGGCAACGTGCGTTGCTATAGCAGTATTATCTTCTTTGATGAAAAATCTTAGAAGTTCGAAGTTTCCTACGTCTTCTGACATATTCAGCTGAGTGCTAGCAGTATGTACTGCACCTGTCCACAGAACAGTCTCATCACTCGGAGTAGCCTGACTAATCCTGAGCGTGTTTCCATCTGGGTTGTCAATCACGATTCCAGGACCAGCCACTACATCAACGGGGCCTTGGACTTGGAGAATCCTGTTGCCGTCGCTGTCGGTGAATTCAAGGCCTGGACCAGCTTCGAACTCGTCTTCCTTGGTTGCAACAGCTTCTGCAACTGCGGTTCCGCTCTGTGGGTTAGAAGAGGTTGCATCGTAGTTCTGGTCAACTTCACCACCCCATTCACCAGTATCGCCCTTGGGACCCGTAGCGCCCGTCGCTCCGACAAGGCTGGCAAGGAAGTCGGCTTCACTTCCGCTATGACCGTTTTCGAGCCATATTTCATAGGCAGATTTACCGTCAGCGCCAGTGTCACCCGTAGCACCCTTCTCGCCAGTTGCACCAGTTTCACCAGTTGCACCTGTATCACCTTTTTCACCTGTCGCACCAGTATCGCCCTTTTCACCAGTGTCTCCCTTTTCACCAGTTGCACCTGTTTCTCCAGTCGCACCCGTAGCGCCTACGAGAGATGCAAGGAAATCCTGTTCTGTACCAGTATGACCCTGGTCTATCCAAATTTCATAGGCAGACTTTCCATCAGCACCTGTCTCACCAGTAGCGCCAGTTTCACCTTTTTCACCTGTTGCACCAGTGTCACCCTTTTCGCCAGTAGCACCAGTGTCACCTTTTTCGCCCTGAGCTCCTGTGTCACCTTTTTCACCAGTTGCACCTGTTTCACCACGAGCACCCGTATCGCCCTTTTCACCTGTTGCGCCAGTTGCACCTACGAGAGATGCAAGGAAATCCTGTTCTGTTCCAGCGTGTCCGTTTTCCAACCAGATTTCATACGCAGACTTGCCATCGGCACCTGTGTCACCCTTTTCACCAGTAGCACCTGTTTCACCCGTTGCACCAGTTTCACCACGAGCGCCCGTATCACCAGTATCTCCCTTAGCACCCGTGTCGCCTTTTTCACCTGTTGCTCCAGTTTCACCACGGGGTCCTACTAGGCTTTCAAGGAAGTCTGATTCAGTTCCAGTGTGTCCATTCGCCAACCAGATTTCATACGCAGAAAGTCCGTCAGCGCCTGTATCGCCAGTAGCACCAGTTTCACCCCTTTCACCCGTAGCACCAGTGTCGCCTTTCTCGCCAGTAGCACCAGTTTCACCACGAGCACCAGTATCTCCCTTTTCACCTGTTGCGCCCGTAGCTCCTGTTTCGCCCGTCGCACCAGTATCACCCTTAGCTCCTACGAGACTTGCAAGGAAATCTTCTACTGTTCCAGTATGACCATTTTCTAACCAGATTTCATAAGCAGACTTTCCATCGGCACCCGTCGCACCTGTTTCGCCCGTAGCGCCAGTAGCACCAGTTTCACCCGTGGCTCCAGTATCGCCCGTAGCGCCAGTTGCGCCAGTCTCGCCAGGAGGAAGCGAATCGGAGTCGACGGAGATTACGTTATCCACAATGGAAATTCCGCTGCCTTGCGTGAGCTTGTCCTGCTTTGTATTGACCTTGGACGCAGTAGCCATTTCCTCGTCAGAGAACTTGGACCACTGTGTACTTTCGTCTGGAAGCTTTCTTGCCGCATACAGGATTCTTCTCGGGAAGCCAGACTGGAACTGGTCAGCAAGCGTGCCGAAGAATACGCACGGGGTTCCCCATACGCCGTCTGCGTTTGACACCACGTTGTACTGCAAGATGCCGTCAACTGCGATTACAGCCTTGCCTGCATCGAGAGCCGCCTTGATGTCGTCATAGCTGGTTACGTTCACCTTGGCTATGAACACGTTGCTTTCTTCTGGTACATCTACACTGATAACATTGTCGCTGTCAATCGTAACATTAGAACCCGCCACGAGCCTGTGCTGGACGTTGTCGCTGTCAACCGAGATGATGACCTTCAGTTCCTCGCCATCGGAATCGAGTTCCATGATGATGCCTTCGCCTGCCTCGAAAGGAACGGTGAAAGGAATCTCACCCGCAGGACCCGTCGCCCCGGTTTCACCAGTATCGCCCTTTGGACCGGGTTCGCCAGTATCTCCCTTAGGACCGACTAGACTGTTGAGGAACTCCTCCTCGGAACCAGTGTGACCTTCTTCCAGCCACAATTCGTATGCCGACTGTCCGTCTGCACCCGTTGCACCATTTACACCAGGCTCGCCCTGGTCACCCGTATCGCCCTTCGGGCCTTGAATGCCTTGGATGCCTTGTTCGCCAGTCGCTCCCTTGATGTCTTCGAGGTAATCTTCAACCGTGCCAGAATGGCCAGCCTCCAACCAAACCTCATAAGCCGACTTTCCCTCAGAGCCAGTCGCACCTGTCTCACCACGTTGGCCCCGTACGCCGTCTAGCTTCACAATAGACAAAGTCTGGATGTATGCATCAGTCCAGTCAGTAGGAGTGCCTGGGGCGAAGTACAGGAGGCCGCCGTCATCTTCCGTAACCTTACGGATAAACGATTGCTTCAAGCAGTGACGGTTGCCGTTTGTCTCTGGTCCAGAGGCGTCGAGCTGATATGCAACATCCTCGTTGGCGTTTCCATGACCAGTGTAAATCAATACCTCGTCAAGAGTGTTCTTGATGTCTCCAGTGCTCTGCTGGTAGCGGATTACGCAGTCGATGTGGTAGAGGCCTGGTTTCAGATAAATGTATGCAGGAACGTCTCCGTCAGGATATGGAGCCGTTGAAATATGGTCAATGAAATCTCCTTCGTAGTCCACGCTCTGCCTAGGAATGCCTAATGTATGGCCAGCGTTGTCTCCTGGGAAGTTTGTGTACGTAGGGCCATACATGCCAAGCCAGTGCTGCAATTCCCCGACTGTTCCGCCAGAGCCAGAACCGCCAGAACCAGGCTGCACGTTGTAGCGGCTCATCAACAGAGAGCCGAAACGGTTATATGCGTATACGTCGTAGGACTGGCCGTCGTCGGCAAGGACGATGTTCGAGCCGAGGGAGTCCAGCTTAATCTTGAAAGGATGAAGTGTGCCGTCGAAGTTCGATGCACAGTAGTATTTCTCACGAGTTCCGTGAATGTAGACTTCCAGCCAGCCGTCAGTAGCAGGCTTGCCCGCACTGTTCTCAATCTGGAACATCGGGTCCAAAAGATAATTAAGAGCCATATTCCTTCCTCCAAGGCATAGCTGTGGCCAAAATTCGTATATGTATTTTTGCGTTATAAATAAGTATTTTTATGGTTAGAGTATATAAACTATATGTGTGGAAAACACAGGAGTTTTATGGAACTATTAATCTGGAAACCAATCGACAGAAAGAGACAAAAGGACATCAGCTATCAAAGCCCAGAGTTCAACAAAGGATACGACCTCGACATGGCTGACTTCACGGCACTCGTCGGCAAGTACAACGCAAATACGCTGACGAACGCCGAAGAGAACAGGCTCTATACATACGTCATGACAATGATGAACATCGTGCTGGAACACCCCAAGGTCAACCCTACTAAATGGGAGATGGACGACCTGACCGACCTTATGTTCATGGACGGGTGGAACTCGCTCCACTACATCAAGGAAGGTGTCAAGCCGTACAGCTACGTCTACCGCTCAATGTACGTCGCAGTGCTCAAGTACTACAAGAAGGTGTTCAAGGAAAGGGAAAGGAAGGAACAACTGGACGCATGGATTGACGAGGCCTACGCCGAGTACAAGGAAAGCATAGGCACTGGAAAGGTTAGCTGCATAAACAAGGATGAATAAAAAATGCCTGACAGGCAAGGCCCATCAGACATTTGAGGATTAGAATGGCGGGTTCGAGGGCCCGCCCTTCTCGTTAAACAAGCTTGACCTTGTTCACGTCGGCATCCTTCACGAGGACGAGTGCCACGGCACGAGGTTCCACAATGCCAGCCATGACCGTAGTGGTCCAGCGGGTCACGTTAGAGCCCTTGATGGTGTCGATTGCACGGTTCTGGAAGATAACGATGCCTTCGTTGTCAGCACGTTCGGTGTCGGCGTTCGAAGCGTCGATTTCGTCAACGGTTTCGAATTCCATAGCACCGTCCAAGCGGACGAGGCCAGAGAAGTACTTGCCAGCTTCCAAGCCAATCGGAGTGCCAGCGCCGCTGTTGAATGCGGTGATAGCAGAAGCCTTGGTGGCACCGAAAGCGGAGCCGTCAGCCTTGCAGAGAATCTTCGTTCCCTGACCAACCCAGTCTTCGGCAGAGAGGGCCTTCACGACCATCACGCCGTTAGCCGTTCCGTCTTCAATGGCAATGAATGCCTTGAGAGAGCTGGTGCGGTCACCGACGAGGTCGGTAGCGTAGGCGTTGTCGAACCATACCACAGAGCCCTTCGGGAACTTCTGGGTCATGCCAGTGAAGGTGAGGGTTGCGATACCGTCACTGTCCGTTTCGGCATAGGTCACACCGTCAGAGCTGTGAGCAGCGAAGTCAGCAGCGAGGGCTGGAGTGATGATGACGAGCGGCATGAACTGGTTCGTACGGACTTCCGTTTCACCAAGCTTGCCGATGAGGCCCTTGGAGAAAATCGGGTCGGCAGAAGTCGGCTTGAATGCGTCGCCTGCGTTGGAGAGCTTGGAGTTCACCATCGGGTTGATGAACATGTACTGGGATTCGTCAGAGAC
>Ga0310694_10002510_pt1 | contig 18751 bp, 18 predicted proteins | sample 174DNAGHGhighgp2_FD_203884 | JGI IMG/M metagenome (GOLD analysis project Ga0310694, IMG submission 203884) | Sheep rumen microbial communities from Palmerston North, Manawatu-Wanganui, New Zealand - 1742 DNA GHGhigh gp2 (v2) (version 2) | ecosystem: Host-associated > Mammals > Digestive system... | reverse complement strand
TTTCTCATGACTTTCACTATTTAATGCCCAGTTCTTTTTTTACCAGCGGGGTGATATCATCGGAACTGCTGTAATACAACAGGGTTTTCGTGTCGAAAATGTACGAGTAGCCGTTAGCCTTGGCCACTTTGTTGATGGCTTCTTGGATGGCATCTTGGAACGGTTTGGCCAATTCGTATTGTTTGTCTTCCAAATCCTCTTGTGCGCTGGCTTGGAACTCTTGGATGCGGTTGCCCAGGTCTGTCAGCTCTTTTTCACGCACTTGACGCACGGCGGTGGACATGGTGCCCACTTCACGGTCGAATTTCTCCTTCTTAGTCTGAAACTCAGTCATCATGTTCTCGTACATGGCCTGCAGATCCTGTTGGAAGGCTTGCAGTTTGATTTGCAGGGAGTCGATACCCGGCATAACCTCCAGAATTTCGCTGGAGTTGACATGTCCGTATTTTTGCGCTTGGGCAGCCTGCACGGAGAACAGTGTGGCGAGAGCCAGAATCATTACAATCTTTTTCATTGATCTTCTTTGCTTTATATTTGTACTATTTATAAATTATTCGTCCAAATCTCTACTAGCGGAGATTCCCATTTTCTGAAGCACTTGCTCGTTGATGTCCCATTTCGGGTCGGCATAGATGATGGTCAGGTCCCCTGCCGTGTCGAAGACAAAGGCAAAGCCTCTCTCCTTGGCATAGTCGTTGACGGCGTTGATGACGCGGTCTTGGATGGGCTTCACCAACTCTTCACGTTTCTTGAAAAGGTCGCCATTCTGACCGAAACGTTTCTTTTGCAGATCTTTGGCGGCTTTCTCTTGAGCAATGATGGCCTCTTCGCGGCTCTGCTTGATCTGTTCCGGAAGGGTGATGGATTCCACCTGATAACGTTTGTACATGGAGTCAATGGTGGAAAATTTAGCCTCAATTTCCTTCTGCCATTGTACGGCAACGCGGTCTAATTCTGCCTGAGCCTCCTTGTATTCAGGAATTTGCGAAAGGAGGTACTCGGAATTGATATACGCATATTTCTGCGCAAATCCGAAGAACATAAGCAGGGTGAATAGACCTGTGAATAAGAGTTGTTTTTTCATCTTTTTCTATTTTTAAATGATGTTGGTTTGACAGTATTTATGCAATAAGTTTAATCGATGGATTGGTTGATGGAAATATGGAAGTGGCTGCCGGAACTCTTGGCGGTCATTCCCGGCACCGGGTCGAAACCGTAACCCCAGTCGAAACCGAGCAGACCGAACATCGGGAGATAGACGCGGACACCCACACCCATGGACTTGTACATGTCGAACGGGTTGTATTTCTGCTTGTCAATCCAGCCCTTGCCCGCTTCTGCGAAAGCCAGCACATAGACGGTGGCCGACGGGTTCAGGGTGATGGGATAGCGCAACTCAGCGGTGAACTTCTGGAAGATGGAGGCACCGACGACCGTTCCGTTCACGTTGGGAGAGAGCACCTCGTCGTCGTAACCGCGCATACCAATGATCTCACGACCGTCGTACGAGAAGTTGGACATACCGTCGCCGCCCAGATAGAAACGTCCGAACGGGGCGATACCGATGGTTGGGTTGTAGCAGCCCATAAAACCGAACTTCATACGCACGTTCAGCACCAGATTATCGACGATTCGAGTGAACCAGGACATGCTGAACTTCCATTTGTGGAACTCCAGGAATTTGTACTTCTCCTGGTCGGAAGCGCCGGTGTAGTCCTTGTGGGCGATGATGGAGTAGGGCGGGGTCAGCTGCATCGAGAAGGTGATGTCGGAACCTTCGCGCGGGTAGATGGGTGCGTTGATGGAGTTTCTGGAGAGTGTGAAGATATAGCTGATACTGTGGGCGTAACCGTTGCTGAAGATGAATCCGCCCCAGTCTTTGACTTTGTAGAATTCGTAGGACAATGTGTGTGACATGTGGAAATAGTCATCCGGCCATTTGAGTTTGTTGGCCAAGGAGAGCGAGGTACCGGCGATGCTAGTGTAGGCGTAGAGGCTGTCTCTTCTGGAGTAGGCATTGTTCTGCTTCTGATAATAAGCACCAAATGTCAGAGCGTTGGGCTTTTTGCCGCCAAGCCAAGGTTCGGTGAAGGAGAAGCTGTAGTATTGGTAGTATTTCGTACTCACTGAGGCGTTGAGGGAGATTCGTTGGCCGCTACCGCCGGGAATGGGGTTCCAAGCCTCTTTCTTGAAAAGCTTCTTGGTGGAGAAGTTGTTGAAGGTGATACCGGCGGTGAGCATGAAGCCCGTGGCGCCGTAACCCGCAGAGAGAGAGAGCTGGTCGGAGGAGGTCTCTTCCACCACGTAAACAATATCAACCGTACCGTCAGCCTCGTTCGGACGCGGCTGCACGTCCATCTTCTCTTGGTTGAAGTATCCCATGGACATCAGCATCTGTTGCGAGCGGATGATGTCGGCGCGGTTGAACAGCTGGCCGGGAATGGTCGTCAGTTCGCGCAGAATCACCTCGTCGTTGGTTTTGGTGTTGCCTATGATCGAGATGGTGTTGTATTTGGCCTTCTTGCCTTCGCGAATACGGATTTCAATGTCGATGGAGTCGCCGTCGATAGCCACCTCCACAGGATTGGCGCTGAAGAACAGATAACCGTTGTTCATGTAGAGCGACGCAATGTCCTCGCCGTCCTCCTTCATGGTGAGGTTCTTGTTGAGCTGGGTCTGGTTATAGACATCGCCTTTGTTGATGCCCAGAAGCTGTTGCAGCAGGGAGGTCGGGTAGATGGTGTTGCCCACGAAGGTGATGTTGCGGAAATGGTACTGCTGTCCTTCGTTGACATCAATGTCGATGTACATGTTGTTGTTTTTCACGTAGAAAGTGTCATGGGTGATGACAGCATCGCGGTAGCCGAGCTCATTGTAGCGGTTGATGAGGTTCACCTTGTCCTTTTCGTAATTAGCCCGGATGAACTTCGAAGGTTTGAAGATTCTGAGTTTCACGCGGTCGGCGAAGTAGTTGTCCAGATGTTCTTTGATATCTTTGGACTCATAGTAGCCCGGATGTTTGAAGAGGTAGGCGATGGCGGTGTCGGCCTTGTAGAAGGGCATGAAGCGCAGCTTCTCCTTGGTCTCCTTCATGGAACGGAGAAGCACGGCATCGGTCACGCCGCTGTTGCCGTTGATGGTGATCTTATCAATCTTCACCTTTTTGTATTTCTGGATCTCGAACAGCAGGTTGACGGCGTTTTTTACCTTTTCATCGGGGATTTCCTTCACATTGACGTCACAGCTGAAGAATCCTTTGTCAATGTAGTAGTTGCGGATAATATTCTGGCAGGTGATCTTCATGTTGTCATTGATGATATTACCCTGCGAGATGCCTAATTTTTCACGAAGGTCATTTTCCTCGCTTTTGGTGGTGCCTTTGAAGCCGAAAGCGCTGAGTCGGGAGCGATCTTCGAGCCGGACGTCCAAAAATATCAGATTTCCCTGCACGCGCGTGGCAGTGATTTCCACATCGTCATACAGACCGCTGTTCCATAAGTTCTTGACCGTTTTGGAAATTTTATCGCCAGGCACTTCAATGACATCTCCCACGTGGAACATCAGCAACCGCTGATCAAAGGGTGCAGTACCAGAGGAAGTTATACCGCCGATTTCGTAAGTTTTCGGGGAAGAATAGTCAATTGTCAACGGTTCGCTGGGGGTGTCGCTGCCCACAATAACTTGGGCGCGGACCACCACGGAGCAGAGGCAAACCGCTAGCAATAGAACAATATTTCGTATCAAATGCATTCTTTCCAAAAAAGTCGGCAAAGATAGTGAAAATATCAATGTGCTCGTACCTGTTCGCCGGTTTTTCCGAAACGGCGTTCGCGGGTGGAGAATTGTTCCAGAATCTCGCGCAAATGCTCCTTTCGGAAATCAGGCCATAACATGGGGGTGAAAAAGAGTTCGGCATACGCAATCTCCCACAGCAGGAAGTTGCTGACACGGATATCCCCACCTGTGCGGATCATCAGGTCCACATCGGGGATTTCTGGGTGGTAGAGGTTTTGCTGAATGGTGTTTTCGTCAATATCTTCGGGGTTGAGTTCCCCTTTGGCAGCCTTGCGGGCGATCTGTTTGGCCGTATCGACCAGCTCGGAGCGGCCGCTGTAGCTGAGGGCGAGAATCAGGGTGGTGTTGGTGTTGTTGGCGGTGATTTCCTCCGCCTCGCGCATCGATTGCTGGCAGTCTTCCGGCAGATTCTCGAGCCGGCCGGTGGTCAGCAGTCGCACACCGTTCTTCATGAAGGTTTCCACCTCCTTGGTGATCACCCGCACGAGCAGGCGCATCAGCATGTCCACCTCTTCTTTGGGACGGTTCCAGTTCTCGGTGGAGAAGGTGTACAAGGTCAGGTAGGGGATGCCCATTTCAGTGGCACCCTCGGTGACGCTGCGGACGGCTTCCACGCCCTGTTCATGGCCGAAAGAGCGTTCGTGACCGTGTTGCTGCGCCCATCGTCCGTTGCCATCCATGATGATGGCTACATGTTTGATATTATATTGGTTTTTCATATTTTTCTTTCTTTTTTACTTTGGATTTTAGCCAATAGCCAATAGCTAATAGCTAACAGCCAAAGTCTAATGTCTTTTACGAGGTTTTTTCAAGTCGCAGGTTTTGTCTTCGTTGCCGAACTTCACTGTGAGGAAGGCACCGGCGAAGGAGTAGATGTCGTGGGTGGTGGAGTTGCCGCGTTGTTCGCCAGCCTGGTGCAGAGGATAAGGAACGCCCTCACTGTTAACCAGTTCCGGTGTTCTGTCGGCGAGGTTGGCGATGATGTCACCGCGTTGCTCACGCAGCAGGTCGTTGTCGTAATAGCGTCCGCCCACATCGTCCAGATAGTCGGTGAAGGTGTAGCGGAAGCCCCATTCAGCACCGAGGCAGACATATTTGCCGATGTTCACGCGAAGACCAATGCCGAAAGGTATGGCGACGCTGGTCAGGGAATACTTTTTCGGCATTCCATCCAGTCCTTGGCCTTCCGTACCCAGGCTTTGCAGCTCGTATGTCGTGCCGTCCGTATAGGTAGCCATCGGGTCGAAGGAGAAAAGGGTGAGTCCAGCGAAGATGTAAGGGGTGAAGTGGTTCTTGCCCACGGAGTTATAGAGTCTGAGGAAGTTGAGTTCCCCGACGACGGAGAATTCCGTAATGGGGGAGTAGAAGCTGAGGTTGCGCTCGTAGCCGTTGTTGGTCAACGCGTCGCTGCCGGACACTTTTCCGAACAGGAAGTCGGCCTTGATGGCCCAGCGCGGGTCGAGGTTGTAGCGATAGACGATGCCGCCGGCGAGGTGCGGTTGTGCGAAAAGCCGTGACGGATTCAGCTCGCCAAGATAGAAAGTGGTGCCCACGCAAGCGCCGATTTCGGAGTTTTGAGCGCGCAAAGGCTGCACAGTCAGACCCATTGCGACGAGGCAAAACACCCATATACTCAGGAATATTCTTTTCATATTCATATCAATATTAAAAGGCTGCAAAAATAAAAAAAATGACAAAACGATTTATTCAATTAAAAATTGTGTATTTTTGCCGCCCAAAAAATTATAGATAAAGTTATTACACTTAAAAAGAAAGGATTTGATCATCGCTCAGAACAACCGGCCCAACAGGTCTTTCGGCCCGAGAAACAAGAAAGACGCCCAGCACAGAATCAACGAATACATCACGGCGCAAGTCGTGCGTGTGGTGGGAGACGACTTAGAACCTCAAATTGTATCCCTGCGTGAAGCATTGGCTATCGCCGATGAGCGCGGAGTGGATCTGGTGGAAATTTCCCCCCAGGCCAACCCGCCTGTGTGCAAGGTGATGGACTACCAGAAGTACTTGTACGAACAGAAAAAGAAGCTGAAAGAGATCAAGGCGAACAGCGCCAAGACGGAAATCAAGGAGATCCGCTTGAGCCCGCAGATCAGCGAGCATGACGTGGAGTTCAAGCGCAACCACGCCATCCGTTTTCTGCAGGACGGTTACAAGGTGAAGGTCATCATGACTTTCCGCGGCCGCAGCATCATCTATAAGGACAACGGCGAGCTGGAACTGCTCAAATTTGCCGAAGGTCTTCAGGATTACGGCAAGGTGGACCAGATGCCGGTTCTCACGGGACGTAACATGACCATCCTCATGGTGCCCAAGTCCAAAAAGTAGAAATATATAACAAATACTTATATATAAACCTTAAAAATAACTAGAAATGCCGAAAATTAAAACCAAGTCCGCTGCCAAGAAAAGATTCACTCTGACCGGCACCGGCAAAATCAAGAGACATCACGCTTATCACAGCCACATTCTCACCAAAAAGAGCAAAAAGAGAAAACGTAACCTGGCTTACAGCGCCATTGTCGAACAAAATTTGGATCGCACCGTCAAGCAAATGTTGGGACAGTGCTAGTTTAATTCATTAAAAAAACAATGTTTACGCGCAGTTCCCGAAGTGCCTTGTGCCACTGACGTAAACGGAAAGGAAAAAAGATTATGTCAAGATCAGTCAATCATGTTGCTTCAAGAGCAAGAAGAAAAAAGATTTTAAAACGTACCCGCGGTTATTTCGGAAAGCGTAAAAACGTCTGGACCGTTGCGGTAAACTCGTGGGAGAAAGGCCAGCAGTACGCCTATCGTGACAGAAAAGCGAAAAAGAGAAATTTCAGAAGCCTGTGGATCACCCGTATCAACGCCGGTGCCCGTGAATATGGAATGTCTTACTCTGTTCTGATGGGTAACTTAGCAAAGAAGAACGTTGCGCTCAACCGCAAAGCTCTCGCCGACCTCGCGATGAATAATCCTGAGGCATTCAAGGCAATTGTCAATTTGGCAAAATAAATCGACAACCGCCGTTTTTTTAGTCAATAGTGTTTGTTATATATGAAGAGAGGGAACTTCTGTTCCCTCTTTTTTGTTTTGTGATTTGCGGTTTCTACGGATCCCCCCTTAACCTTTAACCGCCTAATCGTGTAATCTATTTCACCACAACCTTAACCGTTTGATTATTAACACGCACGAGGTAAACGCCGGCCTTCAAAGGGACAAAGACGTTTGTCGCGGATGTTTTGAATTGGCGCACCGTTTGACCGAGGAGGTTCAGCACCTCAACAGTCTGGCTGTCTGGCAACTGTTCCATACGGATGCCGCCGTTCGCGCCCCAGACTTGCCAATCGGAGACCGTATGGGAGGGAACATCAACTGTGCCGGCACGGATTTCCAGATAATTCTGGAATACTTGAGACGACAAATCAAGCCATGTGTCGAGCTGGTATTCGAAATTTGAAGGTTCGACCATATAGCATCCGCTTAACCATAAATCTGATATGAATTCAAAACAGAGTGGAGCCGTTACAATCAGCGAACTATTGTCAACAACAAGATTTGGAATATGAAGGTATGGGTCTGGATCCATCAAACCGTCATATAGGGTGAATATTCCAGCTTCCGAGGCTGTAATGTTCACCGTTGCCCCTTCCGTTAATGCCAAAAAGTCTGTGTGGGCGCAGTCGAGGGCAATTTCAATAGAAGACCCTCCGAGGGTAAGTGAGCCCGGTCCAAAAAAAGTGCAGGAATCGTTACTGGACATCATCTTGTTAATGAAATTATCTCCCGACAGCCTGACTTTGAAATAACCTTCTGTTCTATAGGCCCAGAGAAATGGGACCGTGGCATTGTTCAAGTAAAGGGTGTTTGTCAAAGCGTCGTATGAGACGTAGCCCTGTATGCCATCGCCGACTATGGAGTCGGCAGATTCATATATGGAAATGTCGCCAATAATGATTCTTGGAATGGAATCTTGGGCGCACAAAGAAGTGTTGAGACCTATCAACAAAACAAATATGTAAAATACGAATGACTTTTTCATAATTATTATTGATTTTGGTTAATAATTCTTTCGCTAATGGAAAATCCATCCTGTTTTTTCGCAGCAAAAATACATTAATTTTTGGAATTATGAATTTTGAATGATGAATGATGAATATTTTTGGGGTTTGTAGGGGCGTATCGCATACGCCCCCACGGATGACCGCAAATAATGTATCCATTACTTCAAGAAAATCCCGAACACAGCGGAGCCGCTGCCGGACATGGAGGCGTAGAGGGCGCCGTCACGGTAGAAACCCTCCTTAATTTCTCTTAATTCCGGGTGCTTGGCGAAGACGGATGCCTCGAAATCATTGACCACCAAGTCGCGCCATGTGCGGATATCCTGTTGCAATACGTTGGGTAAGAAAATGTTGCTTTCCATAGGGACGATTCCCGCGTAGGCCTCCTTCGTGGAGACGTGGATGTCCGGTTTAACGATTTTTAACCGATACGAGGAGAGGTCCAGTTCAATAGGGGTCATCACCTCGCCACGACCTGTGGCATACACCGGCTGGTTGCGCAGGAAGAAGGGCACGTCACTGCCCAACTGCAAGGCATATTCCTCCAGTTTCTCCTCTGTGACAGGCAGTTGGAAGATATCCGCCAATAGTTTCAACGTGAAAGCGGCATCGGCGGAACCGCCGCCCAACCCCGCACCCGTGGGGATGCCTTTGCGTAGGAAAATCTCCACCTCGGAGATGCCGAAGTCTTTCTGCAACAACCGAAACGCCTTGACACACAGGTTATTCTCGCTGTCGCCCAAATCTTCGCCACTGTCCAACAGAAACCGCACCTCCTCATCGCATGGGGAGATGCGCAGGTCGTCCGTGAAAAAATCTGTCGGATAAAAAACCGTCTGCAAATCGTGGTAGCCGTCATCGCGCTTGCGCACAATTTGCAGTCCAATGTTGATTTTGGCGTTCACCCGCGCCGCTACGGGCGCAAAATCTTTCCTCATATCTTGATATTGTCGAAATTCTTGCCGAAGACACTGGCTGTTTTCGAGATGGTGATAAACGCGTCAGGGTCTATCTCCTTGATAATGCGTGTGATGTCGCTTTTATCGGTTCTATGCGCCACAATCAGCAGCACATCCTTCTCTTGGTGGTTGTAGGAACCGTACCCTTTCAGGAAAGTGGCCCCGCGGTGCAGGGTGGATCCGATCTTTTGGGCAATCTCCTCGTTTTTCATGGAAAAGACCATAAACTGATACGTCTGCCGATAACCGTCTATCACCAAGTCAGATACAATGATGGAGACGAGCAGCACCACGAAACTGTAAACCAGTCGCTGCACATCGTGGATCACGAAGTAAGAGCTGCCCACGATGACGATGTTGCAGGCCAGACTGATGCGGCCATAGGAGATGTTACGGTACTTGCCAATCATCAGCGCGATGATGTCGATGCCGCCGGTGTTGCCGCCCCAGTTGATGGCCATGCCGATGCCGAAGGCCGCAATCGCCGATCCGATGATGACGCTCATGAACATGTCATCGACAATCGGCTTGGGGAACAACGGCTGCAAAAAAGAGAAGAAACCGCTCATCACAAACGTGCAAATCAACGAGTTGACACAGAATTTTGTGCCAAGCACGCGCCACGCAATAGCAATCAGAATGGCGTTTAGCACGAACGTGGTGACACCGATGGGGATCTTCCCGGTGGCAAAATAGATGATGGAGGCCGCACCTGCCACACCGCCGCCCGACACTTCGTATGGAATCAGAAACGCCGACCACCCGAAAGTGAACAGGCAAAGCCCTAATATGATGAAGAAATAGTTCTCCATCTCTTTTAATACTACTTTCGTTGTCAGTTTTTTCTCCATTTTTTTAAGGCAATAGGCAAAAGGCAATAGGCAACAGTGTATGGTTAGTCCTCTATTTTGTTGTTGGAAATCAACTCGTTAAGCCAATTCTTGAAGAGGGTGATATAGGCTCCGTTGAAGATGCGCTTGAACATGTAGCGGTCTTCGTCGTAGTTTTGTTCGATTTCCGTGGGGTGTACCAGCGGCATGATGGGGTAGGCATTGCGCTTGAGGTGGCGGATTTTCCGTTCAGCCTGCTTGCGGAACCCCATGTTGGTCACCAGGTTCAGATACGGGGTGATGCAAAGCCCTTGGTGTGCCCAAATGTGGAAATTGTACTGATAGGGCCAGTAATTGGCCTTGTATTTCTTGAGACTGTTGAACCGGTTGGTCCAATACATCTTCTGTTTGTTTTTCCGCATGTACGGTTCGATCATCTTTTCGAAGTCCTCCTTGGTGTATTGATCCATGGAGAGGGTGAAGTCCGTCCAGCGGTTTTTCCAGGTGGCGAAGCCCCAGGTGGAGGCGTAGGCAGAGAAGAAGTAGGAGGATTCTCCCTTCTTCATCCGTTTTTTGTATCTCTTCCGGCTGCGGTGGCGCCAGTAGAAGCCGCCGATGCTGAAGACCTTCTTCTCGTTGCGGTATTTTTCCAGCAGCTGTTCGCAATAGGGGAAGAAATCGTACCCCGGAACGGTGTCTTCGAAGAGGATGATGCCTTCGTCCTCGTTTTCGAAGAACCATTTCATGGCTGTGGCAATCATCTGGGTTTTCCCCAGATGATTGTCCTGCCATAATTTGTGCACTTGGCACGGCCACTCGGGCTGGATGACGGCGCGCGCCTGATAGGTGCGCATGGTGTCCAGCATGTTGCCGGGCTTCGGCGCGTCGCCGGCAACATACAATTGAGTGGGCTGCACCGTGCGTAATACTTGAAATACGTCGTGTGTTTCCTCTACTCTATTATACAATATGAGTAAAACGGGAACTTTGAACATATTGTGGAGTTTTGATTAGGCTAATTCGTGAATAACGAGACCGGAACGCAACTTCGGCTCAAACCAAGTGGTCTTGGGAGGCATGATGTTGCCGGTGTCAGCGATGTCGATGATCTGCTGCATGGAGACGGGATAGAGGGCGAAAGCGACCTTCATCTCGCCGTTATCGACGCGGCGTTTCAGTTCGCCGAGACCGCGGATACCACCCACGAAGTCAATGCGCTTGTCGGTGCGGAGATCTTTGATACCCAGAATCTTATCCAAAACATGGTCGCTCAGGATCTTGACATCCAGCACGCCGATCGGGTCGTTGTCGTCATATTTGCCGGGTTTGGCGGTCATCTTGTACCATTTGCCATCCAGATACATGCTAAACTCGTGCAGTTTGGCGGGTTTGTAGATGTCGGTGCCCATTTCCTCGACGGTGTAAGCCTCGTTCAAGGCGTTGAGGAACTGCTCCTTGGTCAGACCGTTGAGGTCTTTCACCACGCGGTTGTAGTCGATGACGTTGAGCTGGTTGTCCGGGAAAATGACCGTCATGAAGTAGTTGTACTCTTCCTTGCCGGTGTGGTTCGGGTTGTGCTCTTTCTTCTCCTGACCCACGAGGGCGGCGGCGGCGCTGCGGTGGTGACCGTCGGCGATGTACATGGCGGGAACTTGCTTGTCGAAGATATCGACCAGTTCGTCGATGAGTGCGCGGTCGTCAATCACCCAGAAACGGTGACCGAAGCCGTCTTCCTTAGCTACGAAGTCGTAAATGGGGGCCTTGGCGGTCACGGAAGCCACGATTTCGTCGATGCGGGCGATGGCGGGATAAGCGAAGAAAACGGGCTCGACGTTGGCGTTGGTGATGCGCACGTGTTTCATGCGGTCTTCCTCTTTGTCCTTGCGGGTCAGCTCGTGTTTCTTGATGATCTTGTTGACATAGTCCTCACTGTAAGCGCAAGCCACGATACCGTACTGCCAGCGGGCGTCAGCATCCTTGGGGTTCATGCTCTGGGCATAGATGTAGAGCTTCTCCTCCTTGTCTTGAACCAGCCATCCGTAATCCTTGAAGCTGTTGTAATTCTTCACCACCTGGAGATACACCTCGGGGGAGTGCTCGTCGGTGCCGACCGGCAGGTCGATTTCCGCCTTGGTCACATGCAGCAGGCTGTAAGGGTTGCCCTCACATTCCTTGCGGGCCTCTTCGGAGTTCAACACGTCGTAAGGACGGGAAGCTAATTTTTCAACGATTTCTTTCGGAGGACGGAATCCTCTAAACGGTTTAATAATTGACATATCTGTTTAATTTACTGATAAATAAAAGTTTATATTGTTCGATTCTATATTTCAAAAACAACGGCAAAAATACAAAAAATGTGAATCGGTTGGCGATAGGAAGATATTGCCAAAAATATGACTTCCGAAAGTAAGTTTTCCGAAAAAATTGTACCTTTGCGGCCGTTTTAAATGAGGAATATAAGATTCTAAAATATGTATAGAACGCATACTTGTGGCGAGCTGACGCTTGAGAATATTCAGCAAACCGTGACTTTGAGCGGTTGGATTCAGAAGATCCGCCATTTGGGCGGCATGATTTTCATTGACCTGCGCGACCGTTATGGCATCACGCAACTGGCCTTCAACCACGAGGAGCGCCCCGAACTTTGCGAGCGCGCCGAACAGTTGGGTCGCGAATGGGTGATCCAGGTAACGGGCAAGGTGATAGAACGTTATAGCAAGAACAAGAACATCCCCACTGGCGATATCGAAATCGAAGTGCACGAACTGAACGTGCTCAACGCTGCTGAGGTGCCCCCGTTCACCATTGAGGATGAATCTGACGGCGGCGACGAACTGCGTATGCGCTACCGCTACCTCGACATCCGTCGCAACCCCGTGAAGAACAACCTCATCTTCCGTCATAAACTGGGACTGGAAATCCGCAAATACCTGAGCGGACAAGGCTTCCTTGAAATCGAGACGCCGTTCCTCGTGAACAGCACGCCTGAGGGCGCCCGCGATTTCCTCGTGCCCTCCCGCATGAACCCCGGCGAGTTCTACGCCCTGCCGCAATCCCCACAGACGCTGAAGCAGCTGCTGATGATGGCCGGTATGGACCGCTATTTCCAGATTGTGCGCTGTTTCCGTGATGAGGACCTCCGCGCCGACCGCCAGCCCGAATTCACGCAGGTCGATTGCGAGATGTCGTTCATTGAGCAGGAGGACATCCTCAACCTGTTCGAAGGTCTTGTGCAGCATATCTTCCGTACTTTCAAGGGAATGGAGATTGGCAAGTTGGAGCGTATGACTTGGAACGATGCGATGAAATACTACGGTTCCGATAAACCCGACGCTCGTTTCGGCATGCGTTTCGTGGAACTCAACGACGTGCTGCAGCATAAGGACTTCAAGGTTTTCAACGAAGCCGAGCTCATCATTGGTATCAAGGCAGAAGGTTGCGGTAACTACTCCCGCAAGCAGCTTGACAACCTTACGGAGTTCGTGAAGAGCCCGCGCGTGGGTGCCGCCGGTCTGGTCTATATCCTTTGCAATCAGGATGGTACGTATAAGTCCTCCGTCGATAAATTCTACACGCAAGATGATTTGAAGGCCGTGGCCGAACGTTGCGACGCACATGCCGGCGATCTCATCCTGATCCTTTCCGGCAAGGCCATGAAGACGCGCAAACAGATGTGCGAGTTGCGTCTGGAGATGGGTACCCGTCTCGGTCTGCGCAAGGCTGGCGAGTACAAAGCGATGTGGGTCATCGATTTCCCGCTGTTGGAGTGGGACGAGGAGACCCAACGCTATTACGCTATGCATCACCCGTTTACCGCACCGAAGCCTGAGCATGAGGATTGGCTCGAAAGCCGTCCCGGCGAGGTGCTGGCCAACGCTTACGACCTGGTCATCAACGGTTCCGAAATCGGTGGCGGCTCCATCCGTATCCACCGTCCGGACCTGCAGAAACGCATGTTCAAGGCCCTGAACTTCACGGAAGAGCAGGCACAGAGCCAGTTCGGATTCCTGATCAACGCCTTCAAGTTCGGTGCACCGCCTCACGGTGGTATCGCTTTCGGTTTCGACCGTTTGTGCGCTGTGCTGAGCGACTGCGACAGCATTCGCGACTTTATCGCGTTCCCGAAGAACAACGCCGGTCGCGATACTATGCTGCCCGCCCCCACGCCCATCGACCCGAAACAACTGGACGAATTGAATATCAAACTGAAATAAATGTTCCGTCAACTGCTGATTACACTCGGCGACTATCTCATCTTCCTGCGGCAAGTTTTTTCCAAACCGGCCAAATGGTCTGTGTTTTTGAAAAAATGGGTGTTTGAGATGGATGCCATGGGTATCGGCTCTATGTTGATTGTCTGTATCGTGTCCCTCGCCATGGGCAGTGTGATTACATTGCAGACGGCCATCCAAATCGAAAGTGGCTGGATTCCTTCCTGGACGGTGGGTTTCGTGGCCCGTACCTCCATTGTGATGGAGCTCTGTCCCACCATCATCAGTCTGTTGTTAGTGGGCAACCTCGGCTCGCGCATTACAGCGGAAATCGGCAGTATGCGCGTCACGGAACAGATTGACGCTTTGGAGGTTATGGGTATCAACCCTGCCTCCCATCTGGTGTTGCCCAAAGTGCTGGCTTCCCTCATCGTGAATCCTGTGCTGTGTGTGTTCAGTATCGCTTTCGCCCTCTTCGGCGGTTTCGCGACGGTGTGGATTACCGGCTGCATCACCACCTACCATTTTATTGACGGACTCACCTACTGCTTCCGCGTGTATGACGTGGTCTATGCCCTGACGAAAACGTGTGTTTTCGCCTTCGTGATGTCCACGGTGGCCTCCTTCTACGGCTATCGCATAGAAGGTGGTGCACTGGAACTCGGCAAGGCCAGCACGCAAGGGATCGTGGTGTCCAGTTTTGTGATACTGATTCTGAATGTGGTGATCACAAATATTATGTTGTAATGTACAATGTATAATGTACAATGCACAATGAAAGGATTGATCGGAAGAATACATTAAACAAAAACATAACGAATCAATGATCATTGTCGATAATGTTTCCAAATATTTCGGCGAAAAGCAGGTGCTTCACGGCATCAACACGCAGTTCGAGGAAGGGAAGGTCAACCTGATTATCGGGCGGTCCGGCTCCGGAAAGACGGTGCTGATGAAGTGTTTGGTAGGACTGTTCACGCCGGAGGAGGGCAAGGTGCTCTACAGCGGGCGCGAGTTCCACCATCTTCCCGATAACGAGAAGCTGTTGCTTCGCAAGGAGATGGGCATGGTGTTCCAAGGTTCTGCCCTTTTCGACTCCATGACCATTGAGGAGAATGTCACCTTCCCGTTGGACATGTTCACCGACCAGAGTGAGAGCGAAAAGCTGGATCGCGCCAATTTTTGTCTGGAATGTGTTGATTTAGAGAATGTTAACAAGTTATATCCAGCCGAATTGAGCGGCGGTATGAAGAAGCGTGCCGCCATCGCCCGCGCGTTGGCCTGCAACCCCAAGTACCTCTTTTTCGACGAGCCCAATTCCGGTCTTGACCCCAAAACCTCCCTGCTCATCGACGAGCTCATCACCAAAATCACGCACGATTTTAATACCACCACCGTGGTCAACACCCACGACCTCAACTCCATTATCACCATTGGGGAAACCATTTCGTTCATCTACCAAGGTCACCTCGAATGGCGCGGCAGCAGCGACAACATCCTCACCTCCGACAATGCAACGTTGAATGATTTTATTTATGCGCAACCGCTGACGCAGCGAATAAGACCAAAATGACACACAACCCCTTTAACTCTCAATAACCAATAACCATTACAAAATGAACTGGATAGACATAATTGTATTGATACCCCTTTGTTGGTATGCATATAGAGGATTCCGGAACGGTTTCCTGATGGAGATTGTCTCCTTGGCGGCCTTGTTTTTAGGCTTGTTCGTCTCGTATAAATTTTCTGACCTGATTGCCTTATGGCTTACGGGTACGACGTTGGCGAAACCCATCTCTTTTTCGTTGTGTTTTATACTTACTATCGTGTTAGTCAACCTGTTAGGACGGATTTTGAAACGGGCGCTCAAGCCGGTGCTGTCCGAGTTTCTCGACAAGGGACTCGGGGTGCTGTTCGGCATCCTGAAGGTGGTGTTGGTGGCCGGTGTGCTCTTCTATTTCATCGACAGCGTTGATAAAAAGGAGATTTTCATCAAGCATGAGGTGAAAGAAGATTCCGTAGCCTACAAGCACCTTTCGCCGGTGATGTCGCATGTGCTGGAGTGGAAAGAGACGCGGGAATTGGAGAAAGAACAGCAGGCTCCGAAGCAGGACTCCTGCGAGAAATAATCCTTTGTCGAAAGTTGATGGCAAAAAAAAGACGGAGCTTTGCCCCGTCTATTTTTATTTCATTCACAGACGATTACATGACCACACGCACGCCCTTGATGAAGTCGATGGACCTTTGGATCAGCTCGTGCATGTAGGTGTCGTTCTCCACGAACGGCACGAAATCGCGGTAGCATTTCACAAACTCTTCAATGAATTCGGAAGATTTCAGCGGTCTGCGGAAATCCAAAGCTTGAGCGGCGTTGAACAGCTCAATACCGAGGATTTTCTCCACATTGTTAACCACCAGGTAGCACTTCGTAGCGGCGTTGGCACCCATGCTCACGTGGTCCTCCTGACCTTGTGAGGACTCGATGGAGTCGGTGGAGCAAGGCATCGTGAAGGCTTTGTTTTGGTTCACGATGGAAGCGGCGGCGTATTGCGGAATCATGAAACCGGAATTGAGACCGGGGTTCTTCACCAAGAAGGACGGCAGACCGCGTTTTCCGCTAATCAGTTGATAGATACGGCGTTCAGAGATATTGCCGAGCTCTGCCATGGCGATGGAGAGGAAGTCCAGAACCAAGGCCAACGGTTGACCGTGGAAGTTGCCGGCGCTGACGATGATGTCCTCGTCGGGGAAAACGGTCGGGTTGTCGGTGACGGAGTTGATCTCGGTCTCCACGACATTCTGTACGTGCTCGATGGCGTCTTTGGAGGCACCGTGCACCTGCGGCATACAGCGGAAGGAATAAGGATCCTGCACGTGCTCTTTGTGTTGCTTGATAATTTCTGAACCTTCAAGCAGTTGCGTGATATGGGCAGCCGTGATGATCTGTCCAGCGTGCGGACGAACCAAGTGCACCAGCATGTTGAACGGTTCGATGCGACCATCGAAAGCTTCCAAGGAGATGGCACCGATGATGTCGGCCAACCAGCTGAGCTTGCGGGCTTTCATCAGCAACCAGACGGCGTAGGAGCTCATGAACTGCGTGCCGTTGAGCAGGGCGAGACCCTCTTTGGATTTCAGCGTAATGGGTTTCCAACCGAATTTCTCGTTGATTTCAGCGGCGGTGTATTTCTTGTTGCGATAATAGACCTCACCCATGCCGATGATGGGCAGTGAAAGGTGTGCCAGCGGAGCCAAGTCGCCGGAAGCGCCGAGAGAACCTTGCTGATACACAACGGGATAAACGCCTTTGTTGTAGAAGTCCACCAAACGTTGGATGGTATCCACCTGCACGCCGGAGTGACCGTATGACAGGGATTGCACCTTCATGAGCAGCATGAGTTGCACAATCTCTTGCGGCACCTCTTCGCCCACGCCACATGCGTGTGAAATGACGAGGTTGCGTTGCAAGGTGGACAAATCCTTAGCAGAAATATGCTTATTGCAAAGGGAACCGAAGCCGGTGGTCACGCCGTAAATCGGATCAGCACTCTTGGCAGCCTTGGTGTCCAGAAAGTCACGGCATTTCTGTACAGCGTCAATAGCTTCCTGAGACAGCTCGATTTTTTGCTTTCTCTCAATAATTTTGGTTACTTTTTCAATGCTTAAAAATTTCGTTGAAATCTGATGTTTTTTCATATTTATAAATTATTCAAACCTAATTCTTCATTTCTTGTTGGATAGAGACATCCCATAAAAACGGTCGCAAAAGTAAACTTTTTTCGGTTATGTCGCCCCAAAAACGCATTTTTTCGTATCTGGCAGAATCTGTGACAGAAAGCTTCAGCTGATGACGCTCCAGTTGGTGTCGCGCTGCATCTGTTTCTCCAATGTTTCGGCGAGGCGTTTGTGCTCGGGAAGCGACAAATCCGGATCTTTTTCGAGAATTTGCTGGGCGTAATTGCGGGTGTAGGCCACCAGTTTCTCATCTTTGGTGAGATCAGCAATTTTGAAGTCCAGCATACCGCTTTGGCGCGTGCCCTGCAGGTCGCCGGGACCGCGCAACTGCAGGTCGAAGTTGGCGATTTCGAAGCCGTCGTTGGTTTCCACCATGGCGTTCAGACGCTTGCGACCCTCGTTGGAGAGCTCGTATTTGGACATCAGGATGCAGTACGACTGATTGCCGCCTCTCCCCACGCGTCCACGTAGCTGGTGCAGTTGCGACAGCCCGAATCGCTCGGCGTTCTCAATCACCATCACCGTGGCGTTTGGCACGTCAATGCCCACCTCGATGACCGTAGTGGAAAGCAGAATTTGTATCTGTCCCTTTTTGAAGCAGTTCATGGTGTAGTCTTTCTCCTCGGCCTTCATCCTACCATGCACCACGCCAATGCTGTATTCCGGCGGCGGGAAACTGCGCTCAATAGCTTCGTAACCAGCCTGTAAATCAAGTAAATCCAATGCTTCGGACTCTTGGATAAGCGGATAGACGACATAGACTTGCCGTCCTTCGGCAATCTGCGTTTTCAAGAAGCCGAACATCTTGAGACGGTCTTTTTCGTAATAATGGGTGGTGATGATGGGTTTTCGTCCCGCCGGTAGCTCGTCGATGACGGAGACATCGAGGTCGCCGTAGAGGGTCATGGCCAGAGTGCGCGGAATCGGCGTGGCGGTCATCACTAGGATGTGCGGCGGAATTGGACCGCTCTTGCGCCATAGCTTCGCCCGCTGCTCCACGCCAAAACGGTGCTGTTCATCAATGACCACCAATCCTAACTTGCTGAAAACCACGTTGTCCTCAATGAGTGCGTGCGTGCCGATGAGGATGTTGACCTGCCCGTTTTGCAAATCCGTGAGAATCTCCTTGCGTTTGGCTGTCTTGGTGGAAC
>Ga0310694_10002508_pt1 | contig 18757 bp, 18 predicted proteins | sample 174DNAGHGhighgp2_FD_203884 | JGI IMG/M metagenome (GOLD analysis project Ga0310694, IMG submission 203884) | Sheep rumen microbial communities from Palmerston North, Manawatu-Wanganui, New Zealand - 1742 DNA GHGhigh gp2 (v2) (version 2) | ecosystem: Host-associated > Mammals > Digestive system... | reverse complement strand
CAAGCCCCTTTACAAAGGTGCTCTCGCTTTGGTACATTCCTTCAGTCAGATCCTGAAAATCAAGACTTATCACATCATACTCATCAGACAAATACTTATCAAGAGCAGTAAGTGTTGTCGTCTTTCCGTACTGACGCGCTCTGTTTACTGTAAAATACTTTTTTCCGTCTACAAGTTTTTTGATCTCCCTTACCCTGTCTGATATGTCCACCATATAGTTTTCTTCCGGTGTACAAACCGCCGTGGTATTGAATACCTTCATGTGTCAGCCGCTCCTTCCGTTCAATAATTAATACACAGTATTAGTATAACATATTTCAGATCAAATACCAAACTGTTTTTAATTTCATATCTGCTTTTATTGAATCCACCTAAAAAATAGTACGCCTTCGGCGTGCTATTTATAATTGCTGCGAAGCAGCCACCGTTTCGGCTGCCGTACTAATAAGTTGACAGCATTTCGTCTATCTCGTCGGCAGTGAAGCGGTATTTATCCATCTGGTTCTTTAACTCCGCCATTTTGTCACGGCATGCTTCCGCCCTCTTTTCGTCGCCTTTTTCTTCATAAACGCCGAGCATGAATGACTGCTTTGCGTATTCTGCGGTAAGCTTGCTTTCTTCAAAACCTTCGGGTACCTCTAAAAACTGTGCGTCATATATAAAATAGGTGTCTGCCACCTCACCGTATGCGCGGTGACTTACCTCATAATCAAACATCCTCATGACGTTTTTCTCTTCTTTATTTGCATTTTTAACGACCTCATCCTTTATCATAAAGATCATAAAAATAACGCCCAGAGCAGCTGCTGCTATTAATATGTTGAAGACCATCTTCAGCAGTTTATTCATCTTCAGATACCTCCCCAAGTATTATATCTTCCATGACCACGGCTTTTTTTGTCTCCGAATATCCAAGAAATTCATCCACTTCTTTATCTGTCATTTTCAGATATCTTTTAAGCATTGCACGAATGTCTGTGTTCATATCTTTAATGTATGCCGCTGATTCTTCGTTTTTTTCGTGTTCAGAATTGTATGCATATACATCCGTAAAAGAGTCAATGGATGAGCAGAGGTGAGAGATGTCCAGTTCAGATGAATCCCAGTAATCAGGATCGTCAGAACGTAAAAGAACCTTCTCCCAGTATTTAACGCAGTCATAGTACTTTTCAGCTACATAATCCAGCCTCTTATATTCATTATAAGGCTCTGAATCGAAGGGAATGTTGTGATATCGTACAAAGGCTTCAAATGAAATATAATCTCCTTCTTCAAGATAACCTTTCATCTGTGCGCTGTATTCCTTACTATTCCGCAGGGAATCTCTTCTTCTGTCTTCATCTGTTTCTCCTTCGCCTGCAGCACTGATAAGACCGCCGACAAATGCAAGTATTACTATAATAACAACAAGTATTGCAAAAATACCGCCCCTTTTACCTAAACCCTCTGTCTTTTCAGCTGATTCAAGCACATCTTTCTGGGTTCCTTTAAAGCGCTTATCAAATTTTTTTATGTTTTCATTATGCTTCCCGGCAAGAGGATTGGTATGTCCGCAGACGGGACATTTTAAGACCTCTATTCCAATCGTCTTTCCGCAGTTAGGACATTTCATTTATCTACTCTCCCCTGATCAGATCCTGTTTTCTGCTGTTTAAATCGTCTGTATCATGCCTGCTGCCCGATTTCGGAATGATCATAGCTGCAATACTCAAAAGGGCAGCTATAAGGATCACAATGAGTGAGGCGGCAAGGATCTTCTTAAAAGTTTTCCCTATGTCACGGTCCGCATCTTTCGTATGCTTTGCCAGATCATTCCTTACATCCTCAAGCTTACCCATATATTCTTCTTCAGCCGCAGGCTCATACGCTGTGCCGCAGTACGGACATCTTACAAGAGAAGCGTCGTATTCGGCACCGCAGGACTCGCAGCTTACAATTTTACCTTTCATCTCTTCCAATGTTTTTCCTCCCGCGTCTTACCTTGAAGCTGCTTTTTCAACTGTATTATCTATTTTTTCAAATACATTTTCATATTCAGGCAGCAGATTCTTTATCTCTTCGCACTGTTTCCTGTAATCCTCTGCTGTTGATCCTCTTCCGCTTTCTGCATAGATCTTTTCCCAGAACATAAGATCTGCATAAGAACCGACCATATAGAATTCCTTCAAGGGCTCATCTATTTGTTCCCAAAGCCGCGATCTTCCGGACATCTTGGCGGCTGCTCCATAGTCTTCCCTTTCGATGTATTTCAGGATATAATCACTCGTGCCTTTTTTCTGAAAGATTTCTGATTTCGATAAATTTGACACAGTCGTTACAAGCAGTGAAACAAAAGCTATCCCCAGTATGATATCAGCAATAAGCACAGCATATTCAGCTGCTATTCTTAACTTATTCACCTAAGATGACCTCCTCAATAAATAATTTCTGTTCATTTTCAGATAAAGCAAGATAATCTTCAAGACCTTTATCATCAAGTCCGAAGTAAACCTTCACAGCGGCATTCATTTGATTTTTCATATCCTCCGCATATTCTCTGTACTTATATCCTTCAAGATCATCTTCCGCATAACCATAACTGGAATAGAAAAAACTGATATTATTTCCGCAGCTTTTTATATCTGACTCCTTGTCCCACGTATATCCTTCACCGTACATAACAAGTTGTTCAATACTGCTCATAGCATATCTGTACTCACTTGACAGTTGCTTAAGAAGCTTATATTCCTCATATTCCGGATCGGTCTCATAAATATTATGACGCTCGAAAAAATTATAAAAAGCGATATAATTCCCGGCTTCCAGATAGCCATTAAGGATACCCTTAAATTCATCTGCTTTTCTGAGAGTCTCTGAATGGGCAATATCTCTGTCCATAAACTCAGTTTTTTCTGCCGCGAACGTCATACCAATCACACCTATGATAAGAAATACCAGAATAATACTTGCGGTTATCAAAGGTTTGTTACTGTTATATTTTCTTTCAGCTTCCTCTACGGTTTCTCTGCTCTTTTTCTTATAAGACTTATACTTCGCTCTGTGACCTGCGCTTTCAATATTTTTACTTCCGCAGTAAGGGCAGACTTCGTCCATCAGTCCTACCTCAGCGCCGCAGTTCATACATTTCATTTGTTATTACCCGCTTTCTTTTTTCTTATGCAGATGTACCAGTCCGGTTCTCTTCTGTACAGCCTCATCGGTTCTCGACAGATAAGCGTACAGATTTTCTTATATCCGTATTGTCCGATACCCTATTGATTATACCATAATATCAATTTGAGTACAACAGTGAAAAAAAACGGGTGACTCAGTAAGAGACACCCGTTAATATTCACTATTATGTTCAGATGATCAGTGTTCTTTCGATAACTCCTTCATAAACTCCTGCATTTTGTTTTCAAAAAATTCCGCAGGAAAAAGAGCTATTCCTACCTCGTCTGTAGCAACGATAAGACGGTCGCCGCCTTTCAGACCGAATTTGTCGCGTGCCGGCTTCGGGATAACGATCTGACCACGGTCTCCTAATGTGACGGTGCCCCACAGATTCTTTCCCCGCGGTGCCGGCGGTAATGTACCGATACCATTTAACGACTCGGTCTTCATCAGACCGTCTATTGTAACACCGTAAACCTCAGCAAGCTGTGATGCCTTTTCAATATCCGGCACAGTCGCTCCGCTTTCCCATTTGGCATAGGCCTGACGGGAAATACCTATCTTTTCTGCGATCTGTTCCTGTGAGTATCCGTTCATTTTTCTGAGCATGATCAGATTATCCTTTAGCATTAAGCACACCTCTCATTATAAATCTATTTTTTCAAATGTTCTGCATGATTTTTTATATGATAAAAATGTAAGCATTGTAAACATAACAGCACCGCCGCAAAGAAGTGCTGCCTGAAGACCAATATGATCAAATCCGAAGGCATTTACGTCTGCACATCCCGGAATATGATGAAGAGCCTCAGCGACTCCTATCGTCAGAAATGCCACGATAATATATGTCACGAACGGTGAAAACTTATAGGCTGTTTTGAAAAATCCGCCTATGAACACCATGTTAAACAAACCGAAGATCACAAGAGCCATTCCAAGGAAAAACGGATTTGCGTTCATCAGGGCGTTCTTATGATAAACCTCCGAACCGAAAAGAACCGTCATACGGATAAGCGTAAACACCGTCATCAGAAGAAAACCTAAAAGTTCAATCATTACCGAAAACATGAATTTACCTTTTACCACATCGCTCTTGGCAACCGGTAGCAGTGCGGAATAAACGATGTCATTTGCCTCACGCACACTCTGAAAGCTCTGGAAAATACCGAGTGTGATGAAGAACGCTCCGCAAAGAACCGGATATCCCGGAATCAGTGTCATTACAGCTGCTGCGAGAAAGATATACGATAAAACTGATGCGCTTAAACACATCTCTTTTCTTAACATTGCATTCATGATCTCATCTCCCTTTCCAGTCTTAAGAATATTTCTTCCAGTGTTTCGTCTTCTTTGCCGAAGTCCTTAATGAAATCGGTTTTTGCACATTCAGCTTTGATCTCGCCGTGGCTGATATATACGATGTTGTCAGCGCATCTTTCAAGATCAGATGTGATGTGAGTCGAGAACAGAATTGTCACGCCGTTTTCCTTCAGCGTCGTGAACAATTCCATAAGCTCGTCGCGTGAAAACGGATCGAGACCGCTTGTCGGTTCATCAAGGATCAGCACTTCAGCACCGTGTGACAGTGCGATAAGAAGATTGCATTTCACCTTCATGCCCTCTGAAAGTTCCATCGGCTTCTTGTTTTCATCCAGCGCGAAAAGCTGCATATATTTACGGCAGGCTTCTTCGTCCCAGTTTTTATAGAATCGCTTTGTGGTATCGATTATCTGACGAATAGTCTTTCTCGGATACCAGCTTACAGTACCCGTCGAGTAACCGATACGCTGCTTTATCTCAGTTTCATTTCCGGAAAGCGGCTTTCCGAAATAGCATATCTCACCGCTGTCAGTATGAACAAGATTCAGCATCGATTTGATGACAGTAGTTTTTCCTGCACCGTTACGGCCTATAAATCCGGTTATCTTTCCGCTTTCAAGTGAGAAAGATACGTTATTCAGCTTAAAAGCCGGATAGGTCTTGCACACATTCTTCAGTTCCGCAATTTTCATTGAATCCTCTCCTTTGTACGATAAGTGTGAACAATGTGACTTATCTGATTTCTATGAATATTGTAACATGCAGTTGCGTCCATTTCAACCAACCGGAGTGTACAGAGTTCGTTAATTTAAGTTGCATTATGCGGACTTATCATCCTTGTCGCTTGCTGCCTCACAATTACCTTCGGTTTAAGCTGTCGCAAATTTTGCGACAACTGAATTTCATTCAAGCTCACCTTCATTAAAATCGTCCGGAACTATGGGATTTGTAATCATTCGATATTATTCATATATGAAATCATAACATTTATTATTGTGTACGTCAAGGATGGATATTGTTATTCTTGACTTTGTTAATAGACAGATGTATAATTAGCGTATAAATTTTTCTGAATATCCGTTTCCCGTTGTACTGATTTTGACACACCGGTTTGTGATATAATCATATCAAGGTAAAAATCTTAAACAACGGAGAAATGGGAAAAGCGATCCTTGATATTGATGATGCCGATGAAGACTTTTATAAGGGTGTTACCGAAGCATTAAGTGTTTACAACAGTATCGAACAGAATCCGGGAATCACTACCTGCAAGCTTTCAGCAGAACTTAAACTTCCGGAAAAGATAATCGGAAGATATATCCGTATCATTCAGGCTGCACATGTGCTTATCAGTTATAAGAACTGCGGATGGAAAAGTTACGGTTTTGTCTGATTTCATATTACTTAACTGCCACGGTTCAAATCATATTTTATTTTTTAGGAGGAATTACCATAGAAAATTACTACGTTATTTTCAGATATCAAGTTATCTGCGGACCAGTAAGACGTGAAGATGCAATTGAATTAGCCAAAAAAATGAGAGCTGATTCATTGGAACGCAGGCTTAGGAATACAGGGATTAATCCACACAATTGTACTGCAGAACAGAAAGATTTATTGAAAGCTATTATCGCTTCTAATAAAACCGATTTTAAGGTTTTGCAGGAAAAACAGTGTGTTGAAGAGTACCCTGATTCATATGAATACTTCATTGTACGAGACATATTTGCACGTGCAAAAAAATGATTGAACAAAACAGCACTGACTCGGATGTAGCTAAGCTATTTATCTGAACCAGCGCTGTTTTATTATAAGCATTGTGTTCTTTAAATTAAAAACTCTCCTTAAAACTAAATCGACATTGAAATCCTACTCAAAATTTGCTGTTTAGCATTTGAATAAATCTCCATGTCTCAAAAACATTCTTTCCTCTTGACTGTTCTGGAAATTTCGATTATAATATAATGATTTAGCGATGAACGTTAAATGGAGGCATGGGATAAATAAGGAGGACGTTATGTACAAATATGTAAAAGACAAAGAGTATTTAGCCCTACTCAGAAGAACATGCGGCAGCATGATGCAGGAATTATGTCACATTCTTAAAGAGGATTATGACATTGGTGCGGTACCGAAACTGATAGGCAGTGGTTCAAGAAAACTGATAACCCAGAACGGCAACAATCCGGTTGATCTTGATTATAATTTAGAGATTGTTAAATGTAAAGTTTACGGTAATTGCCGCTCTATCAAAGAAGCTGTCAGAAAATCTTTCAATAAAGTATTACGCGATCGCAACTGGAACGACTGCTCTGATTCAACTTCTTCCCTTGGAACGGAAACACGTTATTTTACTGACTACCCCAATAAACCATCTTTCTCAATAGATGTCGGAATAGTATGCCGTAATTCTAAAGGCAGTTATTACAGACTGATTCATGAGAAAACTGGTCGTGTATCCGAGGACGGATACTATTGGAACGAAGCACCAAACTCTCACAAAGTGCGAAAGAAATTTGAGTTCATTATTCAAAAAGGTAAATGGACCATGATAAGCGACGAATATCTTCGCTTAAAAAATATGTATCTACGCCAAAACGATCATAATCACCCGTCGTTTATATGCTATATAGAAGCGGTAAATAACGTATACAACAAGCTTCAAAATCGTCGATGATTATGTACAGATAATGACGCTACATCGATCTCGTATTTTTAATACTAAAATTTCAAAGCAGGAACGTTCAGTTTAATTGATCGTCCCTGCTTATTTTAGTATATGAAATGCTACTCAAGTAAATTTTTATATGATTACTTCTTTATCATAACTAACGTTACACATCTTTTTATACCTATCAAACCATTCTGCGTTCTCTGTATGCACCGGAATAATTACTTTAGGTCTGACTGTATTTATCAGTTCATCTATGGTCTGAGGATCAGCATGGCCGCTAGTATGTAGAGTTATGACTTTCAGACCGCGTTTCTGCATCTCATCCAGGAATTTCTTCATGTTAGGTCGCTCTTTGTAACCACTCCATATGCTGTAAATCAAAACACCATTTTCAAAGGAACGCAGATTATTCAGTTTTTTAAGATAAGTCAGCATAGAGCTTCTTATGCACATTACAAAATCCGTTTTCGAAATAGCATTACGACTAATTTTTGAATCATGAAATTTCTCCTCAAGAATATTGTGAATTCTTTTATCATTATCTATCTGGAACACTTTGATATTGTTACACAGATACGGAGAAACTTCTTTTTCTTCCGAAGCGGCTGCATTCATTGCGGTATAAACATCTTCAAGAAATATGCGATTAGTACGCTGTGCTGCGTTTGAAAGCGAAATAAGTCTGTCAATATTCATGGCCGATAGAATAACAAAACACGCTCCCGAATACTGATTTATTATTTCTACTGCTTTGTTTTCAAGTTCAACTTCCTCGATATTTCGATGTATTGTATTTCGGGTTAATGTAGTACCTTCCGTTATAAGTCCATAAACTTCAGGAAGTTTACTCAAAAGAACACTGTATTCTTTCCGGCCATTGGAACGATAATCGCCAGTATACAAAATCTTTATGCCACAGCATTCAACTACGAACATATATGAATCATAAGCTGAATGATCACATGAATAAGGAGTTACAGTTATATCGCCAATTTGCACACGAACTTCATTTTCAAAAAATTGAGGAGTAAAACCTACTTTTGTTTGTCGATACTCACATGACGCTAACATGATTTCAAACGACTTACGCCCTATATACACAGGTATGCCAGAAAGCACTTTTTCTACAAGTCCAATATGATCAGCATGATAATGAGAAATAAATACAGCATCACAGTTTTTCACACCTGTAAATAATCCGTCCACAGCTGGTATTTCAGTGTTTTGAAAATCGTCCAGACACAGGCCCGTATCAATAAATATACGAGTCGTCTCAGATGAAACCTCAATTATAGAACCACCTATTTGATGTTGTCCGCGATGCAATATAATATTCATATTACAGCATCACTCTTTCCAGACTATAATTTCGGTCTTTATACGGTTTATTCTCTTTGTTATTATCTGATCGTACTACAAAGAATAAAATATCCCAGCGAAGAAGCAGATGATGAAGAAAAGTTGAAGTACTGGCTTTGACATTAACGAAGTCTTTCCATACCTGAGATCTTTCATCCTCAAACATTATAACAGCTGGTTGAATCCATTCTTGATATTTTACATTTTTCGGTCCGTAGCAATTCCAGAAACGTTCTCTAGCTGTTGGATTATCCTGTATTTTATACTGATAAGTTTTTATTTCAACTGCCGCTCTTAATAGCGTCTCTTTACTATCTTCGTCTTTAAGTTCACCAATTATAACATTGCTATCATCAGTAAAAACTAAATCAACTTTTCCCTCTGATGAATTTGCTACACGATTGACCGGAACCTGATAATCTGAAACTACTAATCTCGAATAATTTTTCGTATTAATCGTTCCGATCTGAAATAATCTTTTGGCTATGTTTTCTTCATTACGATTGCTCTGTTCGCTGTAAGTAATCTTATCATTGCCGTTCTTATCAAGCCTTTCATGAATAGATTTGATATTGAACGAATCTTCATTTTTTAGTGAAGAATTCGATAATAAAATTTTACGACTAGATATTTCTTCATAATAGTTATAATAATAGAACTGCGCAAAGGCTTCTGAAGCACTTATTTCTTCACCGTTCTTATCTGTTACATTACAGGTATAATTAAGCTCAGGAAGCCTATATAACGGAGTAGTTTTAATGCCTTCTGTGATTTTATTTTCAAACTCATCGTAATCAAAATGCTTTTTCATAATCAATCATCCCCACTTTTTTTACCGTTAAGCTTCTAGCCGTTTTTTACCAGCCGTTGATCTTAGACTACAACAACGATAACTGTTTCGAAACGCTATAAAAGCCATGACCAAGCGTTTCTATTTCATTATCATTATCCTTTTCCTGTACAAGAATCTCTTTTGAAGACATAGCCATTTTCTTGATTACAAGCTTTATAACATTGTCGAAACATTTAACAACGTCATTCTGCTTAATATGCGTCAAACAAATCAACTGCACCTTAAAATGCTCTGCTAAACTAAACATAGGTAATAAAATATGAGGTGAAGACGTTGAGCCAAATGGATTATCAAGAATAAGAGCACTGTATACTGTATTATTCTGAATTCCTGCTGCCTCTGATTTGCTATAATTCAGTATCGAAGCAAAAATTGAAAGATACACAATAAATTTTTCAGCACCTGAGTTATATGTCAAACTATCTTCCCACGTTCTATACGACGCATTATCAGGATTCTGATCGACCTTAAAGGCGTGTACGATAAGGTTATTCTTTTGTATTGCTATTCTGAGTAATCTTCCACTACTAACAATTCTATCAGCTTCTTTTCTCTTCTTAAAATCACTTCCAAAATCTCGTTCGCCAAAACTCTTTACCTCTTTATCAAGTTCAATATCAATCATCTTTTCAGCAGAATCCGTATCAAATTTTTCCGGTAAATCTAATTTGAGCATGTTCTTAGGTGGTTTATTTTCGTAGACCATTATTTTGGAGCCTTTGGCAAGCTGAATCAATCCTCCGAATACTTGTTCAGCATGAAGAACGCAGTGATGAACCAAATCTTTTTTATCACGTTCTATACCGCTCAAATCTTCTCGAAGTTTTAGGACCATTTTCTGAGCACTAGAGATATACTTGTCCGTCATCTCTTTTGCTGAGAAAATATTTTCACCCATTTTATTATTCAGCAATTCGCTGATGTTGTTCAATGATTTATACAGTCCATACTCATCTTTTTCAAAATCATCTATAACAGACTTCAACTGTGATTCGGTTTGTTTTAGCATTTTTTCATATTCTTTTTTATAATCTTTCCATTCTGCTTTAAGACTATCAAACTGTTTTTCCAAATCATCCATTAGTTCAACTAATACAGTATTTTCACTTCGGATCACTCCATCAAGAGTTTCCTTAAGTCTACCATTGATAACATCAATGCTTTGCATTATTCTTTTTACTGCATCCATTTCTTCTTCTAAACTCTTTTGCTCCACATTTATTAGATTTCGCCGTTTATCAAACTCAGACTTTATTTCCTCTATCGGTATAGGATCTCCATATTTTTTTAATTTCCTATTAGCAGCCTCATATTCACGTTTTGAATCTCCATATTGATCCTTAGCTTTCTCTAATACTGAATTGGCGTCATTTAAGCCTTCATTCACGTCTTCAAGTTTTTTTTCAAATTTTTCTTTCTGAATTTCATCGTAGGATACTGATTCATATAAAGCCAGATCGATATGTCTTCTCGATATCTCATTTCTATAAGTTTGGATGAGATCTTTCTTCGTCTCCAGGAGTGATTTCTGATTCTCTATTTCACTTGATTGGTGTTTTAATACCGCATTATACTGAGCATATAAATCGTTAAGATTTCCTTCTACTATCTTCGCCTCACTACAACCCGTTGTGTCATCTAATGCCTTCTGAGCAAACTCTAGTTTTTCGACAACTACTTTCAGTTCCGAAGAAAATTCCTCTATTTTATTTTCAACCTCTTTCTTCTTTTCTTCCTTTAAATCACATTCTTCGCTCATTTTTTTCAGATTTTTTTCTGTATCTTGCAATTGCGAAATCAATTTATTTTCATTTGAAATAGCATTTCTGATTTTACCAACTTCATTTAATTCGTTTGATAAATCTTTAATGTCGTAAATCATTTGAAAAATCGATTTATCTTTTTCTTCTATTTTGCCTTTAAGTATATTCTTTTGTTCGTTCAATTTCACGACACCATCATTACAGTGACCAATAGTTACATTCAAATTTTCTATTGATCGCTGCTGCTCTGAATACCAGTTATCGTTATACTTAAATGAATCAATCTTTTTCTCATGACCCCTCAGTAATTCTATTTCATCTGTAAATACTTTGAATTGATCTAATAACAAAGACTCTTTTCTTTTAAGATCTGAAATGAAATCTTCTCTGTTTTCGAAAAGAGATTTTGAATATGCAGCAATATATTTACAACATTCCTTTGATTCATTAAGCATCTCACCAATTTCCTTCATATTGAAAACAGGAATTGCAGCTTCAAACCAAATATCATCATCAGCATATTTTATTTTCTCATATTCTCGATCTTCTATTATTAACGAATACGCAAGGAAAGGATATTGCTTAAGCAAATCACGTACTCCATCCTCTTTAATAATTCCGTTTTCTATCTGTTTAAGAAGATACTTCTCACACGTGTTGTACTCGACTTTTAATGCTGAAAGATATTCAATTACTTCATTAGATACATGCACACAACTGTTGTGTGCAGCATTTAATAAACGTTGCTGAACTTTGATATCATTTCTACATTTTTCAATTATGGTTTCTTTTTCAGCAAGTCTCTGTTTAACTTCTGTATATAATCCACCGTTGAAAATAACATTTTCTTTTAAGTCGTAATAATTACAGATAACACAAAGCTCTCCGTACTTAGAATCGTATTCTTCTATTTCTTTATAAAGCTCATCTAAATGTCTCTTATGATCAGAGATAATTTGATTAACACTTATGATTTCGTTTGAAACATTCTCTCTCTCATCTTCTAATTGTTTTTTGTTTTCTTCTTCATCCTTTTTCTTCTTATCAAGATCATCTTTCTCTTTCAACAGAGTTTGTTCGAGCAGATTGACATCACTTATTTCATACGATCCGAGAATACTTCTTGTTAAATCAAAGTTGTTTTCAAGAACAATCGAATCTGTTTGGCCTTTTATATAATCCAGGTTTTCATTTAAAGAAGACTGTTTAATTTCAAGTTCTTTTTTTTCTTGCTCTATTCTCTTAATGGCATTTGAAATATCTTCTGCATTTATTTTATGCTCACTTAACTCTCTATCATATTTTTTCTTTTTCCCGGAAAGTAATTCAATATCATTTTTCGCCTTGGTATAAACACTATACTTTAGGCTTGATATCAACTCGGCGATATCTGATTCACTTTCAAGTTTTTCTATTGCTTTTCGTATTCCTTCTGCTTCAGATTCTGCCTTTCTTTGTTTAGTCAAATAATCAGCGCATTCCTGTATTTTTATTTTTTCAACAAGTCCAGCTTTTTCTTCCTGTAGTCTATTAACTTCGTTTTGAGCTTCATCCTTTAGCTTTAAAGAATTATCGAGATCATTATTGCATGAGTAATATTCTGCTGAGACTTCTTCATAATCTATCCTTTCCAGTTCGGCTTTATAATTCTCCTCTTTTTCTTCAATCTGCTTTTTTAGATCATCCTGTTCTTCTTTTTTTATAACCAACGCATCAGCAAATCCGAACATTTTCCTTACAGATATCCTTGATTTATCTTCAGCATCATATAAGCTCTCGATCTTAGATAAAAACGGAGTAAGCTGTTCTACATACTTATTAAAAACTTCTTGCTTTTTTATAAGGTCTGCGCTCTTCATATGTTTATCTGCATAATTCAAAAACATTGTTGTTAATGAACTATCTTCAGAGGGATGATCAAACGATTCTCCACGTATTTCATTTTCTATAGCCGGGATAAGAAAATCATCAATGAGATCGTCAGAAGTTTCATATTGGTTGAAAAACGGATCCAGACCACCTTCTGCAGCATTAATCTTCTCAATCATTTCCCATTCATTAGGATAGATATTAAACTCTTTAAGCTTATCTTTCCATTCCTTATTTCGGTCTTGACTATAGCAATTTATTCTATTACTATTTTTTGATAGTTTCTTAATGTATTCGTAGTCGGCAGGTACAAAATTACCATTGGAATTTGAAGATAATTCAAGACTTATTATCGATTCAGGATCATAATCATTTATGTATTCGGACATAAATGTATAATACTGGATTCTTTTCCCACGTTCATTATCTGAATTGATTAATGCACGAATCGATATTCCCGTAAGTAGTCTTTCACTGCTTTTATCTTTCCTCCATTCAAGGAGTATATAAGAATGATATCCAGGCTTAATAAAAAAGCTTTCTATTTTTCTTCCTGCTGCAGTTGCTCTTGGCTTAATCGGCTGCATCATAAGCTGTATTATTACTGATTTTCCGCCGCCATTTGCTAAGTTTATAAGCACATTATTAGCATTCTTTTTATTATTATCATGGAAATCATAAAGCTCATCTGCTATTAATCTATTACCTTCATTATAATAGAAATTAACAATTCTAACTTTACTTATCTGTGGCACGAATTTCTTCCTCCTTCAATATATTGTTAATTTTTATTATTCGATTTTTCTTAAGAAAATACGGCATCAAATCCTTACATTTCTGTGTCGGTTTAATTATGCCATTATCATCGATACTAAAAATATCATCGGCTTTTAACTTCACCATAAGCTTATTTACAATACCGTATTTGGTTGTAATTTTTCTATTTTCTAAATCCCCTTCAATTTTTGTCAGCCAGTCATTACAAAGAAGCTTAAAACTTTCACTGTAATCTCGCATATCTTCTATTGAATCGTCAGATTTCTCGTATCGTGAAAAATAACTATTTAATTCTGATATGTAATCTTCTATAGATATTAAAGTTCGTATCTGATTTCCAGAAACCTCAGAATTAAAAAATAAATACAGTAAATATACCGCCATAAAATTCATTAGGTAAATATCTCTGTTTCTTACTTCATTTCCTCCAACATCTTTTCTGAAATCTTCATTGTTTTTTAAGAACAAATCATTATCCTGTGTTGGTATCATATATAGTCTGTCTCTGATACGCTGAAGTTCAAACCCCAGTTCTTCTTGAAAAATTACCAGCTCATCAATTATATCGGGATCCATTGAATAATCCCACACTTCATGATCCGCTTGCCGATCAATCCATCCTTTTTTCATTAACGCATGAAATACCATCAATGATTTCCTATTCATCGTATCACCTCGACGTTATAATCGTTCATTGTTATGCATAATTTATATTTGTCGGTTGAAAATGAAAACGTAAATTCGCTCTCCACAGTTTCAAAAACAAGTTTATCAATATCTAATAGCTTATCCCTGATCTCATTCAAACACCACGACAGTTCAAACTCACCATCCGGAATAATAGTAATATATTCTGCACTCAGCCATTCTCCGATATCAACTGACTGCATTGTATACAGTGAAACAAGAACATCAGGTAAAGTATTCTCTTCACTTAACTGAGCTTTCATTTCTTCGGAAAGAGAATTTACAAATTCTGATATTTTAAATCTCGAATGCTCCTTAATAAAATCAAAAAGAGCAGTAATTATAACAAGATTTCTATTATTTCTTATTTCAGAAATATTTATTACATCTTCATCATCTTCAGTAATATCTATACCTTCTTCTTTTATAACTTCTTCAATCCGATTTTGAGGCATATAAAAATTCTCTATACTGAAATATTTATTAAAATCAGGAACTGAAAACACTCTCAATAATTGTGCACTCATCAATGCAATATCATTTTCTGACTTTCTAAGCGGCAATAAAATATCGTTTTCAAAATTAATCTTTTCAAAATTAGTAATATTAAAACTATCTCGAAGAATCATTTCATAATCTTCTGAAACAGTTTGCTTTTTATTTATCAATCCCCTTTGTTCATCTATAGCAGTTTGAATGTTTTTTATTATTTCGACAAGTGCATTATACTGTTTTGAAATAGTTTCAGCTCCTATTCCACTTTCAGCAGCTAATTGCATGTTTCTCTTCCTACCCTTAGCTGCAGTTTGAATAATTGTCAGTTGCTCATATTCATCATCAAGTAAATCTGCAGTTCTTTTCATAATCTGCTCGTAACGATCTTCAGCAACCTGAGATATGTTTTCTCTACACTTTCTAACAAAATCCTCCATGTCATTCATCATATTTCTTATACGTCTGATCAGTTCGCGACTCTCATTCATAGCTTCCGTATAATTGTCACGTTTCATATATTCATTCATACGGAATCTGGTAACTGAATAATCAAGTTCAGACTCTATTTCCTTAGTTCTAAACATGAAATCGAAAGCGTCATTGGTTAAATAATACTTACCTTTATCCTCTTCTATAATTCTTATCGGCATTTGAACAAAAGCATTTTTATCTGAATCGTAGATGAGATAACTTATTGGATTTCCTGCATTTTGTAATACATCAATAATAATATATCTTGCCATAATTGAAGGATCAATATTGTATTCATCTGGAATTAGTTTGGAAAAGCCAGAAACAAATTCAGTTATATCTGCAAATGAGCAACTTTGATTTATTCCAAGTGTCTTTTCTTCTATATAAACCATTACAGCTATAATAATATTAGTGAGGAGCTGTCCGTTTCCTTTTATCATAGCACGAATATTATCTGGAAATGAAGATTTTATAAATACCTGCATGATATTTATAAATTTCATTCGTTTCTCAAATCCCTTAAGAATTGATTGTATTTCATTTACATCCATAGTCACACCATATTTTCTTTGAGCCATTTATATGTAATTATCTCCTGAGGAATTCGTTTGTTTAACTCAAGACTATTTACTAAAATATCTTTATATCTCTCAGGAAACATCGAAATTATATCATCATAATCATCTGTCAAATTACGTTTATCTTCACTATCAGGCATTTCAGATAGTAAAGACAAATCTAGCATTGACGTATAAGCAGGAAGAAACAGATTAATCGAACAAGAACTACTGCTTCTTAAAAGGGAACAATAAATATTCAGTCCCGCTCTATCAATATCACCCCAATAAAGATAACTTACATCTTCACAATTCAGAAATTCAGTATACTGTTTTAGTGAATCTAAACCTGTTATTTTATTTCCTTCACCATAAAGAACTCCATCAATTTTGGTATTAAACAAAGTATTCTTTGAATCCTCAAACATAATCTTTCGGAGATTAAACCAAATATCTTTATTTTCGAGAATTAATATTACCATATGGTTTTTTCGATTTGGAATATAATCATGAAAGCAATATTCTGGTGTATCATAAAACGCAAGATTATCATTAGTTATTTCCAATTCCCTCAATATACCCTTAAACTCTGAATCATCAAGCTGCTTTTCTTCTCCAAATATCTCAAAAGACCGTTCTTTCCGTGAGATTGGCACTGACAAATCATTATTCTGAAACAAGTATTTATTCAGTTTTAAAATCGCTTCTCTATTTTTTTCATACTTGCTAATATGTTTTTTCAGCCATGACTTGTTTTGTAAAGCAGGATGTAAACTTATAATCTCATCAATCAGTAATTGGTTATCTTCATTAGAATCAATTATCTTGTATTTCATATACAGAGGATACATCCTGTTTCCGTTTTCGCCAGATTTCTCTATTGGTTTCAGCATTTTATCTTTACATAATTCTGATACAATACCATAAAGCTCTGAATCTTCATTCGTTTTAAATATAGTCTTTAATTCCTGGCGAGTAATAGTTTTCTTTTTGAAAGATTTTAAAGTTTTTTCATAATTCATAATCTATTCCTTCATTTTCAGATAATGAGCTATTGTTTTATAATTGAGAAGTTATTTTGAAAAGATAATAATATAACAAAATTACATATTACAACTATACCACAAAAAAGCCAAAAGCACAAGCGCATTCAGCGTGTTTTATAGACTCTTTTTATAAAATATGATATAATCATAAGTGTAAACTAGTTATTATAGCAACAGACCAATTGTAATAATTTTATAAAATATCTGAATAAAATCATTATAGTTCGCTAGTGGTACTTAACTTATTGTGATTAGACGGAGGATAATAATATGCTACCTAATCAATTGAAAAAAGTTTATTTTCAGCTACCTGTTAAACCGAACAACAACAATACCTGTCATTTCTGTGACGGATTACTTACATACACATATACTGATGTTCTTTTTAAAAAACATAATAAGAATTATGAATTCACACTTGCTCTACCATATTGCAAAAATTGTGATATTCATTTTTACGATTCGATTGCTATTAATAAATTTAATGAAGTCAACCCTAATTATACAATCAAGAAATATAAACTCGGTAAAAAAAGAATATTAGACCAAGTAAAATCCAAAATATATACACACATAGAAAATAACTCTATAAATAATGTTGATACGACCAATCCTATAATAGGGGAAATTGTTAAACATATATTCTTTGGTGAAGGTAAAATTATCGATGTTAAAGATGGGCTTATATCTGTAGTATTCGGAAATTATAATAGAATGCTATTTGATTATCCAAAAGCGTTCTTAACTCATTTAACACCTATTAGTGATTATATCGCTAAAGTTATTCACGAACAATATGGATATAATCAATGTCATTCGTGCGGAATTCTCATTAATTCTAATGAGAAGTTATGCAACAAATGCAAAGGAACAGAGATGGAAGAAACTTTGCCTCATAATAAAAGTTTATCTTCTTTGGTGAAAATTATACCTTCATTTAATGTTACAGAGAACACACTATATGTGCACGGCGGCACTAGTATAATATGTACTCGTAACAAGCACAAAATAACATGTGTGAATGCTATAATTCCTACCATGTACAGCGACAAAACAAAGATTAATGTAAATTACTGTTCTGATTGCGGAAAATTTTTCATTTCAGAAGAACGATATAAGTCATATATTCAAAGATACAATATCATTTATCTTACGTTCGAGTTCATAAAGGAAGGCGGTAATTATTCGGATAGCATATCAATTAAAAAAGCAGACAAATCTCCTCTTATGCTATGTGGATACAGCGTTTCGCAGGTAAACAACTATTCTACAACACAAAGACAACTCATATTAAAAAGTATTCTAGATCGCAAGATTCTAAATAAATGGCAGATAATTGAGCCTTAGATGAACAGAAAAGTAGTACTACATTCTCTCTAAGTTTTCCTTAACGCGATTTTACGAACTTTCTTGCACTTTTGAAATAAATGTGGTATAATAAATGTAGTTCTACATTCCACTACATTTATTGAAGGTGTATCATATGGCATTTATCAAAGCACAAAAGATTGTTCGTGATAGCAGCGGGGCTATAATCAAAGGCTCAGCAGCTATTGTTGACACCATTTATGTAAGTACAAAATCTCGTTCTCACAGTAAACAGCAAGTTAGAGAAAAGCTCGGAAAGGTCGTATTTCTCAGTGATGATCATAAATCAGGGATATTTCTGTCGCCAACCAGAGGGCTGATAGAATACAATTCTGTCACCGACGAGTTTACATCTGTAAATA
>Ga0310694_10002504_pt1 | contig 18798 bp, 13 predicted proteins | sample 174DNAGHGhighgp2_FD_203884 | JGI IMG/M metagenome (GOLD analysis project Ga0310694, IMG submission 203884) | Sheep rumen microbial communities from Palmerston North, Manawatu-Wanganui, New Zealand - 1742 DNA GHGhigh gp2 (v2) (version 2) | ecosystem: Host-associated > Mammals > Digestive system... | reverse complement strand
TCACTCTTCACCAAATGCTACTCCAACATGGCCTTGCAAGGACAGGGTGGCCAAGGTGGCGACTGTGACATCGACGGTCTGGACGGCGGTACGGCAGGTTTCGTACGCCAACTGTTTAACTCCAACGAATTGACCACCGACGAGGCCATCTGTGCTTGGGGCGACCCGGGCATACCCGCCTTCAACTACAACCAATACGACGCTTCGCATCCCATGCTCAAGGGATTCTACTACCGTCTCTATACGGGCATCGCTTACTGCAACCACTACCTGGAGGTCTGCGCTGGTGCCGACGCCACACGCGAAGCTGAGGTGCGCTTCCTACGCGCCCTGTACTACTATCACCTGATGGACGCCTTCGGCAACGTGCCTTTCGCCACCAAGCTGATGTCCACACCGCCGGAGCAAATCAGCCGCCCCGAACTCTTCAAGTGGATTGAGAGCGAACTGCTGGAAGTGAAAGACCTGATGATGGCTCCCGCAGCACGCAAGGACACCGACAGCGGCTATGGTCGTGCCGACCAAGACGCCGCCAACCTGCTGCTGGCCCGCATGTACCTCAACGCCGAGGTCTACACCGGAACCGCACGCTGGAACGAAGCCAAGGAATACGCAGAGAAGGTCATCAACGGCCCGCACAAACTCTGGACTCAAGGCATGAACGGATGGAGCGCCTACCAGATGCTCTTCATGGGCGACAACGGCAGCAACGGAGCTTCCGTGGAGGCCATCCTCCCATTGCTACAAGACGGCATCAAGACCACCGCATGGTGTACAACCCTCTTCCTCATGGCTTCCACATGGAAAGCCGACATGGACACCGAGAGCAACCTCAACACCAGCGAACTTTGGGCAGGAAACCGTGCAAGACCGCAACTCGTGGCCAAGTTCTTCCCCAACAACGACGCACCACAGGTGAAAATCAGCGACATGGCGATGGCTGCTGGCGACGACCGCGCACTCTTCTACGGCATCGACCGTGAATTGAACATCTCCACACCGTCCGAGTTCACCTCCGGCTATTCCGTGGGCAAGTTCCGCAACACCTATGCTGGCAACGGAAGTCCGCACAACTCACAATTCATCGACGCCGACTTCTTCCTCATGCGCTCCGCAGAGGCTTACCTCATCGCAGCAGAGGCTGATGCAAGACTCAACGGCGGTACCACGACTACAGCAGGTGCCAACTACATCAATGCACTGCGCCAACGTGCACACACCACAACGGGGAGCAGCTACACCCTCAACCAGATTCTCGACGAGCGTTCACGCGAACTTTATTTCGAGGGATTCCGCCGCACCGACCTCATCCGCTACGGATACTTCGGAGGTTCCAACAGTGGAGCATACCTCTGGGAATGGAAAGCCGGCGCACAAAACGGTGCTGCCTTCTCGGCCGACCTCAACATCTTCGCCATCCCTGATGAGGATGTCAACGCCAACCCCAACCTCAAGCAGAACCCAGGATATTGAAAATTGAAAATTGAAAATTGACAATTATGAAGACTATATTCAAATCAACCATACTGCTGGCTGTTGCTGGGCTCTTCGTTCTCACCTCCTGCGATGATGACAACGAATCGAACCCCACACTGACGATGCCCACACAGTTTGTGCTCAACAATCCTGCCATCACCGGCAATGTGGATTTGCAAAAATCGCAAGCTGTGGCTCTCACATGGTCACAGCCAAGACCATACAATGATTTCGACGCACCTGTCGTTCCTACATACAAAGTGCAAATCTCACCGACAGGGTCGTTCAACAAAGAATACGACGCCACATTGGAAGACAATACCGGCGCCGACTTCTTCACACTCGATGAAAGCTACACCAATGGCCAGAACGTGGAAATCAACACCGAGACCATCGACAGGAAACTTGTACAACTGTGCCTCTGGGAGGATGCTTCCAAAGTGCCGGCCCTGCTCGACCTGGCCATACGCGTCAAAGCTTGCATACAAGATGCCGGATTCCATGAGTACTACCCCATCTATTCCAATGTGGTCAATCTGAAGGCTGTGCCCTACTACATCGAACTCAAACCGGCAGAGCCGATCATCTGGTACATGGTGGGCAACTGCATCGGCAGCGCTTCATGGAGCAATGGTGGCGACCAGGTAGGCAAGGGACTCGTGCCCATGTTCCTCGTACCCAACGAGCAGTACGATGCCGCCACGGGCGGTGGTCTCACCTCCTTCACCGGATACTTCCCCGAGGATGGACAATTCAAGTTCGTGCTCACTCCCGGCAGCTGGGATGACCAACTCAACTTCACCAACGTGAAGAACCCGGGCAGCTTCCTCGTGGATGCCGACGGCAACAACCACAACATCGGAATCGGGGTCGCAGGCTACTACACCATCAAGGTGGACACCAGGACCAACGACATCACCATAGAAAAGTACGAGGATCCCGTGAAAGTTTATCCGCAACTCTGCGTTGCCGGCACTTTCAACGAGTGGGGCGACAGCGACATGACTCCAGTGTTCACCCTCGACGGAGCAGAGAACCATATCTGGTCGTATGAGGTGAATGGTGGTGACAAACTCAAGGTGAAGATTCCTGGCAGTTGGGAAACCAACTGGGGATACAAGAACGGATTGGCAGGAGAAGCCGATGGCGACGGCAACCTTGTGGTGCCTGAAGGCAAATACCTGTTCCTCTTCAATGACATCACCGCCGACTACATGCTTATCAATCTATCCGAATAACCCTTATTTAAGAATACTATCATGACAAAGAAAATATTATTGGGATTGGCTCTTGTAGCCTCGTTGGCCGCTTGTACCGACGACTACAAAGATTGGCTCGACCCACAAGTGGTAGGCCAACCTCAAACGGTTTCCTTCGGCGATGGCAGCATCACCACGGTGGGAGTCATTGACCTCAACAACGTCACTGATGAAAACGTAAAGGTTTGCACCATCACTGCACCGACAGCCTCGAAAGAAGGCTTCGAACCCATATACTCCATCTCCATCGACGATGCCAACTTCGACATCTCTGCCGACGGAGCCATGTCTGTTGCAGACCTGCAGGCATGCGTCGTCAACCAGTATGGCAACTGTCGCCCCGTGGAACGCGGCATCCAAGGCACTGTCAGTATGTGGCTCACAGACGGCACCACCACTGTGAAGACTGCAACATCGGCTCCCTTCACTCTTTGGGTCATTCCGAAGGCTCCCGTCATCGAGACGGCCTATTACCTTACAGGCTCCATCAATGGTTGGGACAACACTGACACGACCTACAAACTCACCAACGATGGCAGCGACCCGTATGACAACCCGATCTTCAAGTTGCGCATACCAGCAACAGAAGACGGCAGCAACATCGAGTTCAAGATGACACCTGAGAGTGGTATCGGCGGTGACTGGAGCGGCTGTCTGGCTGCTGGCAGTGAGGAAGGTAGGTTCAACTACAACAACGACGGTGGCAATTTTGTCATTACTGCCGACCCGGATGCCCTCTTCTATGACATCACCTTCAACATGCTTGACCAGACATGGAGTGCTACGCCCGTGGGCTTCAATGAGTTCATCTATGAGATTGGCAACGAGAGCAGCTGGAGCGAGCCTCATGCCCTCCATGGTGATGGCAATGGCACCTATACTGCCGTCATATACCTTGACGGAGAGTTCAAGTTCAAGCCTAACAAAGACAACTGGGAAGGCGACTGGGAGAAGGCTTCAGGCGATGCTACCAGCGGTACGCTTACACCCGACGGTGGTCCAAACGTGGATGCAGTAGCCCCAGGCTTCTATTACATCAAGGTTGATTTGAAGGAAATGACCTATGCACTCACATCAGTATCCTCCATCAGCATCATCGGTTCCGTCAAAGGCAATTGGGACACCGACGTGGACATGACCTACAACGAATCGCTGAAATGCTGGGAGGCTCGGGAGACACTCAACGCAGGCGAATTCAAGTTCCGCCTCAACCACGACTGGCCCATCAACTGGGGTGGCGCCTTCGACAACCTCGTTCAAGATGGTAGCAACCTACAACTTGCTGCCGACGGTCCTTATATCATTCGCCTCTATCTCAGTGGCGAGGCTCCAGCTCACTGCACTGTCAAAGCAGACAGCGGCTATCCTGATTTCTTCTATGAAATAGGCAACGAGGGCGGTTGGAGCACCAATCACGCTCTGGCTGGCAACGGAAGCGGACTATATCAAGGCTACTACTACCTCGACGGCGAGTTTAAGTTCAAGCCCAACGCTGACAACTGGGAAGAAGACCTGGAGTATGTGGACGGCACCACGATGGGCGGCACCTTGCAGTCATCCGGAGGTCCCAACTGTCCTGACCCAGGTGCAGGCTTCTACCAAATCAACCTCGACTTGACAGCATACACATACAGCCTCGTACGCATTGACGCCATCGGCATCATCGGCGGCTTCAACAGCTGGCAAAGCGATGTGGACATGACCTATAACAAGGACGCAGGTTGTTGGGAGGCTACCACCACCATCGACTCCGACACCGCACTGAAATTCCGCGCCAACCACGATTGGGCCATCAACTGGGGTGGCGACATGAACAACCTCACACAGGACGGCGCCGACCTCAATGTCGCAGCAGGAACATACAAGTTCCAGCTCTATCTCAGCTATCAAGGCAACAACCGCGTGGTCATCACCAGGCAGTAAACAAGTTGGCTCTAACTAAAAAAGCAAAATGACAATGAAAAGATTCAATTATATCCTTGCCATGGTGGCACTCCTTTTCGGAGTGTCCACCGCTGTGCAAGCGCAAGATGCGGACGAATACTATCCCCATAATTTCATCTCGGTGCAGGGCGGCGGACAGGTGACCCTCACCCACTATGACATCATGGACCTCTTCACGCCGCAGGTGGCTGTCTCCTTTGGACGTTTCTTCAACCCGAAGGTGGGCGCACGCCTACACGTACAGGGATTCGACACAAAGGGCGGATTCCAGAAAGACCGCTTCCCAGGCCTCACAGATGACGTCGACTACACCTTCAAGGCTGTCACCGGCGACATCGACTTGTTGATGAACATGTCGAACATCATCAACCCCAACCGTGCCTCACAGAAGTTCAACTGGTTGTTGATCGCCGGCTTCGGCGTCAACTACGGATGGGACTTCGACGAGTTCAAGGGCATCGTCAAAGGCATGACTGCCGGCAACAACTTCTACCATGGTCCCGAGCTCTGCGGCACGAAGCACAGCAGCTACAACGGACGCTTCGGCACACAGTTTGAGTTCTGCCCCAGCCGCAGCCTCGGCATCAATCTCGAACTCGACGCCAACTACAAGAACGACGTCTACAACCTGAAGGCCAACTACGACCCCGACTGGCAGATTTCAGCACTGGTGGGCCTGACCTTCAAGTTCGGCTTCAAGAAGAAGGCCGCTCCTGTCGTGGTGCCTCCTCCCGTGGTGGTAGAGGAACCAGAGCCCGTCGTGATTGAGGAAAAGCCGGAGCCCATGCCCAAGGTGGAGCCGCAGAAGAAAGAGCCTGTACCTCTCGTGAAAGAAGAACCGCTGAGAGAGACCTTCTTCTACATCATCCGCGAGTCAGACCCGTCTCCCGACGTGACCCTCAAGAAGATTGTAGACTGGTGCAACAAGTACCCAGGCAAGACCATCAGCATCAAGGGATATGCCGACAGAGGCACCGGCAACCCGCGCATCAATGTGGGTTACGCCAAGGCACGTGCCGAGAAGGTGGCCAAGGCCCTCGAAGAAAGAGGCATCTCACGCAGCCGCATGACGGTGGAGTCCTTCGGCGACACCGTGCAACCCTTCCCCGAAAACGACCGCAACCGCTGCGTCATCGTCGTAGGAGAATAATCACCTTGTGCAACAAACAGAGCGGGATGCCACACGGTGGCGTCCCGCTTTTTACCACCACAATCACTTTCGTATGAAAAAGATTTACTCCCTCCTCATCATCCTGCTGGCCATGACATCAAGCCAGCCCGCTAAAGCCCAAGGGTGGCCATCCGACTACGACGGCGTGATGCTCCAAGCATTCTACTGGGACTCCTTCACCCCATCGCAATGGAAAACCCTCGAGGCGCAAGCCCGAGACATCGCCTCCTATTTCTCGCTCGTGTGGGTGCCCCAAAGCGGCAAAGCCGCCAACAACCCATCCATGGGCTATGACCCGCTCTATTGGTACAACCAGAACAGCAGTTTCGGCAATGAGGCAGAACTCAAGTCGATGATTCAAACCTACAAGTCGTTGGGCACGGGCGTCATCGCCGACGTGGTAGTCAACCACCGCGGCAACCTGAGCAACTGGGTGGATTTCCCCACCGAAACCAACCCCTACGACGGCAAGACCTACCAAATGGGCTCTACCGACATCTGCCGCGACGACGACAACGGCGCCACACTCAACTGGGCCAACAACAACGGCTACCAACTCAGCACGAACAACGACACCGGCGAAGGCTGGGGCGGAATGCGTGACCTCGACCACAAAAGCCAGAACGTGCAGGACAATGTGAAGGCCTACTTGAAATACCTGCTCAACTATCTCGGCTACACCGGGTTCCGCTACGACATGGTGAAAGGCTACAGCGGCTCCTACACCGGACTCTACAACTCCGACTGCGGCGTGGCATACAGCGTGGGCGAGTGCTGGGACGGCACCAACACCATCAAGAACTGGATTGAGGCCACACGCACCAACGGCGAAATCCAAAGCGCAGCCTTCGACTTCCAGTTCCGCTACACCGTGCGCAACGCCATCAACAAGAAAGACTGGACACAATTGGGCAAGCAAAACGAAGGCAACTGGCCGCTGATGAGCAGCAACTACCAAAACGGTGCCTATAGACGCTACGCCATCACCTTCGTGGAGAACCACGACACCGAGCGCCGCTCCAACGCCGCACAAGACCCCATCGTGCGCGACACCATCGCCGCCAACGCCTACCTCCTCGCCATGCCCGGCACTCCCTGCGTGTTCATGACACACTGGCTCGACTGCAAGAAAGACATCAAGATGATGATCAACGCCAGAAAGGCCGCAGGCATCAACAGCATGAGCAGCTATGCCAACTTCGCCAACAACACCGGTTACTACGCCGTGAAGGTGGACGGCACGAAGACCAGCCTCCTCGCCGTCGTGGGCAACAACGTCGACGCCTATGCCCCCAACCAGAATTTCCAGCGCATCCTCTCCGGCCATCACTACGCCTATTACATGCTGAAGAGCGCTGAACAAGCCTGGGTGGACCTCCCCAGCGGCACATACGACGGGGCGCAGACCGCCACGCTCACCGCTGTGAGCGCCAACGACAACGCCCGTGTCGTCTACACCACCGACGGCAGCAACCCCACGCCGCAAAGCACGCAAGTAGCCAGCGGAACCACCATCAACCTCCCTGTAGGCACCACCACGTTGAAGGCAGCACTCCTCGTCAACGGGGCCGTGGGGGCCATCGTCACACGGCAATACACCGTCACCGACTTCGAGCCTTACAACTTCACCGCCTACGTCAACACCGACGCCGTGGGATGGAGCAGCGTCAACTTCTGGACTTGGGGCGGCGACAACAGCCACTCTCCCGCCAACAACAACTGGCCCGGCGACAAGGTGACATCCACTGTCAGCATCGATGGCAGAAACTGGTTTGCCAAGTCCTTCCGCATCAACAGCGCAACCGATGAGGTGAACTTTGTCTTCAGCACCAACAGCGGGTCGCCACAGACCGTGGACATCAACGGCATCAAGCAAGACACCTTCTTTGAAATCTCCTCAGAGACCGAAGGAGGCAAGAACAAGGTCAACATCCTCACCACAGGCATCAGGCCTTCACTCGCCAATGAAGAAGCCCCAGCCGCAGACATCTACAGCATCGACGGCAGGCTCATCCGCCGCGGTACACCGGGTGCCACCCCGCAACAGATGACTCAGGGACTCCCCGCAGGCATCTACATCATGGGGCACAAGAAAGTCATGGTGAAGTAGATTGACTATTCTTGCTTTGGCAAGCGTCCCTGCGGGCCAAGCGAAAGATTGCAAATTGAGTCCACTTTTTCAAGTGGGCTCTTTTTTGTCATGAGAGAATTTTTGTAACCTAAAGCATGGATTATAGTTGACTCAAATCAAAAGCCATTATTTGGCCTGACCTAACGGCACAAAGAATCGACCGATTGCTTGCATGTGTGCAAAAAAAGAAGTACTTTTTTTGTGCCCAAATGGCAACAACACAAAAATCAATTAATCAGAATTCTGCAAATCATTCATGCAGAGAACCATATTGACAAACTATTATCAACAGGACAAACAAATTAAAGAAACATTTAGAGTCATCTTATTGGCTCAAAGGCTGCAGCCATAGGTGGTGGTGGCGGTTTCGAACCAACCAACGGGGGCACCATCAAAATCTATGGCGGCACCTTCGATTTGAAAGGTGTCGACAAAGCCGCTGCCATCGGCGGCGGCTACAAAGGCAACAGTGGAACGATAGACATTTATGGCGGTGACATCACGGTTGTTTCCAAATTTGGCGGTTCGGGCATAGGCCACGGTTCCAATTGCACGACGACCGAAGAGGGACATATCAACATCCATAGGGGCCATGTGACGGCAAAGGGACATGGCCGGATATTGGCAGTGAAATTCATCATTGAAATCGGTTTTGAGAAATTTGGCGGTGCTGCCATCGGCGGCGGCGACGGGAGTGCTGGTGGCAATATCTCTATCTCAGGAGGCGAGGTCGATGCCACTTTAGGCTTCTTCGCTTCTGCCATTGGAGGAGGCTATGGCGGTAGTGGCGGAAACATCACCATCAGTGGCGGCACTGTCAAAGCGCTTCAACAAAGGGGTACCTTGCACGACATTGCATGTGCTACTATCAACCAAGGTGCCGGCATCGGCGGCGGTGAGGACGGCCATGGAGGCACCATCACCATCACGGGCGGCAACATCACGGTCGAAGGTGGAAGAGACGCGGCGGCCATCGGCGGCGGTGAAGGCGGCGACAGCGGCGACATCACCATCAGCGGCGGCAACATCAACGCCACGACAATGGATTATGGCTCGGCCATCGGGGCCGGTGAAGATGGCAAGGTGAACACCATCAAGTTGCTCGGCGGAACCATCACTGCCAAAGGTGGCGATGATGGTTGGGCCGTAGGCAGCGAGGAAGAACCTGAAAGCGGAACCCTCACCCTCGGCGACAATATGAAGGTCACCAGCGAGCGCACCTTCACCGCTGCAGAGCGCGTCGCTGGTTGCCGCTGGCGTAGATCCGCGACAATCGAGCCATGCAACCATACGCCACAGAATGGCGATGCCGCCGACATAGCCATCACGTATGACATCAACGACAACACATACCACACCAAGCACTGCAGATATTGCGACGTGGCCATCAAGGAAGAACATTCGGGCGAGGATTGCGTTTGCGGTCAGAAGAGCATCAGCAAGTTCTACCTCTATATGCCAGGCACGGAGAAGGATTCATATGAGATGGGAGCCACCATCACCGTCGGTTTAGGCAAGGAGTACTATCTGCCCAGATGCTTGACCGTGCCCGAGGGCTACGCTTTCAAGGGATGGGAGATGAATCCCGACCCAGAGAATGTTGGAGGCTGGGCCGCCGTCCTGGGAGGCGACGGGAGCAGCGACATCAACATACCCGCAGGAACGTCGGTGAAGACGCTTCCCTGGAATGGAATCGGCGAAATTCTACGCCCGCTACCTCTACGTCTTCGAGGAAGCATGGACATGGTCGGACGATGCTTCTTCTGCGTCGGTGACACTCAGCCACGCCGACCTCGGCAACGTGACGCTGACATCGACGGGCGGCGACCCCAAGGTAACCATCCAATCGGCCGACCTGTATGAATACATTGAGACGGAGGGTGAAGACGGCGCAATGGTGTTGGAACCCGTCAAGACAGGAACGCGCCACACGGCAACCGTCAAATACAACGTCAACGGCTACGATTAAACGTTCAAAGACTCGAAGGAGATCATGCTGCCACTGCCCGAAGAAACGGTGCAGGAACTGGTGCTGAACGACGACGCCGACAACACCGAGACGATGACGGCCAACGACGGAAAGAAAGCCAACGTCACCCTCAGCGGCCGCACCTTACGGAAGGACGGCTCATGGAACACGCTCTGCCTGCCATTCGATGTGGACGACCTGAAAGGCACGCCGCTTGAGGGAGCCACCGTCAAGACAATTGTCGCATCCGACTTCGACAGGGCGACGGGCACGCTGACGCTCTACTTCAGCGACAACCGCCATGCCATGGCGGCCGGCATTCCATACTTGGTGAAGTGGACGACAACGGGACAGGACATCACCGACCCTGTATTCCATGATGTTGTCATCGAGGCAAACGCCAGCACCATAGGCAGCCAGTACATAGACTTCGCAGGCACATTCTCACCAGCAGGCCTGGAGCAGGACAACCGCTCGGTGTTCATCAGATGGACGTCAACCCAGTGGAAAGTCAACTCTTAAGGGGCTATAAACACCTAAGGAGAAGAGATTTGCAAAATATGATCTTACAAACGACTCCTTCAAGACTGTCGATTTATCAAACAACTAGAAACGGCTGAACAATTTGATGCTTATTCAGCCGTTTCTTTTTTTTCAGTATTTTCAGCATCCCTTTTCAGTTTTATCACACAATAAAGATGTGTTCATACGCGTTTCAAAAAGGTAACACCTTTAGTTTCGCCAAAGAGTGTCAGGACTGGAAAACAAAGATATGTCAGCACCCACACAAAGCGACCAGCGCACTTCACTGTTGCGCAAGAACATCCTCGGCTCCTTCCTCATCAAGGGATGGTCGGCCGTGGTCGTGTTGCTGATGGTGCCCGTCACGCTGAAATGCTTGGGAGAATACAAGAACGGCGTGTGGCTCACCATCAGCAGCATCCTCATGTGGATAGACTACATGGACATCGGCCTGGGCAACGGCCTGCGCAACAAGTTGGCGGCACACCTCGCACACGGAGAGACAGAACGCGCACACTCCCTCGTGTCATCCACTTTCGCCATGCTGACCTACATCATGATCCCCATCCTGGCCATACTGCTCATCCTGGTGGCACTTCTCGACACCTACGGCTTCCTCAACGTGTCACCAGGGAAAGTGCCTGACCTCGACGCCGTGCTGATGGTCACCATCACCTTTGTCTGCTCCACCTTCATCTTCAAACTCATCGGCAATTTCTACATGGGCCTGCAACTGCCCGCCGTGAGCAACCTCCTCGTCGCCATAGGACAGACTCTTGCACTGACAGGGTGCTACCTGGTGTATCTGTCGGGCAGCCATTCGCTGATGCACATCGCCTTGGTGAACACCGCCGCGCCTTTCCTCACCTATGTGCTCGCCTACCCCGTCACGTTCTATTACAAATACCCCCAGTTGCGACCACAATACAAGCTCGTCAACCTCTCAGAAGCGAAGAGCGTGATGACCATGGGGGTGAAGTTCTTTGTCATGCAGATTTCGAGCGTAGTCTTGTTCTTGACATCCAACATCCTGATATCCAAACTGTTCTCACCCGCCATGGTGACACCCTACCAGATAGCATACCGCTATTTCAGCCTGATGCTCGTCGCATTCACCGTCATCTGCATGCCTTTCTGGAATGCGACGACCGACGCCTATGAGCGCTGCGACATGGCATGGATACGCTCGGCCAACAAGAAGATGAACGTGATGACCCTCCTCATCCTCATCTCCATGGTGCTGATGGTGGCCGTCTCCCCATGGATTTACGACATCTGGATTGGCGACAAGACACACGTCGGCATCCCCATGAGCATCGCCATGGCCGCCTACATCTTCATCCTCATCTACAGCATGAGATACAGCTATTTCATCAACGGCATCGGCAAACTCTGGCTGCAACTGGTTTTCACCGTCTCTGCCGCCATCCTGTTCATCCCGATGGCATACTTCACCGCCCGTTGGTCGCACAACATCATCTGGTTCATGACCGTGATGTGCCTCGTCAACCTCCCCGGACTGGTGGTCAACCGCATGCAATTCCAAAAACTCATCAACGGCACAGCTCAAGGCATATGGAACCGATAACGACCACGCAACATACACGTATCGCCATCCTGATGGCCACCTACAACGGTGAGAGATTTCTTGCCGAGCAGATAGGCTCCATCCTGGGCCAAACCAATCACGACTGGCACCTTTACATCCATGACGACGGGTCGAAGGACAACACGGTCAACATCATCAACGACCATGCGAGAAAACATCCTGATGAAATCACCATACTGGATTATCCTCCCCAAGGAGGTGCACTTTCCAATTTCATGAGCCTGATTGAAAGGGTCGAGGCCGACTACTACATGTTTTCCGACCAAGACGACGTGTGGATGCCGGAAAAGGTAGAGTTGACGCTGCAAAAAATGCGGGAGATGGAGAAAACCTATTCCACCAACGTCCCATTAGTAGCATTCTGCGACTTGAAAGTGGTGAACAGTCGGTTGGAAGTGAAGGATGACTCATTCTTCCACGCACGAGGCATCGAGCGGATGGTGTTCAAAGAGCGGTTCTTCCATTTGACCAACATGGTGCCCGGATGCACCATGCTGTTCAACAGAATCGCAAGGGACACCGCCAGCCCTTATCAAGAAAGCAAATACATCATACACGATTACCATATCATCCTGAATGCACTGGCCCATGGTGGACACATCGCAGGAATCCCCCAGCCACTCATCTCCTACCGGCAGCATGAAGACAATGTAGTCGGTGCCGGCGAAAAGAGTGACACTGTCGGCAACAGGCTGAAAAGCCTTGGTGACGTCTTCAGGGAAAACAAAGAGCGCTATCAAGCTGTCAAAAGCATCACAGGACTGTCCCTCTTCACCTATCTCATCATCAAAATCCAGTCTCTTTTCCTAATCAGCAGAAAATGAAAAAGATTTGTATCTTCACCATAGTTGCCAAGAATTATATCGGATTGGCCCAAATCCTGGAATCTTCCATCATCAGGTTTCATAAAGACACGGTGGACTTCCATATCATTGTCGCCGATGAATTCCCTTCGAAAGAACAAAAGACACCCGACAACGTCGTTTGCGCCAAACCTATCACAGGCTATTCTGAGGAAGAATGGCAGGATATGAGTTTCAAATACACGCTGACGGAATTCTGCACCGCCATCAAGCCATCTGTCTTCCAATATTTCTATGACAAGCAATATGAGAAGGTCATCTACTTCGACCCTGACATCTATGTCTTCTCACCACTGACGAAGATCTTCTCTGCATTGGACACTCACGACATGGTGCTTACCCCCCATGTGGCAGACCCCCATCCCATATACCAGGGAGAAGACGAGTGGGCGATATGCGTGACAGGCATCTTCAATCTCGGCTTTTGTGGCAGCAGAAACGCCGACAGCACAAAAAAAATGATGCAATGGTGGCGTATCAGACTGACGGGTCAGGCTTTCTGCGACAGGACTGTCGGTACTTTCACCGACCAGAAATGGATGGACTGGGCACCGGCGTTCCTAGGTGACAAATTATGCGTGATGAGAGACCTCGGCACGAACCTCGCTCCTTGGAACATCTTTGAGCGTGAAATATACCAGCATGACGACCACACGCTTTGGGTCAGGCCACGGCACAATGATGGCGATACGACTCCCTCGCCATTGGTCTTCGTCCATTTTTCGGGTTATGATTATAAAATGCTCCTCAAGGATGTCATTTCCCATCAGCGCCTGTCAAACCCGGAAAAACATGCCGACATGGGACTGGCCACCCAAATCTATCAAGATGCTTTGAGAAAAGGGAAAGAGACCTTCCTTGCCTATATGTCACTGGAATACTCTTACAACCAGTATGACAATGGTTGCAAAATAGAAAACTTCCACCGTCGGCTATACAACGGGCTAAAGAAAGAAGGCTACGAAACAGGCAACCCGTTCTCCACCGGCAAACAGTCGCTCTTCCATATTCTTCAGAAAAAAAACATGTTGGTCAAGGAAAGCATAGACAAATTGACACCCAAGAATTATTCCGATTATGGCAAGAAACTAAGCATGCTCAACCGACTGTTCCATACCCTCTACAAAATAATGGGCTATCACCGATATCCATTGTTCATCAAGAGCCTCTACCATTTCTCACAGCCGGAAAGCCATACTTTCCTGATTCCTAAGAATTCTTTCCCGAAATCAAAACAACAAGGCCATACCCTATGATCTACATCAACGGACGATTCCTCACACAGCCCATGACCGGGGTGGAGCGCTTTGCCTACAACATCTGCAAGGCCTTGGCCGGACTCCATCAGCCTTTCACCATCGTATGCCCCAAGGCACCGATTGCCGACTGCTATGATATGAGCGGGATGGATGTGGTGCACTACGGCTTCGGCAACTCCCACCTATGGGAACAGTTCGTCCTTCCCTTTTTCTTCATCGGCAAGAAAGACTACGTGGTGCTGAGTTTCACCGGATTGGGTTCCATCCTGCTACGCAACAAGGTGATGACAGTCCATGACCTCTCCTTCCTGGAAAACCCGTCATGGTTCTCACGCGCCTATTATTGGTGGTACAAGATGATGACCCCCTTGGCGGTGCGCACCTCCCGGCATATCATCACCGTCAGCGAGTTTTCCAAAAGCGAAATCCTGCGCTTCTATCCCTTTGTCAAGCCTTCCAAGGTCAGCGTGCTTTATCCGGCAGTGGACACACGTTTTTTCCAATCATTCGACTTGCAAGATGCTCCCCAGGAGCGCTTCGCCCTGACGGTGTCGTCGCTTGACCCTCGCAAGAACTTCCTGCGCCTGGTGGAAGCCTTCGAGGGCATAGAGGGTTGCAAACTCTACATCGTAGGGAATGCCAACAGGGTGTTTGGAGGAAAAGGCGGGAAAGACCTGGAGAAAGGCAACGTGAAAATACTGGGCAGGGTGAGCGACGAAGAATTGCTGCGCCTCTACCACCAAGCCGAATGCTTCATCTTCCCCTCCATCTACGAGGGCTTCGGCCTACCTCCACTTGAGGCGATGGCCTGCGGCTGCCCCGTCATCACCTCCGACATTCCCGTGCAACACGAAGTGTGTGCCGATGCCGCACTGTATTTCGACCCTTATGATGTGAAGAGCATCCACGAGGCCATCGTCGCCTATCTGAAAAACACAGACACAAAAAAGCCCTTGCTGAAGGCAAGGGGCAAGGATAATGTGGAGCGTTTCTCTTGGCTGAAGTCCGCGCAAGACCTCATCCTTTTGACCAAGGAGATGAGGAAAAAATCATAGTTTCCATAGCGTCTATAGTTTCTATAGCGTCTATATCTTGTCGATTTTGAGCGTCTGGTCGCAATACTCCATCACGGCGGGCCTGTGGGTGATGAAGATGATGGTCTTGTCGTGCTTGGCGAGGATGTTCTGCAAGAGGTTCTTCTCCGTTTCGGGGTCGAGGGCGCTGGTGGCCTCATCGAAGAGCATGATGGAGCGGTCGCGGAGAAGCGCACGTGCGATGGCGATGCGCTGCGCCTGACCCTCGCTCAGTCCTCCACCCGACTCCGAACACACGGTTTCAAGTCCCTCTGGCAAGTCGAGCACGAACTCCGCGCAACTCATCCTGAGCGCCTCCTCCATCTCCTCGTCGGTGGCATCGAGCTTGCCCAACCTCAAATTATCGCGGATGGTGCCGCTGAGCAAGGTGTTTCCCTGAGGAACATAGACGAAGTTGCACCTCATGCGGGGCGACAGTTGCTTACTTTCCTTGTCGTTGTAGATTTCCACCGTGCCTTCTTGCGGGAACATCAGCGCGAGAATCATCCTCACGATGGTGGTCTTTCCTGCACCCGTCTCACCCAGGATGGCGGTGCAGCTGCCCGGCTTGAAGTCAAAGGAAAGATTGTCCACCACCTTGCCCCCCTCCTCGTAGGAGAAGGAGATGTTGTTGAGCCTGACGCCGCAGGGAGCCTTAACATAAACTGGTTTGCCTTGCTCCTCCAACGGATTGTCCTCCAATTCCATCAGTCGCTCGGCGGAAGTGAACACATAGACAAACTCCGGCACCAGTTTTGTCAGATTCTTCGCCGGTCCCTGAACACGGTTGACCAATTGCAGGAAAGCAGTCATGCCACCGAAAGTGAGAGTACCGTGCGACAACCTCAAGGCACTCCAAAGGAAGGCCACGAGGTATCCGAAAGAGAAACCGAAATTGAGGACGAAGTTGGCGATGACCGAGAAGAACGTGCGTTTCACCACTTTCTCACGATATTCGCTTTGTGTTGTTTCCAACTTGTCGATCATAGCATCGTCGCTCTCCATAATCTTGATGAGCATGCGGTTTTGCACGGTTTCGGTAAGCACGCTTTGTATCTTGGAGTCGCACGTCCTCACATCCTTGGCCAACTGCCTCATCTTCCTCATATAGAAACGGCTGAGAAGTATGACGATGGGTATCATCACCACGATGACAAACGAGAGCATCTTGTCCATCGAATACAAATAAGCGAAAGCACCGATGAAAAGTGCCAGCGTGGAAACAGAGTTGGGCAACGTCTCAGTAAGGAAGTTGATGACATGTCCCACGTCGGTGAGGAGTCGGTTGATGACATCGCCACTATGCCTCTTCTCCTTGCTGTGCCATTCCGACCTGAGGATGCGGTCGAGCAATCTTTGCTGCATCCGGTTGCGTGCACGGACGCCAAGGATGTTCTTCACCCATACCACGGAGATGTTGATGGCAAAATTGCACAACACGATGATGCCCATGATTCCCACACCCCAATAGATGGAGCCGGGCTTCGCCCCCGAGGCGATGTCGATGGCATTCTGTATGGCCTTTACAGCGGAAAGGCTGACGACCACCCCCATGAGGCCGAGGGATGCGTTGAGCAGCGCCTGGAACCTGTTGCCTTTCCAAGCCTCCCAAAGCCATATGAGGATTTCCTTCGCGGTGTATTTGCTCTCCTCCGGTGTGAAATAGTCTTTTATTCTCTGGAAAATGTTCATACACTACAATTATCTGGTGTCTGCACCCCACATCATCTTCTCTTTCAAGGTGTGGAAATACTTTTGTCCATGACGCTTGATGATTTTCGCTGCAAAAGGTGCCTTCTGGATGGTGAGCAACGTACCCTCGGCACATTTCTCCGACCGTCCGTCGATGGCGACGAGGAACTGGTGGCTCCTGCTCTCCACACTCATGGTGACCACGGCGTCGTCGGGAACGACGATGGGCCTGACATTGAGGCTGTGGGGTGCGACGGGCGAAAGGCAGAGCACACCCGACTGCGGTGCGATGATGGGACCGCCGTTGGAGAGGGAATAAGCCGTACTGCCGGTCGGTGTGCATACGATGAGTCCGTCGGCCTGGTAAGTGATGAGGTGCTCACCATTGATGCTCGTGCGTATGCTGATCATCGATGCGTTGTCACGCTTGAGCACGGCGATGTCGTTGAGGGCGAAGGGACAGCCGGCGATGGTGCTTTCACCTTGTGCCGTCACCACGATGACGGAATGGTCCTCCACCTTGTAATCGTTACGATAGACTGCCTCAAGGGCAGCCTCTATCTCAGACGGACCCACATCGGCCAGAAAACCCAGTCTTCCCATGTTGACACCCATGATGGGAAACCCTTTCGCCCCCACCCTGCTGGCTGCCTTGAGGAAGGTGCCGTCGCCTCCCATGGAGATGACAAAGTCCACATCGAAGTTGTCATCATCGAAGACACTGTCGGCATGCACGTCTATATGCAAATCCTTGGTGAGAAAATGATGGAATTCCTTGTCCACACAGACCTGCGCCTTCCGCTCTGAGAGGAAGGACAGCACTTTCTGTATGGAAGCCGATTTCTTGGCTTGATAGATGTTGCCGAAGATGGCAAACCTTAGTTTTCTGGGCGCCATGGTGATTTTTGCGTGCAAAAATAAACTATTTTAATGAGAAATACGAACACCATACGTGAAAATGTGGAAAAATGACTAAATTTGCAAATGATAAAACGACAACAACATCAACATCACCAAAGATATGGCAAAGATATACGTTTTTCTGGCTGAAGGTTTTGAAGAAATCGAAGCCCTCGCCCCTGTTGACATCCTGCGCCGAGGCAACCAGGAAGTAGTGACCACTAGTGTGACGGGCGCCCTGTGGGTGACCTCATCCCATGGCATCACGGTGAAAGCAGACATCCTCATCGAAGAAACCGACCTGAGCGACGCCGACGTGCTGCTCCTCCCCGGAGGAATGCCTGGTTCGAAAAACCTGAACGAGCACGAGGGTGTGCGCCAAGCCCTTTTGGCACATGCCGACAAGGGCAAACTCATCGGAGCCATCTGTGCCGCACCAATGGTCTTAGGCAATCTCGGATTGCTCGAAGGGCGCCGTGCCACATGCTCCCCCGGTTTCGAAATCTACCTCACCGGAGCGGAATACACCCACGAACTCGTGACGGTGGACGGCAACATAGTCACCGGAGAAGGCCCCGCAGCCTCAATGCCCTATGCCTATCAACTGCTGGCAATGGTGGCGGGAGAGGAAATCAGCCGCACGCTCCAAGAAAAAATGCAGTTTGCCCATCTGATGGAGCACTAGGAAATTCTAGGAAATTCTAGGAACCTCTAGGAAATTCTAGGAAAACCAGAACCTCTAGGAATACCAGCCTTCTACAAAAAGCCTGTTGCACCATGCCCGACATACTCGACCAAGACATCATGTATGCTCCGGGGGTTGGCCCGAAGCGGAAAGAGATGCTGAACAAGGAACTCGGCATCCAGACCTTTGGCGACCTCCTGGAATACTATCCATATAAATATGTGGACCGTCGGAGGATATACCTG
>Ga0310694_10002502_pt1 | contig 18807 bp, 10 predicted proteins | sample 174DNAGHGhighgp2_FD_203884 | JGI IMG/M metagenome (GOLD analysis project Ga0310694, IMG submission 203884) | Sheep rumen microbial communities from Palmerston North, Manawatu-Wanganui, New Zealand - 1742 DNA GHGhigh gp2 (v2) (version 2) | ecosystem: Host-associated > Mammals > Digestive system... | reverse complement strand
CATGGCGAAGAAGACACCGTTGATGGGATATTCGTTGGAAGGGATGTTGGTGAGAAACGTGTTGGCGGGCAGGTCGCGATAGACGCCTTGGACGCGGATGCTATCCTTGCCGTTCCAGAGGTGCCGCCCGGCAGCCATCGTGGTGCCGAGGAAGCGCTCTGCCATCGAGGCGGGGATGAGGATGCCCTTCTCGCCTTCGTCCCAGTGCAGTTTGCCATCCAGACACTCCATGCCGAAGGTCTCCAGGCCGCTCTCGTTGCGCACGTTCGAGGTGGAATAGGTGATGGGCGTCTCGTCGAGATAGAAGTCCCACATGCTGGGGAAAATGCTCACGATGGTGCCCGATTCCACCTCGGGCATCTGAATCATGGACTCGAGCAGCGGCCGGTTGCAGTGGGTGCCCCAGGGCGAATCCTGATTCATCTTCGCTTCCACGCGCAGGATGCGTTCGGCATCGGGGAAGCTGCGGTTGTAGCCGGCGTTGTACCGCACCTGCGTCATAAACAGGTAGAAGGCGGCAAAGGCCACGGTGAGGCCAAGGAGGTTCAGGAGGGTGGCCGTCTTGAAGCGGCGGGCCAGGTAGAAGAGACTATTCATATTTACTATTTGACGATTTACTATTTACAATTTATTTACTGTTGGGCTATTTACCATTTATTTACAATTTTACGATTTCTTGAAGTGGCGAGCGACCGAAGGTCGAGCGACCATTTGCAATTTATTGGGCTTGTTGCCCGTTTGCGAGTGCAAAGGTACACATACTTCCTCATTCCTTGCAAGAGCTCCTTCCCACTTTCTGCCTCTGGGAACCTAAAAACGTCTAAAAATTAGACACTCTTCGGAGATTTTCTGCGCTATGGTGTCTGTGTTTCAGGAAAAAGGAGTAGCTTTGCAGATGAACAGTGGCATTTATTATCTCTATGACGGAAGAAGAGTTTGAGAAACACAAGGCCTTCGCTGGCAAATGTAAGCCCTCTATGCTACGTCGGCGTGTGGGACATGACTATCAGGGACGTCGCATATACCTCATCACAATGACGGTGGAGGGGCGGCAGCCGCTGTTGGGGCAGTTGGTGGGCGAAGCCGATGCGCCGGATGGCTCTCCTACAGCTCCGAGGGTGGAACTATCGCAGCTGGGGGAAAAGGTGGCTCGCTTCTGGCAGGACATTAGCTGCCATCATCCCGAAGTGGAGGTGCTGGCCACGACGATAATGCCTGACCATCTGCATGGTATCCTCTTCGTAGAACGACTGATGGAGCAGCACCTCGGTATGGTCATCAAGGGGTTCAAGGTGGGTTGCAACAAGGCCTATAGGGAACTGTTCCCTATGCTGCAACACTGTTGCAGCAAAGAAAACAGCAGCAAAGAAAACAGCAAGGACCGCACCAGCGGCTTCCTCTTTGCCCGAGGCTACAACGACCATATCCTTGAAGGGCCTGGTGAGCTGGACCGCTGGTTCTGTTACCTCCGCGACAACCCCAGGCGCTTGGCCATCAAACGGGCGCACCCCGACTTCTTTCGTGTGCGCTTCGGCATCACCATTGGCAGCCAGACCTACGCCGCCATCGGCAACCGCTTCTTGCTCTCCTATCCACAGAAGTTGCAGGTGCAGTGCTCACGGCGCCTGACAGAGGAGGAGATACAAGCCACCGTTACAGCACGGCTACAGCAGGCTCGCCGTGGTGCCGTCCTCATCTCTCCGGCTATCTCCAAGGGGGAGCAGGCAGTGATGCGGGCGGCGCTGGATGCGCATTTGCCTCTTATCTTCCTCACACCATGGGGCTTCAATGCTTTCTCCAAGCCTGGACATCAATACTTTCAGGCTTGTGCCGAAGGGCGATTCCTCATCCTTGCCCCTTGGCCGCACGAGAACAGGAGGATTCCACTTACAAGGCAGATGTGTCTGCAGCTGAACGAGATGGCAGCTGAGATCTGCAGGGGTTAGCTGTCGGGGAGGGGGCTGCCGGCGACCCTGTCTTCTATGCTGCAACAGTGTTGCAGCATAGACAACAAGAGGGGACGGCGTTGCAGCATAGACAACAGGCAGCTACTCCGTCTTGATACTGTTCACTGGGTTCTCTGTGGCGGCGCGCCAGCCTTGGATGCCGACGGTGGCGAGGGTGATGGCCGAGACGGCCAGGAGGGCGAGGGGGAAGAGCCACCAGTAGATGGGTGTGCGCTCGGCGAAGCTCATCAGCCACTGGCCGCCGATATACCAGGCTATGGGCGCGGCGAGGACGAAGGCAAGGAGGATGAGCAGGACGTAGCGGCGGCTGAGCATCAGCAGGATGGCTTCCTCGGTGCTGCCGAAGACCTTGCGGATGCCGATTTCTTTACGGCGGTACTCCGTCTCGAAGAGCGTCAGACAGAAGACACCGATGAGGGTGATGACGAGACAGATAACGCTGAAGAGCAGCACCTGACGGATGAAGCGGAACTCCTCCCGGTAGGTGTTTTCGAGGTCCTGGTCGAGGAAGCGCACGTCGGGTTCGCCCTCGTAGCCCATCGCCTTCATCTTCTCGGCAATCTTCGAGCGCATGGCCACCTTGTCGATGCCGGCGCTGACGCGGACGTTCATCACGCGCATGGGATTCCATTCGCTTTGTTCCTCGCGCGGATCCACTCGCACCATGAACATCATCGGCGTGGCCTGACGGTCCACGCGTGTGGTGGCGTAGCGCACATTCTCGCAGACGCCGATGACGCGCCCCATATTGTTCATGAGCAGCGGCTTGTCCATCTGCACCCAGTCCCATTGCCGGCGGGCGGCCTCGTTGATGATATAGACCTCGTCGGTGTCGAAGCGGCCGGTTTCGGCCTCGCCGGTTGCAGATAGGCCGTCGTGCTCGGTGAAGTCGCGCCCCTCGATGACCTTGATGCCCAATGCTCGCAGGTAGCGCCAATCCACGCGCAGGACGGCAGTGTAAATCTCATGCTCGTCGTCCTTGCGGCCCCAGGTCATGTAGCTGTCTTGGGTGCCGATGCAGATCTGCGAGAAAGCCACTTCTTCGACGCCCGTCAGCGAGAGCACTTCCGTTCGCAACGCCTCGCGCTTATCCCGCAGGTTGTCGAGGTTGGTGTAAAGCAGTTCATCCTTGGCGAAGCCGTAGTCGGAGGTGTAGATGTAGTGGCTTTGGAGGTATAGGATGCCGATATAGACGACCATGACTGACGAGATGAGCAGCTGCAGGGCGATGAGCGCCGTGCGCAGCCGGCGGCCACGGGGCGTGAGGCCGGCACTGCCTTTCAGCGCCAGGGCGGGTTGGAACGAGGTGACGTAGAAGGCGGGGTAGAGCCCGGCGGCGATGCCGACAGCCACACTCAGCGCCGCCGTCCACGCCAATAGATTCGGATGGTTGGCGAGCGAGATGTCGCCCACGGTCAGTTCGCCGATGAGCGGCCATTCGGTGAGGAGGTAGGCCAGCAGCAACCCTGCCATGCACGCCCCGACCGCCGTGACTACCGCTTCGCCGATGAGGCCGGCGCGGATGCCGGCGATGGTACTGCCCAGCACGCGGCGCGTGTTCACGCCTTTCACACGCATGGGAGCTTCGGCCAGCATGAAGTTGAGAAAGTTGATGGCCGCCACGATGATGAGCAGCACGCAGGCCCATATGAGCACACGATCTACCAGGCGGTTGCCCTTGTCGTTGTCCTCGTCAATGCCCGTGAAGTAAGTCTCGGTCAGCGGCATCAGGCGGAACACCATCTGCGCTTTGGCTTGGTCCCAGTACTCGGCGCCGCCGTGGTCGAAGAAGTACTGCTTCATGTGACCGATATAAGCATCGGCAAAGGTCTGGCGCACGGCGGCAGTGTCGGCATCGGCCGTCAGACGGACGTAGCACGTGAAGTTGTAGTTGTTCAGCTGGTCGAGGTCTTGGTTGCCGAAGCTGCGGTAGATGGCGTTCATCATGCAACAGTTGTCGGGAAAGTCCTCAAAGACGCCGCGCACGCTCACGCTGTCGTCGTTCAGCAACATGGCTCGTCCGGCTACGGCAGTCTCGTTATTAAAATAGGTACGCGCGATGGAGGCCGGGATGACGATGCCGTCGGTGCTGCCTTCGTCCCACGTGATGGTGCCGTCGAGCACGCGTGGCTGGAAGGTCTCCAGCGCATGGGCATCGACCTCCACATTCAGGAACTTCAGCTCCGTATCGCCCTTGCGGGCCACCACGTCATTGAGCCAAGTCTGTGTGAGCGCTGCGGCTTCCACGCCCGGTGTTTCTGCAATCTGGCTGCCGGTGAGGCGGTTGGCGTAGTGGTCCCAACCGTCTTTGCGCATCATTTCCACACGGTAGAGACGGTCGGCATCGGCGAAACCGTGGTTGAAGCTGTGGTTGTAGGTCACCTGTGTCATGAACAGGTAGAACGAGGCGAAGGCCACTGTGAGACCAAGGAAGTTCAGGGCGGTGGCCGTCTTGAAGCGGCGGGCCATGTAGAAGAGACTATTCATATTTACTATTTGACGATTTACTATGTGCCATTCTGGCTATTTATATACTACGTGGCTAATTGGCTATATTGGTTTTTACCATATACTCTTTTGTTGCCTATTTGCGGCTGCAAAGATACGGCCTTTTCTTTCTTCTTTGCAAGATTCTCAGGCATCTTTCTGCAGCAACCTCGTGCAGAACGTCTAAAATTTTGACACACGAAAGGTCATTGATAGTGGTTTGTTGTTACAGAATATGACATTGCCTCTTTTCCATGTAGAGAGTGCTGTTTTTCCACTACTCAATCTTATATTGCTATGCTAATTGTGTGATTTCTCGTTCTTTTACTGCAAAAGAGGCTCGTCGTTTTTCCATGGGTGGATGGCTACGCTGTATATGGGTCGAATTTTGCCTCAGAAACCACGACCCGATAAGGGTAAAGAAAGCCTACGGCGTGCTGCGTGGGGCGCTGAACCATGCGCGCACCTGCAACGTGAGCACATCGCCGGCCAACGCCGGAGTCTATTACAACCTGCTTGATGCACATCCCCCCTTCCAGATCGACGGCAACTTCGGTGCCTGCGCAGGCATGGCCGAGGGGTGTGGAATTGTATGCAAATATTAAAAAGAGTGGTAACGTTAAGTAGTACCGGTTATTGTCCTGTGTATGTGAAATGTCTATATAAGGTGGAGTAAGGTGTTGTAAACTACCATTTTTGTGCAGAAAGCGTGCATGAAATGACAGGACATGACCCGATGGAAACGAATACGCATGGGTGGCACAAAAGCTTTCAGGCGACTGTCTCTGCGGAGACAGTCGCCTGAAAGCTTTTGTGTAGTTTATTCAGTTTTTCTCGTGGATGACTTATGCCACTGTCTTGGTGATTGGCATTGTCGCTGTCACTCCACTGTCATGGTGAGTTCCTTAGCATCGTTGTCGTCGGCAGTGGCCACCACTGTCTGTCCGGCAGACAGCCTGCCGTCGAGTATAAGTTGGCAGATGGCATCCTCGACCGCAGTTTGGATGAGGCGTTTCAAGGGTCGTGCTCCAAACTGCACGTCATAGCCTTTTGCGGCGAGCCAGCTGCGTGCGCTGTCGTCGGTGCGCATTTTGTAGCCCATCCCTTCGATGCGTCCCACGAGCGGCCTCATCTCAATATCCACGATCTGCTTGATGCTTTCGGGTGTCAGTTGGTCGAAGAAGATGATGTCGTCGAGACGGTTCAGAAACTCCGGCGAGAATTGGCGTTGCAGCGTCTTCTGTATGATGCTGCGTGCGTAGTCGCGGTCGGCGATGTTGCCAGGCCGTGTGAAGCCAATGCCTTGTCCGAACTCCTTAAGCTGTCGTGTGCCGCTGTTGGAGGTCATGATGACGACGGTGTTGCGGAAGTCTATAGTCGTGCCGTTGCCGTCGGTGAGACGACCCTCGTCCATCACTTGCAGAAGAACGTTGAAGATGTCAGGGTGAGCTTTCTCTATCTCGTCGAGCAGCACAATGCTGTATGGCTTGCGGCGTACGCGGTCGGTGAGCTGTCCGCCCTCTTCATATCCCACGTAGCCCGGAGGTGCTCCCACCATTCGGCTCACGGTGTGCTTCTCCATGTACTCTGACATATCTACGCGTATGAGTGCGTCCTCCGACCCGAAGAGCGCCACTGCCAGACGTTTCGTGAGGTAGGTCTTGCCCACGCCCGTAGGTCCGAGGAACATGAATGTGCCAATGGGTTTGTTGGGGTCTTTCAGTCCTATGCGCGAGCGCTGTATTGCCTTTACGAGTTTGTCAACGGCCTCGTCCTGTCCGACGACCGAACCTTTGAGGGTGGTGCCGAGATTACGCAGACGTTCGTTCTCGCTCTCGCCAATGCGCTGCACGGGTATGCCTGTCATCATCGACACGACATCGGCTATCTGCTCCTCGCCGATGGCCTCGCGCTGGTCAACCTGCTTGCGTTCCCACTCTTGGCGCATCTCATCGAGGCGTTTCTCCTCGCTTGCCAGTTTGTCGCGGTAGTCGGCAGCGAGCTCGAAGTTCTGGCGTTTCACGGCCTCGTTCTTCAGCTCTTGCAGCTGCTGGCAGAACTCTTCCTTCTCTTTGATTTCCGCCGAGATGGGAATAGCCATGAGGTGAGCTTTCGAACCGGCCTCGTCCATGGCATCTATGGCCTTGTCGGGCAGGCAGCGGTCGGTCATGTACCTGTCTGTGAGGCGCACACATGCTTCGAGAGCCTCGTCGGAGTAGCGCACGTTGTGGTGCTCCTCATAGCGCTCCTTGATGTTACGTAGAATCTGTATCGTCTCGATGGCAGTGGTGGGTTCCACCATCACCTTCTGGAAACGGCGTTCCAGTGCGCCGTCTTTCTCGATGCTCTTCTTGTACTCGTCGATGGTCGTGGCGCCGATGCACTGCACCTCGCCGCGTGCCAAGGCAGGTTTCAGCATGTTGGCAGCGTCCATTGTCCCGGCGGCCGAGCCGGCACCTATGATGGTGTGTATCTCGTCGATGAAGAGTATTATCTCCTTGTGAGCCTGTAGCTCATTGATGATAGCCTTCAGGCGTTCCTCAAACTGTCCGCGATATTTTGTGCCGGCCACCACTCCTGCCAGGTCGAGCATGATGATGCGCTTGTCATACAGTGGACGTGCCACTTTGCGTTGCACGATTCTGAGTGCCAGCCCTTCTACGATGGCGCTCTTACCCACGCCGGGCAGTCCAATGAGGATGGGGTTGTTCTTCTTGCGGCGACACAGGATTTGTGCCACGCGCTCTATCTCTTGTCCGCGGCCCACGACGGGGTCGAGCAGTCCTTCTGCGGCAGCCTTGGTGAGGTCAGTCCCGAAGGTGTCGAGTGCCGGCGTGCCGTTCCCATTATTGGCTGATGAGCGTTTGCGGTTGCGTGGCTGTGCCGTGGTGGCACCTCCCGGGCGTGCGGCGTTGCGGTAGTCATCGCTGGCGTCGCCATCGTCGTCATCATCGTCATCATCGTCGGAGTCAAAGCCGAACCCGGCTTGTGGGTTCTGCTTTTGTGTGATGGCGGCGTGCACGTCCTGATAGCTTACGTCGAAGTCGTTAAGTGTCCGGCAGGCGGCATTGCCCGTCTCGCGCAGAATGGCAAGCAGCAGGTGTTCTGTCTCTGCACACTCTGCCTTCATGGCTCTTGCCTCCAAGAGCATGAGCTTCACGATTCGGCTGGAGGCCGCGCTGAGCAGCTGGTCGTCAGCATGGTACTCGCTGCCGTCTGTACCTACGTTGTCGAGGCTTTCTTTCAGAGCCTTGATGTCAACGCCGAACTGTTTGAGCAGCGCCACACCTACGCAGTCTTCATCGCGTAGCATTCCGAGTAAGAGGTGTTGGGGTTCGACAGCGCGTGCCAGAAGTCGGCATGCTTCTTCTTTGCCGAATGAGAGTATTTGTGTGAGTTGTGGTGAAAACTTGTTCTCCATGTGAGTCTGTCTCCGTAAGAGTGACTCCTATAGGATTCAAACCTATAACCTTCTGATCCGTAGTCAGATGCTCTATTCAGTTGAGCTAAGGAGCCATTCTTTTTCCTCAAATGCGATGCAAAGGTACGGCATTCCTGCGAATTATGCAAGCTTTTGAGGAAAAAGATTTGCGATTATCCGCAATTGTACCACCAAGACGGTGCGCTCGACCTTCGGTCGCTTCGCTACTTCGAAGAAACCGTCGTTGGTGGTATGGTTGCGGAGTGTTATTTTATTTTTTCATCAGTTCTACCGAGCGCTTGACAAAGTTGGTGAGAGCTTCGCCACGCAGCAGACCGTTCTGTAGCAGTGCGAGGTCAATGAGTTGATGCACGCGTTCGTTGTCCTTGGCATAGGTGCCGAGCACCTCCTTGCGCTTTGTCTCCTGAGCGTCAATGTCGGCGCGGCACTGTTCCATGTCCTTGCGTTCGTCGTCGGTGATCTCGTCATATTTCTTCTTGTCCTGTTCGGCCTGCAGCACCTGTCGGCGTGCGTTGAGTCCTCGCAGCTCGGCCTCGATGGGTTTCAGCTGCTCGGCTGTTGCGGCTTCGCTTTCGGCAATGATGTCTTTGATGATAGCGTTGTCGGTGTTGAGCACGAGGCTGTACATGTCCGGCATGTCGCCATAGAATCCCATTCCCGGCTGTATGCGCGACATGTCCTTCATGCGTCGCATGTACTCGCTCTGCGTCACCACGACCGGCATGCCGTCCTCGCCCATGGCCTGTGTCTCCACGTGGTAGTTCACCTTCTCGGTTTTCGGCATCTGTGTCTCGAAGACTGCCGAGAGGTTGGCGGCACGGTCGGCCGACAGTTCCTCACGTGTGGTGTCGTCCTTCTGAATGAGTCGTTCGAGCACGTCGGCATCTACGCGTGTGAATGTCGTCTTCTCGAGCTTGCGCTCCAGCATCTGTACGATGGGCGTGTCCAGCTGTCCGTCGAGCAGCAGCACGTTGTAGCCCTTCGCGCGCGCGTTATCTATATATGTATATTGTGCCTCGCGGTCGGCGGCATAGAGGTATATGAGCTGTCCGTCCTTGTTAGTCTGCTGGTCCTTGATGAGAGCCTGGTACTCGTCGAGGGTGAAGTGCTTGTCCTCGGTGTCCTTGAGCAGGAAGAATGTCTTGGCCTTCTCGTAGAACTCGTCCTCGGTGAGCATGCCGTAGGAGATGAAAATCTTGATGTCGTCCCATTTCTGCTCGAAGTCCTTGCGGTCGCTCTTGAAGAGCGAGCTGAGGCGGTCGCTGACCTTCTTGGTGATGTAACCGCTGATTTTCTTGACGTTCTGGTCGCATTGCAGGTACGAGCGCGACACGTTGAGCGGGATGTCCGGCGAGTCAATCACGCCGTGCAGCAGCGTGAGAAAGTCGGGCACGATGCCTTCCACCTGGTCGGTCACGAACACCTGATTGCAGTAGAGCTGTATCTTATTGCGCTGCAGGTCGAGGTTATTCTTGATTTTTGGGAAATAGAGGATGCCGGTGAGGTTGAACGGATAGTCCACGTTGAGGTGAATCCAGAAGAGCGGCTCGTCGGCCATGGGGTAGAGTGCCCGATAGAAGTCGCGGTAGTCCTCGTCCTTGAGTTCCGAGGGCTTGCGTGTCCAGAGTGGGGTGGTGTCGTTCACCTGATTGTCCTCTTCGGTGTCCTGCATCTTGCCGTCCTTCCACTCCTGTTTCTTGCCGAAGACCACAGGCACCGGCAGGAAGCGGCAGTACTTCTTCAGCAGTCCTTCGAGCTTCTCGCGCTCCAGGAAGTCGCGGCAGTCCTCGGAGATGTGCATCACGATGTCGGTACCGCGGTCGGCCTTCTCCACCTCCTCGATGGTGAATTCAGGGCTGCCGTCGCAGCTCCACTTCACGGCGGGTGCGTCCTGGTAGCTCTTCGTGATGATATCCACACGGTCGGAGACCATGAAGCTTGAGTAGAAGCCCAGTCCGAAGTGTCCGATGATGGCGTTGGCGTCGTCCTTGTACTTGTCGAGGAAGTCGTTGGCGCCCGAGAAGGCTATCTGGTTGATGTACTTGTCTATCTCCTCGGCGGTCATGCCTATGCCACGGTCGCTGACGGTGATGGTGCCGGCCTCCTTGTCGGCGCTGACGCTGACCTTCAGCTCGCCCATCTCGCCCTTGAAGTCGCCCTTGCCGGCAAGGGTCTTGAGCTTCTGTGTGGCATCAACGGCGTTGGAGACTATCTCGCGAATGAAAATCTCATGGTCGCTGTAGAGGAATTTCTTGATGACAGGGAAGATGTTCTCTGTCGTTACTCCGATGTTACCTTTTTGCATGGTGATATGTTTTTTGTTAGGTTTTGTTGTTCAGAGGTTGTGGCGTGAGGGCGACGTTATGTCAGCCATCATGTCAGTCAGAGGCTATGCAAAACATGTGCCAAACACGCATCGCAGACATGTAAAAGACGAAAAAATGTCTTTTTTCGGCACAAAATGTATAAAAGTTACTTCTTTATGTAATATTTCACTACCTTTGTCTGTATATTAAGACAGAATCAAGATACGCAGTCGTAGTGACACAGGCTGATACGACAAAGATGCTGGAAGCCCTGCGCCGGGGCGAGCGACGTGCACAGGAAAATTTCCTGCGCCGGTATGCCCCTCGCGTGTTTTCTATAGCCTGGCGTATGCTCTCCAATCAGCTAGATGCCGAGGAGCTTACTCAGGACGTCATGGTGCAGGCCCTGCAGTCCATCGACACCTACGACCCCGCGCGTGCATCCCTTGCCACATGGCTCGGCCGCATAGCCTACAGCCGTGCACTGAACGTCATAGACAAGCAGCGCCGACGACCGCGGCCCTTGGACATCGACACCGACTCGATGAGTCACACGCTCTGTGGGCAGCCGCCCGACCTCAGCGGCGAACCGCCGCCAGAGCTCATCGACCTCCTCGAACGAGCCATCCCGACACTGTCACCCGCCGACCAGACACTGCTGCACCTCTTCTATTTCGACCGACAGCCGCTTGCCGAGATAGCCTACATCACAGGTATGACGACGGGCACCATCGCCACCCGCTTGCACAGAATCCGCCAACGCCTTCGCGACATCATCAATAAACTCCGTAACCAATGACAGACCATCACTCTTCCACGGCATCAGCCCAGGGACAGTCCTCGCCGCAGGCCGAGGCCGCCTTGCGTCAGGCGCTTGCCAACCTGAACGCTAAGGCTCCGCGTCTGTCTGACGCTTTCTATGAGCAGGCACTCTCGCGCCTTGACGGTGCTGCCACGCCGTCTGTCACGCCAACGGCCTACGGTGTTGCTGCACGGCCTTCCCGCCGACGCCTGGTCTGGCCTGCTGTGGCTGTGGCTGCCTTGCTCGCTGGGCTGGCCTTCTTGATTTCTACTCGTTGGGGCGACGATGCCGGCAACACTATCGCACGCCGCCCTGCCGCCACTCATGACCTGCACCTTGCCGGCGCGACTACAGAGCGCCCGGTCGGTGGCCTTCGGGAAAATACCGCGACACAGCTGCCGGCTCCCATCAGCCCCTCTGGTGCCGGCACAGCAGTAGCCCCTGCAGCCGTGGCTACTACGTCCGCCACGCCCACTTTGGCCGCGCCCACTTTGGCCACGGCCGTTGCCGACGCTGCCACAGATGCCACGTCGGCCGCTACAGCCTCCGACAGCATACACTCTGACACCGTCCGCACCTTCCACATTGACCCGGCCATCATCGAGCGCACACTGGCAGAGGCGGCCGTGCCGCCGTCGGCCAGTGGGAACGCCTCCTCACGTTCCGGCAGAGTCACTTTCGCTCTCAACTACGGTTCGCTGCTCACCCAGGATATGGACGTCAGCAGCCGTTATGACGCTGATATCGTCAACCTTCAGTCGCAAAGCACAGAACCGTTGAATCCCACTCCGCCGGACAACACAGGAGAGCCCACGGGCCTGTCAGACTATACAGACCATTCAGGCCAACACGATGCTACTTCTGAAGTCGAACCTGGTAAGGATAAAGGTGACAAGGGCCATGAGGGGGGCAGCCACACACACCCACCCACGCCCTTAGACCCCGCCAGTGGTGACGGCAATCCGCCCACAGACCAGATCCCGTATAAATATTCCACGGCATCCGAATCCTACTCACACCGCCTGCCCCTCTCCTTCGGCTTCAGCGTGAGGATTCCCCTTGGTAAGCGTCTGGCAGTGGAGACGGGGCTGACATACTCTTATCTGCGGTCGAGCCACAACAGGAGTATGACTCTAAAGAGCGACCTGCCGACAGAGAAAGTCTATAGCCTCGACCTCAGCACCACGCAGCATGTCCACTACCTCGGCATACCTCTCCACCTGCAGGTCATGCTGTTTGACAGACGCCGCTGGCAGTGCTACGCCAGCGCTGGCGTGCAGATGTTCGTTCCCGTCAGTGCCTCGCGTCATGGCTGGCAGCTCGACCTCACAGCCCCTGGAATGCGCAGCTATGGCCGTGAGAGCGTCACCACGCCCCTGCAGTGGGCGCTGGGCGCCGGCCTGGGCTTGCAGTTCAACATCAGCAGACATCTCGGCCTGTACATTCAGCCGTCGATACAGTGGTACAAGCCCAATGGAAGTAGTATTGAGACCTACCACACCAAGCATCCCCTGCAATTTGCACTCCCCATTGGCGTGCGGATAACCTTGTAAGCACACTCTGACGCATACACATTTTATTCATCACCAATAAAACCTTATTAATATGTGCAACTCACGGTCATACCTCATCGCTTACGTCGGCGCCGCCATGGCGCTGACACTCGGAGCCTGCAGCAACGACGACTCTGCCAACGACCCATCCGCGCCGAGCACACACACGCGCACAGCACAGCACTACCCGTCGCTGGTCAGTGTCGGTAAGCCCTTTGTCCTCACCGACGCACAGCAGGCAGGCGTCACTGCCAACAACGCCTTCGCCCTCGACATCCTCGGCCACATCCTCGACGACGCGCCGACGGGCAGCAACACCGTCTTCTCGCCCATAAGCCTTACCATAGCTCTGGCCTTTGCCGCCGACGGAGCCGAGGGTGACACACGCAGCGAGATCATACAGACGCTGGGTCTCGATGACAGCGAGCCCGACGGTGTCAACAAGCTCTGTGCCACCATCATGCAGAGCACACTGCATGCCGACACGGCCGTTCGTTTCAACATCGCCAACGCCTTCTTCCTCAATTCGCTCCACGGCTTCAACATGCTGCCCGACTACGTGCATCGCCTGCATGGCTACTACGATGCCGACATCGAGGCAGTGGACTTCAGGGATAAGTCGTCGCTCGGCCACATCAATGCGTGGTGCGAACGTCAGACCGACGGCATGATTCCCTCTGTGCTCAGCGAGCTGAAGCCCGAGGTCGTGGCCTATCTGCTTAACGCCACCTACATGGAGGCGCGGTGGGGCAGCCCCTTCAAGGAGGACCTGACGGAGGACGCCCCCTTCTATGCTGAGGGAGGCCAAATGCTCCGCAGCGTCAAGATGATGCAGCAAGTCAACGATTTCCCATATCTCGCCACGGACACGTATCAGGCCATACGCCTCAACTATACCAGCAGCACCTCACCCTTTGGCATGACCGTGGTCCTGCCGCGTGAAGGGCATACGGTAGCCGACGTGCTCAATAGCCTCAAGGTGTCCGACCTCGATGCCGTGGTGGAGGCACCCTACACCCTTACGGACTTGCAGCTGCCGCGTTTCACCACCGATGTCAGGACTGAACTTATTGACATTCTACAGACGATGGGCATTCATGAAGCCTTCGACAGCGACAACGCACGCTTCACACGCATGGTGGATGCACAACTCTTCATCAGCCAGATCTTTCAGAAGGCTCGCATCGAGGTGACGGAGAATTCTACTAAGGCAGCCGCAGTCACTGTAATCGGGTTGGACGTAGCAACGGCAGGACCTTTTGAGGAGCCGCAGGTCGTGACGTTCCATGCCAACCGTCCGTTCCTCTACTTCATCACCGAGCGCACCACGGGTACCATCTACTTCATGGGCTCCTATTATGGCAACTGACATGCCACTATGACTGAAAAGGCGTGCCGTGACAGCAATTTTGCGGATAGAGGCAATTTTTCATGCCTTTTGTTTGGTAGTTCCGTCAAAAAACTATACCTTTGCACCCGCTTTTGGGTACCAGAGCCTCTCTGTCAGAGGCCATGAAGCCCACATAGCATCGGGGTGTAGCGCAGTTGGTAGCGCTCCTGGTTTGGGACCAGGCGGTCGCCCGTTCGAGTCGGGTCGCCCCGACAGCATTATTCCTAACAAGCAAGCGGACAGAATGCTCATCATACGGCATCTGTCCGTTTTTTTTATGTTGGGTTTGTAACCCCGAAGGGGTGGCTCATCAATCGAGCCTCATGCCTTTGCCACCGACGCGTAGATGTCGGCCACCTGGTCGGCCACGCGTGCGGCATCAAACCGCTGGCGCACAAGAGCGCAGGCTCGTTGCCCCATGCGCAGACACAGCTCGGGCGACTCGCTGGCTTCGAGGATGGCCTCTGCCAGACGTGAGGGTTGGGACGGCGGCACGACGAGGGCATTGCGGTGGTCCTGGATGAGGTCGCGGGCACCGTCGGTCAGCGTCACGACCACTGGCTTGCGCATGGCCATCGCCTCGAGCATGGCGATGGAGAGACCCTCCCAGAGCGAGGGCAGGCAGAAGAGGTCGGCAGCCGCAAGCAGAGCCGGCACGTCGTCGCGGAAGGGCAGGTGGACGAAGCAGCCTTCGCACGCGTGTTCTTTTATATAGGTGTGAACCTCGGTCGCCATGTCGCCGTCGCCAACCATGAGGGCGCGGATGTGCGGGTTGCGCTCATGAGCCTGGATGACGGCTTCCACGAAATCCAATGGACCTTTCTGCGCGGTGATGCGGCAGATGAAGGCACAGACGAAGTCGTCGGCCTTGAAGTCCAGCTCTGAACGCAGGTCGGGGTATGTGGCATCAGCGTTGAAGCGAGAGAGGTTCACGCCGTTCTCGACGACGGTACATTTCTCGCGGCGGAGGCCGAAAGCCTCGATACCTGTCTGTAAGTTGCTCTGGCTGACGCAGATCACGCGGCAGGCCCTGGAGCAAATCATCTTCTCGCTGAGGCGCCGCAGGCAACCTGCGAGCCACGACTGTCCCTGGTGGAAGCTCCATCCGTGCACGGTGTAGAGCATGGGGATGTCCAGCCTCTTGCACACGGCTATCATGTTGCTGGCGGCACGGCTGCCGTGGGCGTGCACGAGGTCCACACGCTCGTGTACCACAAGTTCCTTAATCTTGTAATAGACGCGGATGTCAAAAGCCCGGTGCGTGGCAATGACGAAGCACCGCACACCAGCATCGCGCAGCAGCGATATCATAGGCCCGTCGGTGAAAGCCAGAACGATGGGCTCCACGACATCGCGCTGCCGCAGGCCGAGGGTCAAATCGATGACGTGCGACTCTCCGCCACCAACCTCTCCCTGACGAATTACTTGCAGAACTCGCATTTTCATGCGACAAAATTACACACTTTCGTGTAATTATTATTACTTTTGCACAGAAAAATTGATGTTTTATGGTCAAAATAATGTTCTGGGGTGCCTTGGCACTCGTTTTCTACACCTTTTTAGGCTACGGACTGCTGCTGCGTGGCCTCCTCGCCCTGAAGCGTATGTTCTGCGGACGCAGAGAGATGCCGCCACCGCCTGCCGCCGATGCCGACTGGCCCGAGGTGACGCTCCTCATCTGCGCCTGGAACGAGGAGGCCGAGGTGGCGCGCAAAATGCAGAACTGCCGTGAGCTGGCTTATGCTCCCGGCCGTCTGCACATCGTGTGGTGCACCGACGGCAGTGACGACCGCACCAACGAGCTGCTGGCAGCGTATGCTGACGCACGTGTGCTGTTCGAGCCTGAGCGGCGCGGCAAGACGGCCGCCCTCAACCGCGCCATGCAGCACATAGAGACACCCATCGTGGTGTTTACCGATGCCAACACACGCCTCAACCCCGATGCCATACGCGAGATAGTACGTGCCTTCCAAGACCCGGACGTGGGATGCGTGAGCGGAGAGAAACGCATAGAGGTGCGCCGCGATGACGGCGTGGCGGCGGGAGGCGAAGGGGCCTACTGGCGCTACGAATCGACGCTGAAGCGGTGGGACAGCGAGCTATGTTCGGCCATGGGTGCCGCAGGAGAGCTCTTTGCCATACGCCGCGAGCTGTTTCGACCTATGGACCTGAACATGCTGCTCGACGACTTCATAATGTCGATGCTCATCGTCATAGACGGACGACGCATAGCATACGTCCCTACGGCCTACGCCACAGAGACAGGCAGTGCCGACCTTGGCGAGGAGCAGAAGCGCAAACGCCGCATCGCTGCCGGTGGCCTGCAGAGCATCTGGCGCCTGCGCCGGCTGATGAACCCGTTCAGATACCCCGTGTTGAGCTTCCAGTTCGTGAGCCATCGCGTGCTCAGGTGGAGCATAACGCCGTTTGCTCTCATGGCACTCGTGCCGCTCAACGTGTGGCTGGTATGCGAGCGGGCAGGGTGGGTCTATGATGCGGCGCTGGCGTGCCAGGCAGCATTCTACATGCTGTGTGTCATAGGCTGCGCCGACGCACGCTCGGGACGCAAGCGCACACTGACGTACATACCCATGTACTTTCTCTTCATGAACCTCAACGTCTTCGCCGGAATACGCTATCTCTGGAACAAGAAGAAAGGCACGGGGGCTTGGGAAAGGGCTAAAAGGGCGTGAGCGGAGGCTCTCTAACAACAAATTGAGCACATTTCTGCACCATTCCTTTGCCGTGTCGGCGAAAAGTGCTACTTTTGCACGGACATAGACTAACATACTCAACTCAATATGACAAGACACTACTCCTTCGTGGCGCTGCTCTGTGCAGCTCTCATGCCACTCACGGCCACGGCCGACGACGTCGAGCTGACCTCGGCCTACATCACCAACCCCAGCTTCGAGCAGGACTTCACCGGCTGGACTAACAGCGGCATGCAGACGCAGACCAACAACGACTTCTCGCCCAAGCGCGGCACGAAGTATGTGGAGAAATGGACGGCTACGCCCAACAAAATCGGCAACTGCTCGGCCACGCAGACCATCACCGCTCTGCCCGCCGGCCACTACCGCCTGACGGCCGCCGGACAGAACATACAGCAGCGTGTGGATGCCGAGCAGACGGGAGCCGTCATCTTTGCCGGCACGACGACGACGGCCGTCACCACGCCCGCCACCTACGAGGTGGAGTTTGACGGCACGGGAGCCAACGTGCTCATCGGCTTCCGATGCACCAACGCCACGGGCAACTGGGTGGCTACGGATAACTTCCGCCTCTACTTCACCGGCTCCGACGCCGCCATGCTGGCCAAGAACATAGCCCAGGCAGAGGACCTGCTGGGCAAGGAGATGTTGCCTGCCGTGCGCACACAGCTGCAGGAGGCCACCGACGCCGCCCGTCAGCTGGGCACCGACGCCACACAGGCGCAAATTGACGTTGCCGCCGTGGCGCTCATACGCTCGTTCGGCGCCGTGGCACTGAGCATAGAGCAGACGGCAGAACTGAACAAGGCCATCACAGCCGCCGAGAAACTCACCGAACAGACCATGGCCGCTGCCGTGAAGACGGCCCTGCTCGACGCCATATCCGCCGCCAAGGCCATCATCGACGGCTCATCGACGGCCAACATCGTCACCGCCACCAACAAGCTCAACGACGCCGCAGCCGACGCGCGCAACAGCCACTCGGCCTACGTGAAGCTCGAGACCGCCATCACCACAGCCGCCAACGCCTACGACGCCGCCAAGGCCGGAGCCGCCGAGCTGCAGACGGCCATCGACGCTGCAAGCGCCGTGCTCGCCGCCGAAGGCTCGACAGACGGCGACTATGCCCAGGCCACCGACACGCTGAACAACGCCCTGCTCGCATTCCGCACGGCCAACGCCACCGGCACCACGCCGCGCGTGCAGACGGGCACCGTCATACAAGGCTCAACAATGATCTTCGCACGCGGCACATTCCCCACCAGCGGCGTGCGCGAGCGCGGCTTCTGCTACAGCACCACGAACCCCGAACCCACCGTCTATGACGGCCGCTCCACGGCCAAGTGGAGCAACAACGGCGACATCTACTACATGGAGGACCTCACACCCGCCACGTGCTACTACGTGCGAGCCTATGCCATCGGCACGGGCTATGCCGTGGGCTACGGCGACGTCGTCCGCACCTACACGCTGCCGCGAGCCGGCGTCACATGGAGCTACGACAACGCCGGCGACGACGCCACCAACGAGCGCATCAACGCCGCCGTGCAGGACGCCGTCAACGTCATCAACGCCACCACACAGATCAAGAACTTCCACCTCAACGTTCACTACGTGCCGGGAGCCGGAGCCGGAGGCGGCACCGCCGACTGCTCCTACGGCGGCTACATGCGCATAGCACAGAACGCCTCATACCAGCGCACAGGCACCGTGCTCCACGAGGGCGGCCACGGCATGGGCGTGGGCACCACCAGCGAGTGGTACAACAACAGCATCTACCGCGCCGAGGGCAGTCGCGGGCAGTGGCTCGGCACGCGCGTGGACCGCATCATGGACTTCCTGGCCAACTCCACCGGCAACCACCTCACGGGCGACGGCACACACATGTGGCCCTACGGCATCAACGGCGCCCACGAGGACACCGGCGCACGCATACTCTACCACGCCAACGCCATGATCCACGAGGCGCTGGGCGAGGACGGCCTCATCATCTCCGGCTCGAGCTTCGCACAGCCCGCCTACACCTTTGAGTGTCAGGAGGATGTGAAGTACTACATCAAGAGCGCCGATGCCAACCGCGGACTCGCCACGGCATACCTCTGTGAGACCACAACCGCGCGTCCGCGATGGACAGAGATGTCGGCCG
>Ga0310694_10002501_pt1 | contig 18816 bp, 17 predicted proteins | sample 174DNAGHGhighgp2_FD_203884 | JGI IMG/M metagenome (GOLD analysis project Ga0310694, IMG submission 203884) | Sheep rumen microbial communities from Palmerston North, Manawatu-Wanganui, New Zealand - 1742 DNA GHGhigh gp2 (v2) (version 2) | ecosystem: Host-associated > Mammals > Digestive system... | reverse complement strand
ACTTCTCTCCCCAGAAGAACCTGAAGGGCCTGCATATCCGATTCCTGCCCGACCAGATGGCTGAGACCAATATCTCAAGCCGAGAGTTCCTAAAGAAGGCGGAGTTCGTTAATGCCGAGGCATTCGCAGGAATGCTGACCGAGGACGAGCCTAGCAACGGCTCAGGTTCGGGCTCAAGCCAGAGCGGTAATTCCGGAAGCAATACCAGTGGAAACACCGGCGGAGGCAATTCCGGCGGAGGTGGTAACACCGGCGGAGGCGGCGGCGATGATGACGACGTAACCTACGATTAAACCACGGGGCTGGGGCCTAAGCGCCCCACCCCTCTCCTAACGCCCATCGTCCTGTCATCTCGACTAAGCGTAGCGCATGGAGAGATCTCTCGACTACGCTCGAGATGACAAAGAGAGGATAGTAATTAACCTAATAACCTAATTAACCATTATGAGCAAAAAAGAGACCATTAAGTTTGTAGTTCAGCTTATCGCATCGATTGCATCGGCGATACTGACGGCACTGGGTGCTACATCGTGCGTTGGCGCGTAAACAGAGAATAAGGCTTGCATTTGACTGCAAGCCTTATTTACTTTTACTGCTAAGATAAAGGCGCTTGCGGGCGTCTACGTGTGCGATTTTGCAGCTTTGTAGCGTTCGTGGCGAACATGATAGTAACCTAGGGCCAGCAGGGCTATCAGGCCAATGGCTACAATGGCGAACACGCGCAGGGATTGCTCCAGACCCAGCATGTCGACAGAGCGGCAGGGCACTACGGTTACCAGCAGCCAGTTGGTGTACTTGAGCGGGGTGTAGAAGAAATAGCACTCCTCGCCACGATACAGGAAACTCTCGGCACTCTCATTGCTGCTCTGATGGCGGGACTTCATCCGCTCTATCAGAATTTTGCGCTTGGAGTCCTTGCGACTGATGTAGTCGTAGAACACACCGTTGAGCAGCTTTTCGCGATCGGGATTGGTGATGTATTTACCGTCGGTGTCGATGATATAACTCTCTGACTTAAGTCCCAACGCCTGATGAGCAAGTCCGCCCTGGGCATTATACGTGCTGTCGGTCTCGGCAAGTTTACTAGACAACCAGTCGAGCGATATATCAGCGCCAAGCACAGCTACTGCCTTGCCCGTACGGTCGTGTATGGGCACCATATATGCTGTCAGCGCTGTTACGTTGTCGTATCCGTCGAAGAAGGGGTCGCTCCACTCGGCTGTGTCACCCTCGACTACGGCCCTGAACCAGCGAGCCTGCAGGTAGTCGAAGTCGTGATCGCCCTTCTCGTCGGTAAGTATCTCGTTGCGATTCTCGGGGTTGCGCCATGCAAACGGGCAGTATCGATTACCCTTCTGGGGATAGTAGCTCTGCACAAAGTTCATGCCGCAGCTGTGTATGCGGTTGCCATGCTCTACGATGCGCTTCATCTGGTCGCGCTGGTCGTTGGGATTGTCGAGAGTGCTCTCTATCTGGTACACATTATTAGATACCTGCACATACACATCGGACAGCACGCGACGGGTGTACTCGTAGTTGATGAGCATGCGGGAGTGACAGTTCTCGGTATATAGGGCTGTAAAGGCTCTAGACGTGTCGGTAAACAGGTAGTAAGCCACACCAGCCAGCACCAACAGTGCCCATATCGACATGCGCAGCAACACCTTTACCTCGATAGTTTTCCAGAATCTACTCATGATGTCCTCTTATTACACATTTATAGCTTTACAGCGGCAAAGATAATAACTTTAGAGCAAAGTTCCAAATAAAATTTTTAAAAAAATGAATTTTTGTTTGGAGGTATCGCAAAAATTGCGTACCTTTGCACCCGCTTTTAAGATATTAAAAGTTTAGTTAAGTCTAGTTTAGTTTTTGTGTTGGTGAGTCCAACGTCGTCGCGAGACGGTGTTGGACTTTTTTACTGTCGCTTGAACTTGATGATCTTGCCGGTATTAGGGCCAAGCCAGATCATCTCGGAAGGAGTTATCTCCTTGACAACAGCCGACCAGGGCTGATTGTCGATAGTCATAATGAGTTCGTTGCCGTCCCAGTGGTATATGCCCTGACTACTCCAGTCGCCCTGACTGTTGGTAAAATTGCCATCGACATCGTATGTCCACTCTGAGCCCAGAATGGTCTGGGTGTAACCGTCCTCAACAGAGTAAACGGTCCACTTACCAACCAGCATACGTTTAAACTGCGACTCGCTCCGGATGGGGTTGTCGACATTCTCGGTGGTACATGCAGAATACACTGCTACAGCGACTATACAGCCTATTACGACTGTTAATGCTATGAGATATTTCTTCATTATCGTATTTACAAAGTTTATGGTCTGAAAACCATTTTCGGTTGCAAAGATAAAACAAAAATCCCATTCTACCAAACGAGAATGGGATAATTTTTGATTTTTGCTACTTTTGTGGTGTAATTTCTCGATAATGTCCACTAAGATGCATGAATGCGAACAGACGAAGCAGACCGTCGTAGTAGGCATCGAAGTAGCCATCCTCGAAGGGCTCGTGCTTGGCATTCCACAGAGCATCGACAAACTCCTTGCTCTTGTCGTGGCTGCACAGGATAGATGCTGCAGCGAGGGTGCTGACCAGGCCGATGCTGTGGCGAAGTTTGCGGAATCCGCCTGCAGGCAGTATCTCGTCCTCCTCGGGCAGTGTGCCGTCGGGGCGATACTGATCTACAAACTTATCGACACCCTGAGCATAGAAGAAGTTCTGGATGGTCTCGCCATACTTGCGCTGCCAGTCGCCATCGGCACCATGACTCCACACGTAGTCGAGGGTGATGTTCATAGGTACGCGCCATGAGTCGTAGCGGAAGTTGTTGTTGCCCATGCGGCGTGGACGCTGGGGCTGACCCTGCTGACCTTGTGGACGGTTGCCGCCCTGCTGACCCTGTGGACGCTGGGGCATGCCTGGGAAACGGGGCATGGTCATCTCTGTGCCGTCGTAGTTGCAGTTGTCGGCATTAAGACCTGTATTGGGGTTGATGCACTTGTGGAGGAACTCGCGGCTCGCGCGCGCACACTCGTACCAATATTCTGAACGGCCGTCGTCGGCATACTTGGCCCAAACCTCGTAGAATGCAGGTATGTGGTATGAAGGATCGGTGAATCGCTGTCCGAAACCATCGGGAGTAAAGGTGATGAGCTTGGTCTCAGGATCGATGAGATACATCTTCTGTGGATCCTGCTGACCCCCGAATCCGCCAAAGCCGGGGAATCCGCCCTGACGTGGAGCTGGGGTGTACTCCTTAGGCTGGATGCAGTCGAGAATGAACTGGGCCTCCTTCTTATAGTTGATGCCTGTATCGTTGCCCCAACGGTTGCTGGCAAACAGCAGAGCTGTGATGAAGTAGAGCTCGCCATCGCTGGCAGCACCCTCAGCATTGCGGGTACCGTCGGTCTTCAGGCTCCAGGCAAAGTAGCCCTTACGGTCGCCATCCTGGTGCTGCATGTACTTCTTACTCCAGCGCCACAAGCGGTCGAAGATATCCTTCTCACCAAACTGCACGGCTATCATCATGCCATACGACATACCCTCGGTACGGGCATCGTGGTTTTTGATATCGCTAACGTATCCCATAGAGTCGCCAACCTCGAAATACACCTTGTTGGGACCACGAAACACGTCATCGAAAACCTGCTTGAGTCTAGTTTCTACCTGGGCCTTGTCGTAGCCCTTCTCTACAAATACATTACGGTACTGGGCACGCGCGCCAGCGCACATAGCCATTAGAACAGTGATAATAATTAGTTTCTTCATTACTTAAAAATGTGGTTTATTTATAACTAAATGACGAAAAAACATGCGAAAAGTTTAAATAATAAGTAGTACAAATTTGGTATTTCGCTCAATTTGCACTATCTTTGCACCCAAATTACGAAAAGAATATGATAGTCTGTATAGCAGAGAAACCGAGTGTGGCCCGAGATATCGCAAGGATTCTGGGGGCCAATAGCTCGCACGACGGATATATGGAGGGCAATGGTTATCAGGTGACGTGGACATTCGGCCACCTGTGCACTCTGAAGGAACCAGGCGACTACACCCAGGCGTGGAAACCCTGGGCGCTGACGCAGTTGCCCATGATACCGCCACGTTTCGGCATCAAGCTGATAAACGACAAGGGTATTGAGAAGCAATTCAAGATAATAGAGGGCCTGATGCAGAAGGCCGACAGCATAGTGAACTGTGGTGACGCCGGACAGGAGGGAGAGCTCATCCAGCGATGGGTGATGCAGAAGGCACAGGCCAAATGTCCAGTGAAGCGACTCTGGATATCATCGATGACCGACGAGGCCATACGCGAGGGTTTCGCCCAACTGAAGGATCAGGGCGACTACCAGCCACTGTATCTGGCAGGACTGTCGAGAGCCATCGGCGACTGGCTGCTGGGCATGAATGCCACACGACTATACACACTGAAGTACGGACAGAACCGCCAGGTGCTATCCATCGGACGAGTACAGACACCTACGCTGGCACTTATCGTGAACCGCCAGAAGGAGATAGAGAACTTTAAGCCTGAGCCCTACTGGGTGCTGGCCACAGTATATCGCGACACAACTTTTACTGCCACTAAGGGAAAGTTCACATCGAAGGAGGAGGGCGAAAAGGCCTTTGCCACCATCGAGGGAAAGCCGTTTGAGGTGACCAAGGTGGAGAAGAAGGAGGGCAAGGAACAGCCACCACAGCTGTACGACCTGACATCGCTGCAGGTGGACTGCAACCGCAAATACGGCTTTTCGGCCGAGATGACGCTGAACCTGATTCAGAGTCTGTACGAGAAGAAGTACACCACCTATCCTCGTGTAGACACTCAGTATCTTTCGGACGATATCTACCCCAAGTGCCCGCAGACGCTCAACGGACTGTATCAGACCAAGTTTGACGGTGTGCCGGTGTATGCCGAATACATCAAGCCCATCGGCGGTAAGCCGCTGAAGAAGACCAAGCGCGTGTTCGACACGTCGAAGGTGACCGACCACCACGCCATCATACCTACAGGTGTGATCCCACAGGGACTGACCGACCTGGAGCGTAAGGTGTTTGACCTGGTGGCCCGACGATTCATAGCTGTGTTCTTGCCCGATTGTAAGTTCTCGACAACGACCGTGCTTGGCGAGGTTAAGGGCGACGAGACCGTGGAGTTTAAGGTAACGGGTAAGGAAATACTTGACCCAGGCTGGCGCGTGGTACAGGGCAAGGTGCAGAAGGAAGCCGAAGGCGACGACAAGCCTCAACAAGAGGACGAGGAGCGCACTCTGCCCACATTTGTTAAGGGCGAAAGCGGCGAGCACAAGCCTACGCTGACCGAGAAGTGGACCACTCCCCCACCTTATTATAATGAGGCATCGCTGCTGCGTGCGATGGAGACTGCGGGTAAGTTTGTGGAGGACGAGACCCTGCGTGCTGCGATGAAGGAGAACGGTATCGGTCGTCCATCAAGTCGCGCCGGTATCATCGAGACTCTGTTTAAGCGCCACTACATCAAGCGCGAGCGCAAACGACTGATAGCGACTCCTACTGGCATAGAGCTTATCGACCTGATACGCGAGGAACTGCTGAAGAGTTGCGAACTGACGGGTATCTGGGAGAAGAAGTTGCGCGACATAGAGCATCAGAAATACGACGCCGGCCAGTTTATCGACGAACTGAAGCAGCAGGTATCTGAGATAGTTCGCGACGTGATGACCGACCCCACGAATCGCCGTGTAACGGTTCTGACAGACGCCGAACTGAAAAAAGTAAAATCGCAGAAAAAATAAACCACGCCCCATCCTCTGTCATCTCGAACCTCCCCCATGGGGTGGATGGAGGCGATGACATGGGGGATACAATAATCTTTCGTTTTTTACGTTTATATAGTGATATGCGAAAGTTCTTACACATCATATCGCTGACGTTTTTCGCCCTGCTGATGGTGGGGTGCGGGGCCGATCAGGCTATGAAGAAGGGCGACAAGTACATGGCCATCGGCGAATTCTATGATGCGGCCGACCAATACAAGAAAGCCTACGCACAGACACCCAACAAGGAGAAAAACACACGCGGACAACGGGCCAAACGACTGGCCGAATGCTATCGCCGACTGAACCAGACCAACAAGGCGATAACCGCATACAAGAATGTGATACGCTACAAACAAGCCGACTCGCTGACACATCTGCGCCTGGGCCAGATGTATATGCGTAATGGCAACTACAAAGAGGCAGCAAGAAGCTTTGCAGCTTCAGTTGATAGTTTAAAGTTGACAGTTGATAGTTGTAATCTGCAACTGGCCAAGGCGGGACTGGAGTCGGCGACGAAGGCTCCGCAATGGAAGAAGGATGGTTCGGCCTATACCGTGAAGAAGACCGACCTGTTCAACTCTCGTCGCGACGACTACTCGCCCATGTTGGCTGGCGAAGAGAACGACCAACTGTTTTTCACCTCGACACGCAATCAGGCTCAGGGCGATGAATATAGCGGCATCACAGGCACTAAGAATGCCGACATCTTCTACTCACAGAAAGACGAGAAGGGCAAATGGGGCAAGCCGCAGACGATAGACTCTGAACTGAACTCGGCCTACGACGAAGGTGCATGCTGTTTCTCGCCAGACGGCAAGACGATGTACTTGACGCAATGTGCATCGGATCCTGACTATCCTCGCTATGCCCGCATCATGGTGTCGCAGCGCAGCGATGCAGCATGGAGCAAACCCAAGGAGCTAATCATAAGTCACGACACACTGAGCAGTTTTGCTCATCCTGCCGTTAGTCCTGATGGCGAGTGGCTATACTTTGTAAGCGACATCAGTGACGGCATGGGTGGGCTCGACATCTGGAAGTGCCGACTGCTAAACCCCACAGAGGCTGGATACATAGAGAATGCAGGCCCCATAGTAAACACCCCTGGCGACGAGATGTTCCCCACATTCCGTCCCAACGGCGACCTGTATTTCTCGAGCAACGGCCACCCAGGCATGGGAGGACTGGATATCTACTACATTGCAGCAAAAGATATCTCTGGGCTGTCACCTCTCACCGCTCACCTCTCACATCCCGGATTCCCACTCAACTCGCAGGCCGACGACTTCGGCATGACGTTCGAGGGCAAGCTGAACCAGGGTTACTTCTGCAGCAATCGTGGCGATCTGCGAGGCATGGACCACATCTACAGTTTCTTCAATCCTGAGATAGTTCAGACCGTGAAGGGTTGGGTGTACGAGCAGGACGGCTACGAACTGCCAGCCGCACAGGTGTATATGGTGGGCAACGATGGCACAAACATAAAACTGAGCATGCGTAGCGACGGATCGTTTACACAGGAGATTAACCCAGGCGTAGACTACGTGCTGCTTGGCACATGCAAGGGCTATCTGAATCATCAGGAGCAGATACGCGTGGAACCCGTAACCAAGTCGGAGGAGTATGTGCTGCAGTTCCCGCTGGCCAACATCTCTGCCCCAGTGCTTATCGAGAACATCTTCTACGACTTCAACAAGGCCACATTGCGCCCAGAGTCTAAGACTGCACTCGACCAACTGGTGCAGCTGCTGAACGAGAATCCTAACGTGACCATCGAACTGTCGGCACACACCGACTGTCGAGGCTCTGATGCATACAACGAACGACTGTCGCAACAGCGAGCAGAGAGTGTGGTGAACTATCTGATAGCCAGCGGTATAGCCGCCGACCGACTTACGCCAAAAGGCTACGGCGAGTCGAATCCCAAGAAGATTAAGCGCAAGGTGGCCGAGAAATACGAATTCCTCAAGGAGGGCGACGTGCTAACGGAGGAATTTATAGCCGCGCTCCCTGAGGAACAGCATGAGCAGTGTCATCAGATGAACAGACGCACTGAGTTTAAAGTGTTGCGGACAACTTACGGAATGTTTGATAAGGTAGGAAGATTAATACAAAAAACAGCAACAGAACCACAACCCAAGGATTAATCTGGATCTCGGTAGTTGGGGCAGTAGCCAGGAACACCTCGATGGTGGTTATCAGCATCTGCTTGGCACCCGACAGGAATCCCTCAAGTGCAGAATAGCCGCTAGCCAACCAGAATGCCAGCATTCCGATAATCAAGCAGAACATAGTCCACAGTCGCGACAGCGTGCGTACGCTGTAGCCACTACGCTCGGGCAGGTTTGCCATCACTCGCTCGGTAAACCCATTGTCCTCTATCTGCTGCTGTGCAGCCTGTTCAAACAGCTGCTTCAGCATAATGTCATTCTTATCCTCCATATCCGTTTTCTCTTAAATAGTTAGCCATTTTATCTTTCCCTCGTTTAAGGTGTGATTTCACCGTGTTTTCTGGTATCCCAGTTATCTTGCTAATCTGGTCGATGGGGTAACCATCTACCAGTTGCAGTGTGATGCATGTGCGCTCATCGGACTTTAGTAGAGCCATAGCCGCATGTATATCCATCTTAGTATTTTGATCGCAAGTATTTGCCGATTTACGCATTGCACCTGAGTCTTCGATGTCGTAAGTCTGCTTACGCGCGCGTACATCATCATAATACACGTTGTAAGCTATACGCATCAGCCACGTTGAGAAGCTCGACATTCCGCGAAACTTGCCGATGTTAGTGTAGGCCTTAATAAAGGTCTCCTGCGCCAAGTCGTCGCTAAGCTGCTCATCGCCTAGTGTCTGGTTCAAGAAGAACCTGCGCACAGGCGACTGGTACTTCCGCACAAGCTGGTCGAACGCCTGCTTGTTGTGGAACACCGCCACCTGTGTCACTAGTGCTATGTCGCTGATACTCGTCATTTCGTATTATCTATCAAGTAGATTTCTCTCCGGCATTACGATCATCAGTACTATGTAGAATATTATTCCACTAAAACATGTAAAGAGCGTAAGGAATGCGTAGGCTATGCGAACCATTGTGGGGTCGAAGTCCAGATAATCAGCGATACCTGCGCATACTCCTGCAAGCACTCTGTCGTTTGATCTCGTCAGTTTCTTTGTCATAACTCACTCTCCTTATTATTAAAGTTCTGAATGTTGTCTCTGTTTATTGGACGGTTCTGGCGGGCGATGTACCACTTGCCCAGTCCGATGAAGAATACCAGAGCACCGATACCGATTCCAAGTTCGTCGAGGATGAGACCTAGGAAGATTGCCAATCCTACGCCCGTGAACATCTGACGGATGCCGGCATTATAACCATTGCTGTCCCAGTCGTCCTTCACCTCCTTCAACAGTTCGTCGGGGATAGGCTGGCCGTTCTTGATAGCCATCTCGGCCAGGCGATACTTGTCGCGGCGATTGCGATTGACGAAGTAGAGCACCGTGAACAGTATGATGAGCGGCAACAGCAGTCCGAAAATCACGATAGCCAGGATAGGGATGATCATTGCGATTCCGAGTCCGCCAAAAATCTTTTCAATAAACTCTCCGGCTTCTTCACCTTCCAGTGTCACGTGGTGACGAGTGGTATAGCTGTCGTCATCATCGTCGAAGTCGGCGTTAGCATTACTTTTAGCAGCAGTAGTGTCAGAGAATGCCTCGATGGCATCGGGATTGTGTTTCACTGTATCGCTCACCTGCTCCGTACGTGGAGTGTGGCGATGCTTCTGTGCGGTAGCTGTAGCATTCATGCTAAGCGTAAGCACCATGGCGATTGCGATTAAATACTTTTTCATATCTCTATGTTTTTTGAATTTCTACACCTGTTTGACGTAAGAAGTTTAAAATTAGTTGCAAAGATAGCGTTTTTTCTCAGATTTTTTTTAATTTTGCCACAAATTTCTGATATAATGGTTAGTTTACCAGCAGATTTCGTGGCTGAAACACGTAGGATTATGGGCGATGAGAGGTTCAATCGCTTTCTTGGGGCTTTCGACGAGGAAGCACCAGTCTCTATTCGCGTCAATCCGCGAAGGCGATCAAAGGGACAGGTTCTTGATTGCGGACAAAGTCCGGATCAAGCAACCTGTCCCTCTGATCGCCAAGCAACCTGTCCCTCTGATCGTCAGGTGCCTTGGTGCAGCGAAGGCTACTATCTCGAAGATCGCCCACAGTTCACCTTCGATCCATTGTTGCACGCCGGATGTTATTACGTCCAGGAAGCATCCTCGATGTTCGTTACCCATATTTTGAGAAATTGTCAATTATCCGCTCGGCTTTGCCGCTTGGCTCGTCCAAGAATTGTCAATTATCAATTAGCATTGGACATGTGCGCAGCCCCTGGCGGCAAGTCGACTGCATTGCGTAGCGTATTGCCTGATGACTGTGTGCTAATCAGCAATGAGCCTATGGGCAATCGTGCACAGATACTGCTGGAGAACATCACCAAATGGGGGGCACCTAATTGTATCGTAACCAACAACTACCCACGCGATTTCCGTAAGGCAAAACTCAAATTCGACCTCATCCTGTGCGACGTACCTTGCTCGGGAGAGGGAATGATGCGCAAGGATCCTGGCGCCATAGCAGAGTGGAGTCCACAAAACGTAGAGAAGTGCTGGCAACTGCAGCGCGAGATTGTGGCCGACGCATGGGAGTGCCTAAATCCAGGCGGACTGCTTATATATAGTACGTGTACATATAATACAAAGGAGAACGAGGAGAATATCCAGTGGATTTTGGACAACTACGATGCCGAAGTGCTCGACATCCCCGTAGACCCATCGTGGAATATCACAGGCTCGCTACTCCCAGGCTTCACGCATCCCGTCTATCGTTTCATCCCAGGCATCACCCGCGGCGAAGGACTCTTTGTTTGCGCCCTGCGCAAGAGCGATCACGGGGACAGGTTCTTGATTACGAGCAAAGCCCGAATCAAGCAACCTGTCCCTGCGATCGCTCCAAGCCTCAAAGTGCTAGAGGCAGAATTTCCTAAAGGCGAAACTAGCGTAGACGTAGATTATACTGATGCCCTAAAATACCTGCGTGGCGAGGCGATGGTATTACCACCCGACACCCCGAAGGGCATTGTCACCATCACGTACAAAGGTCAGCCCCTTGGACCAGTAAAAAACATCGGCAATCGCGCCAACAATCTATACCCCAAACCCTGGCGCATCAAGAGCACTCACCTGCCCTCCGCCCCTGTAGAAATAATCAATGTTTAATCTTTAATGTTTAATGTTTAATCTACATAAATGAAACAGTATTTAGACATTCTGAACCGCATCCTGACCGAAGGCACCCAGAAGGGCGACCGCACGGGCACAGGCACCATAAGCATCTTTGGTACACAGAGCAGATATAATCTCGACGACGGATTCCCACTGCTCACCACCAAGAAGCTGCACCTCAAGTCGATAATCTACGAACTGTTGTGGTTCCTCAAGGGCGACACCAACGTGAAGTACCTGCAGGACCACGGTGTGCGCATCTGGAACGAGTGGGCCGATGAGAACGGCGAGCTGGGTCCGGTATATGGTCACCAGTGGCGCTCGTGGCCCGACTACAATGGCGGCACCATCGACCAGATACAGTATGTGCTCGACCAGCTTAAGAACAATCCCAACTCGCGCCGTATGATCGTTTCGGCGTGGAATGTGGCCGAGGTCAACAAGATGGCCCTACCCCCATGCCACACCATCTTCCAGTTCTATGTGGCCGATGACCGATTGTCGCTGCAACTCTATCAGCGCTCGGCCGACACCTTCCTTGGTGTACCATTCAACATCGCCAGCTACGCACTGCTGTTGCAGATGATGGCTCAGGTAACTGGTTTCAAGGCAGGCGACTTTATCCACACCACTGGCGACACTCATCTGTACCTAAACCACATAGAGCAGGCCAAGCTGCAGCTAACCCGCGAGCCACGTCCCCTGCCACGTATGATTATCAACCCCGACGTTAAGAATCTCTTCGACTTCCAGTTCGAGGACTTCCAGTTGGAGGGTTACGATCCACATCCTCACATCAAAGCCGAAGTTTCGGTCTAATGTTTAATATTTCGCTCGGCTTTGCCGCTTGGCTCTGCCAAGAATCTTTAATGTTTAATGTTTAATGTTTAATCTTTAATGTTTAATGTTTAATGATTAACATCATCGCCGCCGTGGCCAAAGATCGTGCCATCGGATTTCAGAATAAGTTGATTTATTGGTTGCCCAACGATCTTAAGCGATTCAAGTCGCTCACCACGGGCCACACCATCATAATGGGTCGCAACACATTCCTATCGCTGCCCAAGGGTGCACTACCCAATCGTCGTAACATCGTGCTAAGTCGCACAGCATTCTCCTCCCATACAGGGGAGGACGGGAGGGGGCTCTTCCCTGGTTGCGATGTCTACCCGTCACTCGAGGAGGCTCTGGCTCATTGCGCCAAGGATGAGGAGGTATACATCATCGGTGGTGCCAGCGTCTACACTCAGGCTCTCAGCATGGCCGATCGTCTGTGTCTGACCGAGGTTGACGACACTCCCAAGGAGGCCGACACCTTCTTTCCTGAATACAAGGCCGACTGGCGCGAGGTGGCCCGCGAAGATCACGACATCGACGAGCGACATGCACAGCGTTATGCGTTTGTAGACTACGTACGTAAATAAATCCTGAATACAGATATGGAACGAATAAAGGACTTGCTTTGCAGCGATCGCGTGATGCTCTACGCCATCATGGTCAATACCGCACTGATGTTTTTCGGCGGTTTCTGGCCCGACTCACTTTGGTTCGAGGCAGCCGATGCCGTGTTCACACTGCTGTTCCTCTTCGAGGCTTGGGCCAAGATATCACGCATGGGTTGGCGAACTTACTGGTTCAAGGGTTGGAATCGTTTCGATTTCATCGTACTCGTCATCGCCCTCCCCTCGCTCGCATCGCCTATACTCGAACAGACCTACGCCACCAATGCCATTCTGGCCCTGCGCTCCATGCGATTGTTCAAGAGCTTTAAGATGTTGCGTTTCATACCCAACATCCACAAGCTTCTGGCAGGCATCCGTCTGGCCACCCGTGCATCGCTGCTGGTGTTCATCGCCTTCATTGTGTTCCTTATCATCTTCTCTATACTGTCGTCAACCATCTTTGGTAACATAGCCCCCGAATATTTCGGCAATCCTGCCATCAGCATCTACAGCATCTTCCGATTGTTCACCGTCGAGGGCTGGTACGAGTTTGCCGACACCATCGCCCAGAACGGCAGTGCCGGCTGGGGATTCTTCGCGCGCGTGTACTTCTCTATACTTATGTTCCTTGGCGGAATCATAGGTCTGTCGCTCATCAACTCTATCTTCGTAGATGCGATGGCCGAGGACAACAACGACGAAGTACTTGAGAAACTACGCCGACTGGAAGAAAAGATTGATCAACTGACCAAGAATCAACACACATAGTAAAGGCTTGCGATTTGCAAGCCTTTATTCTTGTCAGGCCTGCTTTGACATTGTCGCCATCCAGACGCTTAGCATAGTTCTTGTCGAAGGCGGCAGGCATGGGTACTATCTGCACAAGCTCATCGCGCACGGGCTCAATGTCTTTCTCCTTGAGCACCTCGGCATACATAGCAGCCTGATAGGCGTTCTGAGGATAGACATCCCAACAGCCGAACACGATATCGTCGAGCTTGGCCAGAGGCACAATGTCGGCATAGTGCAGATAACGTGCATCGGCACCACGACCAACACGCATCTTGTCGTACTGGGTCATAGAACCTACAGGCTTGGCTAGTCCCTTGCGAGCCATCAGCACACCAGTCATAAACGTGGTAGAAACCGCACCGCAGCCAACTACCAATATACCCAATTTGCCCTGGGCGGGGGATACATCAGATTGTTTCATTTCCTTAGTTTGGTTGATTTATTATCAATTTTAACTGGGTGCAAAGGTGCAAATAATAATCGAGAAAAACAAAGAAAACTTGAAAAAACTTCAAAGTTTTGTTGTTTTTATAACGCAAATTAGAAAAAATACATTAATTTTGCACCTTGATTTTTTTAAGGTAACAAGATTAACAATGTACAAACCAAAATTCAGTTTGAGGCGCCCCACCCTGGTGTTCCGTCACTTCGGAAACAAGGGGTACTCGCTCTTCAGCTGCCTGGGCAGAGAGGTGGTATGTAGCGTGTTGTCGGTATCGACACTTACATACGCATCGGCCGAGAGTGTGAGTACGAAACCTGTGGTTTCCGACTCCGCATCGACCACTACCGCCCGCGAAATGGTGCTGGAAGAGGTGAGCGTGACGGGTTCGAGAGCGCCACTGACCAAGAGTCAGGCTGCGAGAATGGTAACTGTACTGGATCGCCGCGATATTGCGCAGGCGCCAGTACAAAGTATTAACGATCTGCTTAAGTACGCCATCGGCGTGGATGTAAGGCAACGAGGTGCTATCGGTGCCCAGACCGACATATCCATACGCGGAGGCACGCAAGACCAGATTATCCTGCTGCTTAACGGCATAAACATCTGTGACCCGCAGACGGGACACAACGCGATGGACCTGCCGATAGACCTGAGCGAGATAGTGCGCATAGAGGTGATTGAGGGGCCTGCAGGACGTATCTATGGCTCGTCGAGCCTGGTGGGAGCGATTAACATCGTGACACGCCCCACTGGGCCCACTACCGTGCACGCCGAAGCTGGCTCGTACGGTTATGCCAAAGTTGGTGCCAAGTATGCGACAGGCGGACATAGCATATCAGCAAACTACGCACGGAGCGATGGTTACAGCCGGTCGAAGGAGGGAAACCTGAACACTGGCTACAGCGGGGCGAAGGCTTTCTATCAGGGGCAGTATGAGGATGATGACGTACGACTGCACTGGCACCTGGGACTGGCCGACAAAGGCTGGGGAAGCGGCACATTCTATGCTACGCCCAAGTGGCAGGCCGACAATCAGTACGAGCATACCACCAAGATATACTCGGCAATACAGGGCGAGACCAAGCGCGGGCGACTTCACCTGGCACCAAGCATATACTGGAACCAGAACTGCGACCGCTACGAGGGTTATCACAACCAGCCCGAGAAGATGAAGTATAACTACAACCGTACCGATGTGTATGGTGTGGCGATGAACATGTATCTGGACTGGGCGGCAGGACGAACCGCACTAGGCGGAGAACTGCGCAATGAGGACCTGGTGAGCGGCAATCTTGGCGAGCCACTTAGCGAGACGCACCATATCAGCGGTACCGACCGCGATTATACGCTGGGCGTGAACCGCACCAATATCAGTGCCTATCTGGAACACAACCTGCTGCTGAAACGCCTTACGATATCAGCAGGACTGGTAGCGGTGAAGAACACGTGGAGCAACATGAACATGACGGTATATCCGGGCATAGACGTAAGCTATCGCCCCACCCCGACATGGACGCTGCATGCATCGTGCAACACCTCGCTACGCATGCCATCGTTCACAGAGATGTACTACAAGCTGCAAGGCTACAAGGCCGACCCGCACCTTAAACCTGAAGAAATGACGGCCGTAGAACTGGGTTCGAATGTTCAATGCGCAATGTTCAATGTTCAATGTACCGCCTGGTACCACCATGGCCGCAACATGATCGATTGGATAATGGACACAAGCCTGGGCGATGATGCCGTGTGGCAGAGCGTGAACCACACAAAAGTCAATAGCATCGGCTTTGAAGCCGCTGTAAAGTTCAATGTTCCGCTCGGCTTCGCCGCTTGGCTTGACCAAGAATCTTCAATGTTCAATGTTTCATACAGTTATATCAATCAAGCGAAGGAGCAGGAGGCAAATATCGTGTCGCAGTATGCGCTGGAGTATCTCAGACACAAGCTGGTGGCTAGCGCGCACGTACCTATTATATATAGGCTGACTGCAGATATGAACCTGCGCTGGCAGGACCGCGTGGGACAGTACACCGACTTTGCCGGCCAAGTGCACGACTATCAGCCATACGCACTGGTAGACGCACGACTGGCGTGGACTGAGCCAAAATGGAAACTATATGTTGAGGCAAACAACCTGCTGGACAAATCGTATGCTGACTACGGACACGTAGAGCAGCCTGGACGATGGATTATAGCAGGATTTGCAATACAGTTGTAAAAAATAAAGCGAGCTAAACGGCTCGCTTTTATTTTTTAAGTTTGAATGAATTTTCGATTGAACTGAGTTCGGCAACGAATGCCTTATCAATCTTCAGTCGCTTCTCGATAGTATTGCAACTGTGGATGACGGTAGAGTGATCACGGCCGCCGATGAGCTGTCCGATACGCGAAGCAGGCATCTTGGTGTGCTTCTGAGCCAGGTACATAGATATCTGACGCACTTGTACGTAATCGCGCTTGCGACTCTTGCTGAACACATTCTGCTGACTTACACCATAGTGATTGCAAACCTTCTCAAGGATATCATCGATGGTGAGCGGATGGTTGTCCACCTTGACTGCACGCTTTATGACACGCTCGGCCAACTTCATATCGAGGTTAGAATTGTACACGATTGAGTAAGCCATCAGCGAGTTGACCACACCCTCGAGGTCGCGCACGCTACCATTGGCAGTTTGAGCGATAAACTCGATGACATCGCGGGGGATGCTGAGTCCGTCGCGGCGACACTTGGCATTAAGGATGTCGACACACAACTGTACGTTGGGTTTTTCCAATTCGGCTATCAGTCCGCAAGAGAAACGTGTGAGCAAGCGGTCCTTAACACCCTGCAAGTCTACAGGAGGACGGTCGCTGGCCAGAATAATCTGTTTGCCCAGACGGAACAGGTGGTCGAAAATATGGAAGAAGGTATCGAGTGTCTTCGGCGAATTTACCCACTCCTGGATATCATCTACAATGAGTACATCGATGTTCTGATAGAAGTTGATAAAGTCGTTAGTGGTGTTCTGACGTACAGAATCGGTGAACTGAACCTGGAACAGGCGGGCGCTGACATAGAGCACGCGCTTGTTGGGATACGTTTCGCAGCACTTCAGTCCGATGGCGTTTACCAGGTGGGTCTTACCACAACCTGATGGGCCATAGATGAAGAATGGGTTGAATGTGGTCTTGCCCGGATGCTCAGCGATTGACAGACCTACAGTGCGGGGCAACTTGTTCGAAGCGCCCTCGATGTAGTTGTTGAAGTTCTTCTTGGGGTCGAGCTGTGGATTGAGCTGCTGCTGGCGTGGGGCATCGAGCACACTGGGCGACTTGTTGATGTTCTGACGAACAGGAACAGTGTCCAGACTGCTGGGACCTTCACTCTCATTTATAGTTGTGACATTGCGGCCATGACCTTCGTTGGCCTTGACCTCAACGATTCTGTAGTTAAGCTTAACGCTTGTACCAAACACTCGCGCGAGTACCTTACTTAATAATCCAACGTAGTACTGCTCCAAGTACTCGAATACATATCGGCTTGGAACTTGCACCAATACGGTATGGTTCGTCTCGTCGAACGATTCGAAGACGATTGGTGCAAACCACGTTTTAAACTGCTGCTCTGTTACGTTAGCTCGGATCAGACGAAGGCAGTCGTCCCAGAGCGCCTTATGATTATTATTCATTGGCGAATGTTAATTACATTAAAAAATTTCACTGAACAAGACTTTTTAGGCCTGTAGAGTTTATAATCGTGGTGCAAAGGTAATACAAATTTTCGAAACCTGCAAATGAGTAAAACGAGGCTATGTGTAACCACATTTTTGTAACTTACTAAAAACGTGGGGGTTATAGCGTTTCACACCAATATAGCCCATATCAACCTATTGCATAATTCACCTTCTCTGTATTTCAGTGGGTTACGAACGCTTTTATACCTATTTTAACAGATAAATCCTCGGAGTTTTACCGAGGATTTTTTCTGCTTATTTAGACGAAATTTAAATTACTTATTTTTCTTACCGAAAACCGAGAAGTGTACATAGCGTTTCGGATTCTGCTTCAGATCAATCATCAGCGAGTCGGCATGCATCATCGTTGCGTTCAGATTGTTATACAGTCCTGGGTCGCGCATCAGCAGTCCCAGCGTACCTTCCTTGCTGTTAAGCTTGGCAGTCATCTGCTCTACATTGTGCAGGGTATTGTTTACACTGCTCATAGTAGCTGCTATGTCGAGGTCGTTCAGATTCTTGGTCAGCTGATTGGTATTGGCCAGCACACCATCGGCATTCTTCAGCATCTGTGGCATCTGACGGTTAAGCTGGGCAGTAAGCTGGTTTAAGTCGTTGGATGTACGAGCCAGGTTGGCTGTAATCTGGTCGACATTATGCAGCGAACTGGCGATAGCAGGATCGGCCAGCAGGGTATTTATGCTAGCCAGTATCGAGTCGAGCTTAGGCAGCATCTGCTGGATGGTGGGTATCATATCGGCGGCCTTACCCATGGCGCCTACCTGCTGTCCACCATAGATGGTGTCACCGGGAGCAACCACGCCATCGGCAATGTTGCCAAGCGTCAGCAGCACCTTTACGTTACCCATCAGGTCGGTAGATATCTCAGCACGACTACCCTTGGGTACATTCAACTCTTGATTGACGCCGATAGTGGCAATAATCTCGCCAGTATTGTTATAATTGAACTCGATCTCCTCGACCACACCCACACGATAACCATTGGCAAAGATTGGGCTGGCTACAGAAAGTCCGCTTACATCCTGGAACTTCACGAAATATCTGTTGTCGCTCGAAAACAGAGTCATTCCCTTAAGAAACTGCAGACCGAAATAGAGTACCGCGATACCCGCAATGGCCACGAGGGCAATCCTAATCTCCTTTGAAAACTTCATCATATCAATATAGGTTATTTCTTAGATTTAAACTCACGAATAGCCGCATTTACGTCCATGCGCTTACCGTCCTTAAAGGCGATGATAAATGCCTCGGGAATCTTTGCGGCTACCTCTTTGCGCAGGCGATAGATCTCGTTGTAATTAG
>Ga0310694_10002500_pt1 | contig 18822 bp, 18 predicted proteins | sample 174DNAGHGhighgp2_FD_203884 | JGI IMG/M metagenome (GOLD analysis project Ga0310694, IMG submission 203884) | Sheep rumen microbial communities from Palmerston North, Manawatu-Wanganui, New Zealand - 1742 DNA GHGhigh gp2 (v2) (version 2) | ecosystem: Host-associated > Mammals > Digestive system... | reverse complement strand
CTCTAAGATTAGATTTCCCAATTAGTAAGATCCCTTATAGACCATGAGGTTGATAGGCTGGGAGTGGAAGTATGGTGACATATTCGAGCGGACCAGTACTAATAGATCGAGGACTTAACCTTAAAAAAACTTCAATTAACTTTTATCTAATTTTCAAAGAAAATGTCTGGTGGCGATAGCAAGATGGATACACCTGTTCCCATCCCGAACACAGAAGTTAAGCATCTTTACGCCAATGGTAGTAAGTTTAATCTTGCGAGAGTAGGTAGTTGCCAGGCTTTCTCTTTGATTTATATACAAAAATCCCTCCAACAGCAATTTAGCTGTTTTTTTATTTTTTGTTTTATCTAAAATCGAACATTTTTTTTAAAATACACAAAAATTCTTTATTTGACTTTACAATATAGAAAAATGGCGTTATATTATAAATGGTTTAAAATGCTTTTTTAAATTTAATATTTGTTGATGATTTGTTTTTATAATATGAAAAAAAGTATTAATCGTTTTAAGTTTTACTTCATTATTTCTTATTAATTTCTGATACTGATTATAATAATGATTATGTATATGATGAAGATAATAATTTGAGTGAAGATAATGCCGCCTTAGAAGGATGGTATTATTCAAATAAAACTTATTTAATTGTCTTGAGTAAGTATAATATTACTGATATAGGTTCAAATATATCAATATATTTCTATTACTATTTTAGTTAGGTGGTGAAAAAATGTTAAAAAAGAAATTAATGTTATTATCATTTTTATCAATGTTATCTATAGGAATTATGGCTTCATGTGGAGAAGAAGCTAATAAATATTTTGAAGTATCAACTTATTCAAAGCCAAATAACTCTAGAGAAAGCGAACCACTTATTGTTTATTATCCTGGTCTACATAGTGGATGTAAATTCATGGATGGTTATAGTAATTCGATTGATGTAGAATTATATTATGGGGTTGATCCTAACTTAAATATCTATGCTAAATATGAATTCAAAAATGATAAAGAATATAAAGATTATGATCAAATAGTAAAATTTCAATTAAAAAGATATAACTTAGTATGGGCAAGCTTTAATGATGGAAAAGTATATGATATAAAAGATATTTATTCTTTTGATGTTAAACTGGGTGATTTTCTAACAAAAGATGAATATGTATATAGTACTAATAATAAGATAGTTGATAAGCTAGATGTGAAAGATTTCATTGAAGAATCTCAAATTGGTGATATCGAATTATTTTATATTGCAATATTAAGTACCTACAATGATGAAGATATTAAATATGCTGAAGTAACCAATAGATATTTTAATAATGTAAATGATATGGATAAAGGAATTTTTAAACCATATAGTAAATCAATTAAGTCATTAGCAATGAATATTGAATTAGGGTTCGAAGATGATAAAATGAGACTTGAGTATGATTACGATGATGGTTATGATAAAGTTGATGCTATTATAAAAAGAGACAATAGTTAATAAAAATAATGTAAATATAATAGATTAAATAGAAAGGATTCTTAAGGGAATCTGTCCCTTAAGGTATAATATCAATTTGTTTGATATTCTTGTATATAAACTCTTAAGGGTTCGCGCGCAATCATTTTCAATTTGGTTAATCTATTGTATAATAAATGAAATGAGGTTAACTATTATGTCAAAACAATTAAGTCCACTAATTGGTACAATTTATTTTGACACATTCAGGTTTAAATAGGCATGACAAAAAAATCGAAGACTATTATTCTAATAAATAACATATAAGAAATAAATGTGCTGTAAAAAAAATTAGGTAATTACAGCACATTTTTTCTTGATTTTATTTTTATAAGTGATAGAATAATCTTGTGGTTTGGTGGCGATAGCAAGATGGATACACCTGTTCCCATCCCGAACACAGAAGTTAAGCATCTTTACGCCAATGGTAGTAAGTTTAATCTTGCGAGAGTAGGTAGTTGCCAAGCTAGATACTGCTTTATGCAGTATTTTTTTTCTTTTTTTATAAAAAGTATATGATATAATTTATTTATGGAGTGATTATTAATATGAATTTATCAATAAAGGGACCATCTAAATTAATGGCTGTTATAGTCTATTTGCTAGCCTATGCATTGATTGGTGCCCTATTTGTATTATTAGCTACAGGTATAGCTGGTGCTATAAATGGAGCTGGCTTTGCTAGATGTATAAGCTTATATGCTAATTCAGCATATACTAAAAATCTAGCCACTTTAACTAGTAATGAAATAAGTGCCTATTATACAGGTAATGGCATAGGAAATGCATTAACATATTTATTTATGTCATTTGGCGTTTTATTTTATATGAGAGATGATTTTAAAAATGATTTTATCTCTATAAAAGAAAAGCCTAAATTCTATTCTATTTATATACCTTTAACTGCTATTCTATTTGCCGCTATTGCGGTTTTATTATCAATATTATTTTCTAAGATTACTGAATCCTCAGCGAATCAGGAATTAATAGAAAATATATTAAAATATTCTGGTGCTATTCCAATGATTATATCTACAGTGTTATTAGCACCTATAGTAGAAGAGGCAATATATAGAAAATGTATATTTCATTATTTAATAAATAGATATCCTGTTTGGGTTTCATATTTAGTATCTACAATATTATTTGCTTTACCACATATGATTACCACATCAACATCATTTGGTAATTGGTGCCTAATTGCACTTCCTTATTTAATTGATGGTGCTATGCTAGCAGCTATTTATCATTTATCAAATAAAAACATATATGCATCTATAGCTGCACATATGCTAAATAATTTAATTGCTGTAATTTTAGTATTTATATAGGAGGATTTATTATGCTAAAGAAGAATGTTACAAGCTTTAATACTGATATTTTTAAGGTCTTTGATAAGTATTGGGCTATCGTTACTGCTGGAGACAAAAATGTAGGATATAATGCTATGACAGTATCTTGGGGAGGCTTAGGTACCTTATGGAATAAGCCAGTAGCATTTATATTTGTTAGAAAAAGTAGATATACTCATGATTTTTTAGATAAATCAGATTCAGTAACTATTTCATTTATGAGTGAAAAATATAAAAGTGCAATGACATTGTTTGGTCGTAAATCAGGAAGAGATTTAGATAAATTTAAGGAAACCAATCTTCATCCATCATTTGAACCTGATTTTAATGGCTATTTTGTTGCAGAGGCTGAACAGGTTTTAAAATGTAAAACAATTATGTCTCAGGATATTGATGTTGATAAGCTACCTGATTATTTAAAGGAAGAGCAATATTCAACTAATGATATTCATACAATGTATGTTTTAGAGGTTAAGCAATATTTAACAAATGAAGAATAAGAAAAAAAACTATAGCAACTATTTAAACTAGTATGCTATAGTTTTTATTTTTCTAATGCATCATAAAGGATTAGCTGCATCTGGTCTCTTGGTGTATCTAATACATAAGAGAATTCATCAAGTAAAAGCTTTTCTGCATCCTTCATCGCAGCCTCATCAGTTGCGTGAAGCTTTCTTCCTTTATTCTTAATCTCAATTGTATGTACCTTAATTGATTTTAGAATTCTTATGGTTTCTTTTCTATCTCCTGATTTTACAATGTCAGAAAATTTAACCTTTCTATCATTATCACGCTCGATCCAATAAGGTTCAATAAAAGGAATTTCATTGATTAAATCATTGATTTCATCCTTAGAAAGAAGAGGATGTAATCTTAACGAAGTCATCGGATTGTTAACTGGTAATGTTATTTCAGTATTATTCTCGTTAAGAGGTGCTAACACATAATATTCTTCAGTTTTTCCCATGAAAGTTTCCTCTTTAATCGAGTTAATTTTACAAATGCCATAAGTTGTGTACATTACAACATCGTTTACTGAAAACAAATCAAAAACCTCCTTTTCAATAAATTATAAGCCACTAATACAAACTAATTATATCATATCTTGTAAAAAAATTCCACTTTAAAAATTTTGATTTTTTTGTATACTCTTATATTCAAATGATATATAATATAGACGGGAATTTAGCGTTTGGAGATGATTGGTTTGATTAATGATTATAAAGAGTTTAAAAGCTTTATACAAAAACTTGAAAATAAGCCCAAATTATTCCTTCACGCTTGTTGTGCTCCATGCTCATCTCATTGCTTAAAAGTATTAAAGGATTATTTTGATATTACAATTTTCTTTTCTAATGATAATATTTATCCATTTGAGGAATATGAAAAGAGATTAGAAGAAATTATTAAATTTGCTAAAGCATATAATAATATTAATGTAATAGAAAATGGATATAATCATGATGATTTTTTAAAATCAATTAACGGTAAAGAGAACTTGGGAGAAAGAAGTATTCGATGCTATGAATGCTATAAATTAAGAATGGAAAAGACAATCATTTTAGCTAAGGAGCTAGGATTTGATTATTATACAACTACCCTATCTCTATCTCCATATAAAAATTCTAATTGGATTAATGAAATAGGATATGAGCTAGAGAATAAATATGGATTAAAATATTTATATTCTAATTTTAAAAAGGAAGAGGGATATAGAGATTCTATAGCCTTATCAGAAGAATTTGGTCTTTATAGACAGGATTATTGTGGCTGTGAATATTCAAAACGAGAAAGGAATGAAGCTATTGACAGAGCTAAAGAAAAAAACTAAGGTTAGAAGACTTACTCTAGATATTAATAGAAGAATGATTTTCATAAGTGATATTCATGGTGATTTAGTCACAATGAAGGCTGGCTTAGAAAAATTTGGATTTAATGATAATGATTACCTATTCATAATTGGTGATATTTATGAAAAGGGAGATAAGGGAACTAATCTTGAAATAATTAGATATGTAATGGAATTAGATAGAACTCATGATAATGTCTTTGTTATGGCAGGAAATTGTGAGGAATCATTAAGATTTATTTTAACTCCAATGCCAAAAAGAAATTTCTTATATTATGTATTAAAAAGAGGTCATTCAATTTTAAATGATATGGCTGATGAAATGGGTATAACAATATCAGAGGATATGGATGTACCAGCATTTATTGAGGCAGTTCATAAAAATTATATTGATATATATGATTATATTGATACATTAGATGATGTAGTAATTATTAATGATACTATTGTTTTAGTTCATGCTGGATTAGATGATATTAATAATATTCCTGAATATTCTATGTCTGTTTTAAAATATGATAATTTTGATACATTATCAAAGGGTGTAGATAAATTAACAATTGTAGGGCATTACCCAACAAGAAATTATAGACATGATGTATCATGTGTAAATCCTATTTTTAATATGAGAAAAAAGATTATGTCTATAGATGGAGGAAACCATTTAGTTAAGGGTGGTCAAATCAATTTCTTATTTTTGGAATCATTAAAAACAATGAAATTTAATTGGAATTATGTAGATCATTATCCTAAGCATGTTATGAAATTGGATGTTAATTATGATGAACCAGATGATTTTATAAATGTTACATATGGTGATAATGAAATAGAAATATTAGATACTGACTTAGACTTTAATTTAGTTAAGCATATTAATTCAGGAATTACTATGTGGGTACATAAATCATATGTATACGAAGATAACGGAAAGATGTATTGCTACGACGCATCTAACCAATTCCTATCAGTTAGAAAGGGAGATATTATCTCTGTTATTAAAAAGGCAATGCCTTATAGCATAATAAAGAAGAATGGCTATATAGGATTAATAGATACAAAATATTTAGATTATGATAATTAATTATGATATAAAAAATGATAGTACTGTAATTGAATATTTAGAATCATTTTATATTTCTAAATCTAAAATATATAAATTATTCTTAGATGATTTAATTTTATTAAATAATCATAAATGTAAAAGAGAAGATAAAATAAAAAAAGGTGATATTATATCACTTATTTTAGATGAAGAAATAGATTATAAGCCAAATAAAGGCAAATTAGATATAATTTATGAGGATGATTATTTATTAATCATTAATAAAAAGCCAGGAATTATAATTCATAATGGTAAGGAAAATGATGATTCTTTAGCTAATTTAGTTGCAGGATATTATTTAGAAAATGGAATTTATTTAAATATAAGATATGCTCATAGAATAGATACTGAAACAAGTGGATTGATAATATTTTGTAAGGATATATTAACTCATTCATATATGAATCATTATATTGAAACTCATGATATTAAAAGAGTATATAGATTATTAATAACTGGTAAATTAAGAGATAATAAGGGAATTATTAATAAGCCTATAGGAGAAGATAGACATTCTAATAAAATGAGAATCAGTAATACAGGAAAGGAATCTATTACTAATTATAAGGTATTAAAGGCATATAATGACTATTCCTATTTAGAGTGCATGCTAGAAACTGGTAGGAAGCATCAAATAAGAGTACATTTAGCATCATTAGGTCATCCCCTATTAGGAGATACATTATATGGTGCATCAGGAGATTATATTGATAGATGTGCACTTCATAGCTATAGTGTAAAATTTATACATCCTGTATTTAAAGAGGAAATGGAATTTATAGCAGAAATACCAAATGATATGAAAAAGCTTATAAAATAGAATTGGAGGGGTAATATGGAAAAATATAAATTATATTTAAGACATATTATCCCTTTTTTTATTATGATTTTATCAATTGTTATTTCTGTTTTTTCTTTATATAATAATCCATCAATTATTTATGAATATGATAAAGATTATAATGGATTATATGTTAAAGAGGTTAGAGGTAATTTGAAATCATATACTATTCCTGATGCTGTATCTAATATACCAGTAATTGGAATAGGAGTTAGAGCATTTTTTGGTCATTCTGATTTAGAAGAGGTTAAATTTGAAAAAATAGAAAATATTATTTATATTGAAAGATTAGCTTTTTCTGAATGTGAAAAATTAAAAACAATAGATTTAAGATATGTAAAGGAAATAGGTAGAAATGCTTTTTCCTATGATACAAGTTTAGATAATATTGAATTAGGTACAAAATATATTTTAGGAAGTACATTTTATAAATGTAATTCATTAAAGAATTTAAAGCTTAATGAAGGAGTAGAAGCAATTGGTACATATGCATTTGCATATACTAAAATAGAAGAATTAAGGCTTCCTTTAAGTATTGCAACTATTTATGATGATGGATTAAAATATATGAATTTAAATAAGCTATATGTTCCAAATGGATTTATGTCAAATAATATAGATTTTTTAAAAGAAAAAATTATTAGATATTAAAAAAGTTCAGGTTGCCCTGAACTTTTATTGCTATGCTATATTTTTAATGAATTCAATATATCCCTTATATGCTTCATATACATCTACCTTAGAAACTGTTTCACAAGGAGCATGCATCGAAATAACAGGAATACCAGCATCAATTACATTCATATTTAGATTTGAAAGGATATAAGCAATTGTTCCTCCTCCACCTTGGTCAACTCTACCAAGCTCGGCTGTTTGATATGAGATATTGGCATTATCCATAATGTTTCTAATCTTGGCTATGAATTCTGGGCTTGCGTCATTACAACCGCTCTTACCTCTAGCACCTGTATATTTATTGAATGTTAAGCCATGTCCTAAATATGCAGCATTTTTCTTTTCGAATACTGAAGGATAAAGTGGATCAAATGATGCAGAAACATCAGATGATAACATATATGAATTTGTTAATGTATGCTGTAGCATTAAATCATTATAATTCTTTTTTGATTTATTAATGATTTCAGCAATTACATTTGAAAACCACTTTGATTGAGCTCCTGTTGCGCCAACAGAGCCAATTTCTTCTTTATCTACTAAAACAGCACAAGAAGTACGAGAAACCTTATCTGTATCTAGGATTGCTCTTAATGATGTATAAGCACAAACTCTATCATCATGACCATATCCTAATACCATAGAAGAATCTAAGCCTAGGCTTCTTGCCTTACCTGCTGGTACGATTTCTAATTCACTTGATACAAAATCATTTTCTTCAATATCATATTTATCCTTTAATAGCTTTAAAATGTTTGCTTTAACAGCATCCTTTTCTTCACCCTCAAGTGGCATATGACCGATTGTTAAATCTAGGTCCTCACCTTCGATTACCTTTACTCCTGGCTTTACATTTTTATCCTGAGCTAGATGTGGTAATAAATCTGAAATCATTACAACTGGGTCATTATCATCCTCACCAATTTTAATATCTACTACCTCACCGTTCTTTTTGCATACAACACCATGAATAGCTAAAGGTCTAGCAACCCATTGATATTTAACAATACCACCATAATAATGTGTATCTAAATATGCAAAATCGCTTGATTCATATAATGGATTTTGCTTAAGGTCAAGTCTTGGTGAATCAATATGTGCACCTAATACATTAATACCCTTTTCAATATCCTCACTACCAATGATGAAGGCTGCGATATTTTTGCCTCTATTAGAAGCATAAATTTTATCTCCTGCCTTTAGCTCTTTAACATCATCTAAATTTTTAAATCCTTTATTTTTTAGAATTTCAATTGAGGCCTTTGTAACCTCTCTTTCAGTTTTGTTATCTGAAATAAATTTAATATATTCATCGTTAAATTTGAATAACTTATCTAAATCATTTTTGTTATATTTTTTCCATGCGTTTTCATTATACATACCTTTTTTACCTCCCGCTTTTGTATTATACTACAAAAAGTTCGAAATTTCTTAATGATTTAAAAATTACTATTTATTTATATCATTCTATGATATACTTTTAATAGTGAATTTTAAGAATTGAAGGTGATTGTCGTGGATGATAATAAGGAAAGACTTCAAAAGGTTTTGGCATCAAGTGGTGTAGCATCTCGTAGAAAATGTGAAGAAATTATTCTATCTGGTAGAGTAAAGGTAAATGGTGAAGTTGTTACAGTTCTTGGTACAAAGGTTTCCAAGAAGGATATGATTACAGTAGATGATAAATTAATTCAAAAGGAGGAATTAGTTTATTATGTACTTAATAAGCCTACAGGATATCTTACAACTGTAAGTGATCCTAAGGGTAGAAGAACAGTTATGGATTTAATTGAGCCTGAGGATAAAAAGAAAAGAATATTCCCTATTGGTAGATTAGATTATGATACATCAGGTGTTTTATTATTTACAAATGATGGAAATTTATCTTATAGATTAACTAGATCTAATAAGGAAATTGAAAAAACATATCACGCTAGATTAGATGGCGTTATTGATCAGCCTGCTGTAACTAAACTAATAAAGGGTGTTATGATTGATGGTGTTATGACTAAAAGAGCATCAATTGAAATTTTAGATATTGATAAGAAGAATAATTCTACCTTAATAGCATTAACTATAACTGAGGGAAGAAATAGACAGGTTAGAAAAATGTGCGAAACTGTTGGATTCCCAGTTAAGAAATTAAAGAGAGTGGCATTTGGTACTATTACATTAGATGGATTAACTGTAGGTGCCTATAGACCACTTAAGCCACATGAGATAAAGAAATTATATAGTTTGTAATAGAAATTCAAATATGGTAAAATATTAATGTTTAAGGATTTGATAATTATGGATAAATTTGTAGTAGCAATTGATGGCCCTGCTGGTTCAGGAAAGTCATCAATTTCAGAAATAGTATCTAAAAAGCTAGGCTTTACAAGAATTAATACTGGAGCTATGTATCGTGCTATCGCTGTTATAGCAATGAGAAAGGGTATTAATTTAGAAAACGAAAATGAATATGATTTTTTAGATGATATTTCAGTTATCTATGATAATGGCTTAACCAAAGTAAATGGTGATGTTATTAGTGATGAGGAGCTTAAGGGCGCATCCTTAGCTGCTTCAAAATGCTCTAAGCTTAAAAGAGTTAGAGATAAAATGCTAATATTTCAAAGAAATTCAGCTATCGGTAAGGTATTGATGGATGGTAGAGATATTGGAACTGTAGTTTTCCCTGATGCCGATTTAAAGATTTATTTAGATGCAAGTGCAGAAGAAAGAGCTAAAAGAAGATATCTTGAGATTAAAGGAACTATCAATGAATTACCATATGATACTATATTAAAGGAAATAAATGAAAGAGATTATCAGGATACTCATAGAGAAATTGCCCCACTTAAAAAGGCAAATGATGCAGTATTAATTGATACAACATCAATGACAATCGATATGGTAGTTGATAAAATAGTTGGATTAATAAATGAAAAGATGAGGTAAAGAATATGGAAACAATGGACGATTTATTAAAAAGCTATAATAAGGCTAAGATAGGAGAAGTAATAACTGGTACTGTCGTATCTATCCCAGATGATAAAACAGCATATGTTGATATTCAGGAATTTACTGAAGGTACTCTTCATTTAGATCATTTTACTAGAGATAAGAATATTACCTCTTTAAAGGATGTAATTAAGGTTGGAGATACTCTAAAGGTTAAGATTACTTCTATTAAGGAAGAAAATATCTATTTATCATGCTTAGATATTATCGATGACAAGGTTATCGATGAAATTAGAACTGCATTTATAGAATGTACTCCTATTAATGTAACAATTTCTAGTGAGGTTAAGGGTAAGGGCTATATAGCAACATATAAGGGGTTAAGAGTATTCTTACCTAAGAGTCAAGCAACTTCTAGTGTAGAACTAAATAAATCTTTAGATGTTAAAATTACTGCATTTGAGGAAAAGGGCGAAAGAACTAATGTTATAATTTCTCGTCGTGAAATCGAAAATGAGGAATATAAGGAAAATAGAGAAAAGGAAATTGATGGTATTAATGTTGGTGATGTACTAAAGGGTACTGTAGCTAAGATTGAAAAATATGGTGCTGTAATTAAATTTAATTATGCAACAGGACTATTATTATTAAATCAAATTTCTCATAAATTTATTGATATCAACAAGGAATTAGAGGTTGGTCAAGAAATTGAGGTTAAGGTAATCAAGAAGGAAAATGGAAAGCTTGAATTATCTAGAAAGGCTTTAATTGATTCTCCATTTACAGTTTATACAAAGACTCATAAGGTATCTGATAAGGTTACTGGTAAATTAGTAAATAAATTACCTTATGGCTTATTATTAGAGCTAGCAGAGGATGTTACTGGTTTATTACATTCATCTGAATATTCTCATAATCCTAATGACAATTATGCTAATTATGTAAAAATTGGCGATGAGATTGAGGTTGCAATTGTAAAGATTGATACCGAAAAGGAAAGAATCTCTTTATCTAGAAAGGCATTAATGGATAATCCTTGGGATAAGGTAACTGCTAAGGTTGGAGATGTAACAGAGGTTAAGGTTACTGAGGTTAACGCTAAAGGCTTAAAGGTTGAAGCATTTGGTGTTGATGGCTATGTACCTGCAAGTGAGGCAACTAAGGAAAAGGCTGATTTAGCAAGTCTATTCGCTGTTGGTGATTTATATAATGCAGTTGTGCTTGAAATTAAGCCTAAGGAATGGAGATTAAAGCTTTCTATTAGAAAGATTAAAGAAGAAAAAGAAAGAGAAGAATTTGAAAAATATATGACATCTGATGAAGCAAATGTTACATTAGGCGATGCTTTATCTGATGAATTAAAGAAATAAAGATTTCGGTGGTGATAATGTGTTACCTAAGGTAGCGATAGTTGGACGTCCAAATGTTGGAAAGTCAACATTATTTAACCGTATCATAGGTACAAGATTATCCATTACAGACGATCAACCAGGTGTAACAAGAGATAGAATATACTCTAAAGCAACTTGGCTTTCAAAGGAGTTTTTCCTTATTGATACTGGAGGTATCGAACTTGGAGATGCTCCTTTTTTAACAGAAATTAGAGCACAAGCTGAAATCGCTATGGATGAGGCTGATGTTATAGTTTTCGTTGTAGATTGTCGTAGTGGTGTAACTGATGATGATACGTATATAGCAAAAATTTTATATAAAACAAAGAAACCAGTCATTTTGGCTGTTAATAAGGTTGATGACCAAAAGTTTAGAGAAAATATTTATGAATTTTATGCATTAGGATTTGGTGATCCTATTCCTATTTCCTCAAGCCACGGTATTGGTACTGGTAATTTATTAGATACCATTATTAATGATTTGCCAAAGAAGAATATTGAGGAAAATGATGATGCAATTAAATTTGCAATCATTGGTAGACCTAATGTTGGTAAGAGCTCATTAACTAATGCATTATTAAATGAAAATAGAGATATTGTATCACCTATTGAAGGTACAACAAGAGATTCAATTGATTCAAGATTTACTGCTTATGGTAAGGAATATGTAGTTATTGATACTGCAGGCTTAAAAAAGAGAGGTAAAATCTACGAAAATGTTGAAAAGTATTCTTCAATTAGAAGTATTGATTCTATTGAAAGAGCAGATGTTGTTTTACTTATGCTTGATGCATCAACTGGTATATTAGACCAGGATACTCATGTAGGACAATATATTGAGGAATTTAATAAGCCATGTATAATTGTTGTTAATAAGTGGGATTTAATTGAAAAGGATTCTAAGACAATGCAAAGATGGACTGATGATATAAGAGGTACATTTAAGTATTTAGATTACGCTCCTATTGTCTTTTTATCAGCATTAGAAAATAAGAGAGTCCATACATTATTCCCTGAAATAGATAGAGCGCATGACGCTTATTATAAGAGAATGTCTACATCAGTATTAAATGATGTTATCAGTGAGGCTGTATTAATGTTCCCACCATCAGAATTTAATGGTGGTATATTAAAGGTATATTATGCATCTCAAGTAGGTGTAGAGCCTCCTACATTTGCAATATTTGTAAATGAGCCTAAATATTTACATTTCTCATATTATAGATATTTAGAAAATCAGTTGCGTAAGAATTTTGATTTCTTTGCAACACCTATAAAATTAGAGTTTAGAAAGAGGGATTAAACATGAATATATCCGTTATAGGCGGAGGAGCTTGGGGTACTACCCTAGCACAAGCCTTAGCAGATAATAAGCATCAGGTTTTAATTAGAGATATTAATCCTGAATTTGTAAAGAAAATAAATGATGATCATTTACATCCATTCTTTGATAAGGTGATTCCATCATCAATTAAGGCAACACTAAATATTGATGAGGCATTAGATTTTTCTAATGTATTAATCTTATGTGTACCTACAAAATTTATGCGTGGTGTATTAACTGAAATAGCTCCTAAGCTAAAGGAAAAGAAGCTTTTTGTTAATGTATCTAAGGGTATTGAGCCTGATACATCAAAAAGAGTATCTGAAATAGTAAATGAGGTTATTAATAAGGAATCATTAACTGGCTATGTAGCCTTATCAGGTCCATCACATGCAGAGGAATTAATTGATAGAAAGATTACATCATTAGTTGCCGCATCAATTGATGAGGGATTAGCAATAGAGGTTCAAAATTTATTTGCAAATGAAAAATATTTAAGAGTATACACATCTAATGATGTTATTGGAGTTGAAACTGGTGGTGCAATGAAAAATGCTATTGCGATTGTTTCAGGTATAGGCTTTGGAATGGGGCTAGGTGAAAACGCAAGAGCTATGCTAATTACTAGAGGTATTAAGGAAATTGTATCTATAGTTACTGCCTTAGGTGGCAGCATGGAAACAGCCTATGGTCTATCTGGTATTGGTGATTTAATTGTTACTGCCTCAAGCTTTAATTCTAGAAATTTCCAATGCGGTAAAAGAATTGGAGAAGGCTTAAGCGTTGATGAGGCTGTTGGTGCTTCAGCTCAAACTGTAGAAGGTATTAGAGCTATTATTGCAGGATATGAGATTTCTCAAAAATATAATTTAGAGCTTCCTATTATTGAAACTGCCTATATGCTAGTTTCAGGAAAGCTTACTGCAAAGGAAGCATTAGAAAAGCTTATGTCAAGAAGCTTAAAGAAGGAAAGATATTGGTAATATTATGTTAAAAATTAGAGTTATTACTGATTCATCAGCTGGTTTTTCTAAGGAAGAGGCAGAAAAGTATAATGTAGTTGTTCTACCTTTAACCCTATCATATGATAATAAGGATTATTTAGATGGAATAGATATTACAACTGATGAATTTTATAAAATGTTTTTTGAAAATCAGGAGAAAAAGGGATTAGCTAAATTAGATGTTTTAGGATTATTCAATAAGGATGAAAAGGGATTCCCAAAAACATCAATGGTGACACCTACTGTTTTTGAGGAAACATTTAAGAAGGTTATAGAAGAAGGATATATTCCTGTTGTTCTTCCTATTTCAAAGAAATTATCAGGTACATATCAATCAGCATTAATTGCTAAGGATATGCTTGAAAATGATGATATTATAGTTGAGGATTCCCAGTCAGCACTTGGTGCTGTTAAGGTAATGATTAAATCATTATTAAATAAGGAATATGAAACTAAGGAAGATGTAATCAAGGAAATTGATTATTTAAAGAAGCATGTAAATTTCTATGCTGTACCTGAAACATTAGCTTATCTAGCTAAGGGTGGTAGACTTGGTAAATTTAGTGCAAGAGTAGGTAATTTCTTACATTTTAAGCCTGTAATTCAATTAGATTTTGAAGGTGTATTAGTTCCTATTGATAGACCTAGAGGCTTAAAGCATGCATTTAAGCAGGTAAATGAATACTTAAATGTAAATGAAATTGATTTTAATTATCCATGTGAATTTGGCTATTCAACTAAGGAAGAAAATGTTAATGCCTTAATTGAGGCATGTAAGCCAAATTTAAAGGGTGAATATACAAAGGGTCAAATCTCACCTGTAGTAGGTGCTCATGTTGGTCCTGGAGCTTCAGCTTTATTTTATATAGCTAAAAATGAAGTAAATAAGAAGCTTAAAAAAGATTAATAGTGAATATTTACACATATAAAAAATTGTGCTATTATATATTCAAATAAATATTAGAGGTAGCAATGCAAATGAGTAATATATCTAGGAGGCATCCGTTATGGTATATGAAAGGTAACCATTGCCGAATAGAGATTCTGGCAGGAATTGTCTATGGGGATATAGGAAATACTTATATCACTCCTACATTTTGTAGAGGCGCTAAACAATAATTTTTATTTTATATGAAAAATATAAAAAAGGGCCCTCGGGTCCTTTTATTTATTTTATGGGAGGTTATGATGAAAATATCTGGTTGTGATTTAGTTGAATTAAAAAAAGAATATGGCACTCCACTATATATCTTTGATAGAAGCCATATTAAAAGAAATATTGATGGATATTTAAATAATTTTAAATCTAATCAATTTGAAACAGAGGTTTTATTTGCTTCTAAAGCTTTTAATGTAAAAGAAATGATTAGAGTCTTAATTGAAAAGAATATGAGCCTAGATTGTGTATCTAAAGGTGAATTATATACAGCCTTAAAGGTTGGCTTTGATCCAAAAAAGGTATATTATCATGGTAATAATAAATCAAAGGATGAATTAGAATATATAATTACAAATGGTGTTGGTACTATTGTTTGTGATAATCTAATGGAATTAGAATTAATTGATAAGGTCGCTAATGAATTAAATAAGGATGTCAATGTAATGTTTAGAATGAACGTTGGTGTTGATGCTCATACTCATAAATTCATTATTACAGCTCATGTTGATTCTAAATTTGGTGTTTTACATGATTCAGAGGATTATAAAAAAATAAAAGAATTATTAGCTAAATCTAAACATATTAAGTTCATTGGCTTCCACTCTCATATTGGTTCTCAAATCTTTGATTTAAATGCATTTAAGAGTGCAGCTGAAAGATTAGTTTCATATTGTAAGGATTTTGCTTATCCTCTTGTCTTAAATTTAGGTGGAGGATATGGTGTTCATTATACAAATGATGATAAGCCTATTCCATTTGATGTTGTTTCAAAAACTTTAATTAAGACTGTTGAGGATGAAATTAATAAGCAAAATATTAAGATTAAAAAGCTAGCTATTGAACCAGGAAGAAGTATTGTAGCTGAGGCTGGCTATACATTGTATACTATTGGCTTTATTAAAAAGACACCTAATAAGGAATATTATTTCATTGATGGTGGTATGACTGATAATATAAGACCTGCCTTATATCAGGCTAAATATGACGCAACTATTGTTGGAAAAGAAAATGATAAATGTGATCATATAGTTACAATAGCTGGTAAATGCTGTGAATCTGGAGATTTAATTATTGAAAATATAGCTTTGCCTAAGGCTGAAAGCGGAGATTTATTATTAACATATACAACAGGTGCCTATGGCTATTCTATGAGTAGTAATTATAATAAGGCTTTAACACCTGCGGTTGTATTTGTTGAGGATGGTAAATCTAAGCTAGTTGTTAGAAGAATGACATATGAAGAATTAATAGAAAGGGAATTATAATATGCAAATTTCAAAGATGCACGCATCAGGAAATGATTTTTGTATAGTTGATTATATTCCTAAAACTGATTATAAATCATTAGCTTTAAAAATATGCAATAGAAAAACTGGTGTAGGAGCGGATGGTTTAATTGTAGTAAAAAAAGATCCAAGACTTGAAATGCTATTTTATAATATGGATGGTTCAACATCATCTATGAATAGTAATGCCTTAAGATGCTTTGTTAGATATTCCTTAGATAATAATTATTTTAAGGGTAATAAGATTGAGGTTTTAACTGGTGCTGGTTTAATATTAGTTGAAATTGAAAATATGAATCCATTTGAATGTAAGATAAGCTTAGATAAGCCTATCATTAATAATCAAATGATTCACGCAACTGATATGATTAATTCATTTGGTAGAGTAATTGATATTGAAGGCATTAGAGTTACAATCTATTCATTATTTATTGGTAGTATTCAAACAGTTATATTAGTTAATAGCTTTGATGATGAAATAATAAATTATGCAGAAAAGATTCATAATCATAAGCTATGGGCTAAAAAAACTAGTGTCAATTTTGTTATTGTTAAAAATAAAAATGAAATTGATGTTAAAACCTATGAAAAGGGTGTTGGGTTTACATATGCTTGTGGGGACGGATGTGCCGCAAGTGCTATAGTAACTAATAAATTAAATTTAACTAAGGATAAAGTTAGATGTAATTTAGAATTAGGATATTTGGATGTATTAATAACAAAGAGGGGCTATGTATATTTAACTGGTCCTGCAAAAAAAATATTTACATGCAACTATGAGGAGGAAGAATAATATGGAATTAAAGGGAAGTATTGTTGCACTTGTTACACCATTTAATGAAGATGGTAGTGTTAATTTTGATGAATTAGGTAGATTATTAGATTATCATTGTGATAATAATTCTGGTGGTATTGTTATTTTAGGTACTACTGGTGAGGCATCTACTTTAACTTTTGAAGAGGAAGAGGAAATTGTTAAATTCTCAGTTAAGAGAGTTAATCATAGAGTTCCTGTAATTGTTGGTTCTGGTTCTAATGAAACAGCTAAGGCAGTTACGTATTCTAAGAAGTATTCTGAGCTTGGAGCTGATTATGTATTAGTAATTACTCCATATTATAACAAGACTAATGAAACAGGTTTAATTAAGCATTTTGAGGCTGTCGCAGCTGCTTCTAAGTGCCCTGTAATTATGTATAATGTACCTGGTAGAACTGGTATGAGTATGTCTATTTCAGTATTAGAAAAATTATCAAAGAATCCTAATATCTATGGTATTAAGGAAGCATCAGGAAATATGAGCTATGCAGCTAAGGTTTCTAAGCTTTTAAGCAAGGATTTCCATATGTTCTCTGGTAATGATGATATTATTGTTCCTATGATGTCTATTGGAGCAGAGGGTGTTATTTCTGTAGTTGCAAATATTGCGCCAAAGCAAACAGCAAAGATTTGTGAATTATGCTTAGAAAATAGATATCCTGAGGCTTTAAAGATTCAAAATGATTTATTAACATTAATTAATGATTTATTCTTAGAGGTTAATCCTATTCCTGTTAAGGCTGCAATGGATTATATTGGTAAGCATAAGGTTGGTGGCTATAGAGCTCCACTTGATGAAATGGATCCTGCTAAGAAGAAGCAATTAGAAGCAGAAATAGATAGAGTTAAGGAGTTAATTTTCTAATGAAGGCTTGTGTTGTTGGTTATGGAGCAATGGGAAAAATTATTTCTGAAATGCTTGGAGATGATTTATTCTTAAATGTTGCTTTAGAATGTGAAAATAAAAATTTTGATAATGTTAAGGATAAAATTGATGTAATCATTGATTTTTCAAGTCCAGCTAATTTAGATATGATTTATGATTATGTATCTAAAACAAAAACTCCAGTTGTATTTGCTACAACAGGCTATACTCCTGAGCAATTAGCTAAGATTAATGAATTATCTAAGATCGCCCCTGTATTAAGAAGTGCTAATTTCTCTTTAGGTGTTATTGTTTTAAATAGATTAGTTAAGGAAGTTACTCCTTTACTTGAGGGCTATGATATTGAAATAGTAGAAGCACATCATAATAAGAAGGTAGATGCACCTTCTGGAACAGCAAAAATGCTTTTAAAGAGTGCTATGGAAGCAACAGGATATGAAGCTAAGATGGGACGTGATGGCTATTGTCCAAGAAAAAAGAATGAAATTGGTGTATCAGCTATTAGAGGTGGTACTATAGTTGGTGAGCATGAGGTAATGTATTGTGGTACTGATGAGGTTATTACATTAAAGCATTCTGCTCAATCAAAGAAAATCTTCGCAAATGGTGCTATTAAGGCAGCTTCTTGGCTAAAGGATCAGGCTCCTGGTTTCTATGATATGGAAGATGTTTTATTTGGAAAAAACAAA
>Ga0310694_10002496_pt1 | contig 18825 bp, 9 predicted proteins | sample 174DNAGHGhighgp2_FD_203884 | JGI IMG/M metagenome (GOLD analysis project Ga0310694, IMG submission 203884) | Sheep rumen microbial communities from Palmerston North, Manawatu-Wanganui, New Zealand - 1742 DNA GHGhigh gp2 (v2) (version 2) | ecosystem: Host-associated > Mammals > Digestive system >... | reverse complement strand
TGTTTGGCCAATCCAACCATCTTCAACATGTCATCGTGATGATGGCGGAACGCTACGACGATAGCCAGCTACCGCGAAAGACTGCCATGATGACCAAGGAGCAACGCCGCGACTTCGTCATCGCCGACAGGAAAGCCTTTTGTCAAGCATCACAAGCCCAAGTGCTTGATTTTCTTGAAGGTTACAAGAACGAGAGTTTGATCAGCGACCTGAAAACCTTTTGGTCGTTCAACGGCTTCAGCTGCTCGGCCAGCGACGAGGTCATCGCACAATTGGCTGAGCGCAAAGATGTTGCCATGATTATCCCCGACGAGATGCGTCAGATGATTCCTAGCAACGAAATGGCTCGTCCTGTCACTACAAGAGCCAACGCCTGGCATGTCGACAAGATCAACGCGCCTGCGGTTTGGAACTACAACGGCTCGGGCTATACGGGCAACGGTGTCATCATCGGTCATATCGACACGGGCGTCAACTACAACCATATCGACATCGCCAACAGCATGTGGGACGGCGGCAGCGAGTTCCCTCACCACGGCTATGACATCTTCTATCAAGACAACGACCCCATGGACGACGATGGTCACGGCACACACACCGCTGGCATCTTGGCAGGACAAGGCACGGCAGGCACCCAAACGGGCATCGCCCCGGGAGCCAAAATCATGCCCATCAAGGTTTTGGGTGAAGACGGTCAAGGTGAAGCCACCCACCTCATCCAAGGTGTTGAATTTGCTTTGGAACATGGGGCACATATCCTCAGCCTCTCGCTCAGCGACGTAGGCGCTGGTCCATGCTACTACTACCGCGACGTCTTCGCCACCTGTCTCGAGGCGGGCGTGGCTGCTGCCGTGGCATGCGGCAACGAAGGCCAAACGCAATACACCTTCCCTGTTCCCTTCAACATCAGCGCCCCTGGCAACTGTCCTCCGGCTTGGCTCCACCCCGACCAAAGAAACCTCATTGAAGGCGGCCTGACCTCTGTCATCAGCGTGGGGGCCACCGACTCCAACGACGAACGATGCGGCTTCGCCTCCGTCGGCCCCACCACTTGGTCTGCAGGTCCCAATGTCGGTAACTACAACGACTACCCCTACGAAAACGGTGACGTCAACCAACCAGGCTTGATCCGTCCCGACATCTCGGCTCCTGGCGCCAACATCACCTCATTGAACTACCAGACCACCAACGGCTACACCGAATTGGACGGCACCTCGATGGCTACGCCTTGCGTGGCCGGCGTGTTGGCCATGCTTCTAGAAGCCAATCCTGAATTGAGTCCCTCCGAATTGGACTCCATCATCGAGCTCACCTCGGTGCGCGTCGGCAACACCATGAAAAACAACCGCGTAGGTTCGGGCCGCATCGATGCCTTGGCCGCCATTAACGCCTTGTTCCATCACGGTCCGACCAACCTCACCGCCGACTTCGACGGCGAACAAGTCGTCCTCAACTGGACAGCCGCACCCGAAGGCATTTCCTACGATGTCTATCGCGACGGCATGCGCATCGCCAACAGCCTGACGGCGACCACCTATACCGACCACATCAGCTACGCGGGTTCTTACACCTATTATATTATCGCCCATCTGGAAAACGACATGACCTCGCTCCCATCCAATTACGTCACCTTGACGAAAGCGGTTGAGATTGAGACCGAAGTCATCAACAATATGCGCGTCTCCTTGTCGTGGAACTTGCCTGCGGGCATTTACGATGGCTTCGAGTCGGGCGACTTCTACCAAAACATGTGGATCAACGACGCCACCAGCCCTTGGGTCATCACCACCACACAACCCAACACAGGCACCTATTGCGCCAAGTCGACCAACACGGGTATGTTCTCCAACAGCAAGATTTCGTTGGCGGTCAACTTGCCCACTTCGTGCGTGGTAAGTTACTATGCCCGTGTCAGCTGTTTCCCGCTCAACGGCTGCGGCTTCTTCATCGACAACGTGCAGTATGGCGAGACCTTGAAGGATGAAGTGCCGTGGACGCGCTACACCGTTGCCATCAGTCCTGGCAACCACATTCTGGAATGGAAATATGCCAACCAACTCGCTGAGGGCGAATACGATAACGCCTTCTACATTGACGACATCACCGTGGGCAACACCTACAGTATCTACCGCGCCAACTGCGACGGAAGCAATGCCGAGCTGATTGCTTCAAACATCGCTGACGCCCATTATGTGGACTACGGTTGGGATGCCTTGCCGATTGGACAATACAAATACGGCATCTGCAACGATGGCGGAAACACTATTTCTTGGTCGGAATGCTTGGACAAGGATGTGATGGCTATTGATGAGAATAACGCAATGGAAATCAAGGTTTATCCTAATCCTACGAACGGGATTCTATTTGTAGAGACGCGGCGCGCCACGTCTCTACAGGCAGAAACCGAATACATCATCACCAACGTGACAGGCCAAACGCTGCTTTCAGGCCACATCACCGATGAAACACAACAAATTGATGTGTCGGGTTTGGCCGAGGGAATGTATTTCGTTAGGATTCAGAACGATAGCAAGACTATTATTAAGAAATTCAGTATTGTAAAGTAAACACACAATGAGATTCCCCTACGGGGAATGGCGTGTTTGTTATAGTGTATATAGCGGCGGCAAGAGATGCTACCAAATGGTAACTTCTTCTTGCCGCCGCCTTTTGACATATTACGACTATTCCATTCCCTGCAAGGGAATCTCCAATTCTTTAATCCTCATCCTCCAAGAAGAAAATCTCTTCAACGGATTTCCCGAACACCTGCGCCATCTTCAAGGCCAAGACCGTGGAAGGCACATATCGCCCTGATTCTATGGCGTTAATTGATTGCCTGCTCACACCAATAAGCTTGGCCAAATCCTCTTGTGTGAGGTCCTTTTCGGCTCGTGCCACTTTCAAACGATTCTTCATTGCGCGCCTCCTTTGTTGGCTCGGTGCAACTCAATACGAAATTTGATGATAAATAGAATGAGAAATACAAAGAAAACCAAATAAGGTACAATCAGATAAGGAAATCCATAAATCAACAAGGTTGCAAGGATAAACAAGACGGCGGTGACATAGGTTGACCAAACCAAACTCTGCTCTCGCACCTTAGTGACAAACTCATCTTCAATTTTTTCTTTGGTAAAACCTATCAAGATAAGCCCAATGGTCAGGATGGGAAATCGCAATGACAACAGGGTGGTTGTTGCCATGACAAAGAAACCGGTAGGGACGAGATCGTCACTCATAAACTCGAACGAACCGTCATAATACAAAGCAGGCATTTTAATGGTTAAGTTGGGAAACCACAGTTTTTCCGCAACATAAGTCACCAACACTACGATGACCAACACCCATCCGATCACTCTGAACTGGTGGGGAAACAAATAGTTTTTCTTCATAGTAGTTAGTTTTTATGGTTTGACGCTGCAAAAGTAAAGTAAACCTTCCAATTAGACAAATTAATTTGTCATTTTCTTTCATTTTTATTGGTTTTTCTTCTTTTCAACCAACAAAATCCCTATTATTGCAATCAAATTTGAAAAGTGAACCTTATGGAAAACGATCAATTCAAACTGCCCGAGAACGCGCAACGCGAACTGAAACCGGGCGAAGAGTATGAACCCATACTCTCGAAAAACAAGAAGTACCAGGAAGTTACGGTATGGTCGGTGTGCATCGGCCTGCTGATGACCATCCTGTTTTCGGCTGCCGCCGCCTACCTCGGCCTGAAGGTCGGACAGGTGTTTGAGGCCGCCATCCCCATCGCCATCATCGCCATCGGCCTCACGGGACTGGCCCGCAAGAACGACGCGCTGTCGCAAAACGTCATCATCCAAAGCATCGGTGGATGCTCGGGCGGCGTGGTGGCAGGTGCCATCTTCACCTTGCCCGCACTCTACATCCTGCAAGGCAAAGGTTACCAAATCGAAATCAACTTCTGGCAGGTGTTCATCGCCTCTTTGCTGGGCGGCATCTTGGGCATCCTGTTCCTCATCCCCTTCCGCAAATACTTCGTCAAGGAGCAACACGGCAAGTTCCCCTTCCCCGAAGCCACTGCCACCACACAGGTCTTGGTCAGCGGGCAGAAGAAGGGCAAGGACTCCTTGTTGCTGGTTGTCAGCGGCTTGATTGGTGGTTTGTATGACTTCATCGTCTCTACTTTCGGCTGGTGGTCGGAGACCCTCACCACCCGCATGATGGGTTGGGGCGCGGCTGTGGCCGACAAAGCCAAGCTGATGTTCAAAGTGAACACTGGTGCTGCTGTGCTCGGCTTGGGCTACATCATCGGCCTGAAATATGCCTTCATCATCTGCTGCGGCTCCATGCTGGTGTGGTTCATCATCATCCCGGGCATGAACCTCATCTGGGGCGACCAAATCGTTGACCTGATGAACACGGGCGTGCTGCAAACCATTGGTGAAATGTCACCTGAACAGATTTTCAAAGACTATGCACGCCATATCGGCATCGGCGGCATCGCTATGGCGGGTGTCATCAGCATCATCAAGTCTTGGAAAGTCATCAAGTCGTCGGTGAGTTTGGCAGCCAACGAGTTCAAGGGCAAGAAGGCCTCGGCTGAGCCCGTCGACCGCACCCAAAGCGACATCTCCATGAAAGTTATCGTGATCGGCATCGTGGCCGTGCTGTTAGTCACCTTCCTATTCTTCTGGTTTGGCGTGGTACACAACGTATGGCATGCCTTGATTGGCATTTTGGTCGTGGCCGTCATCGCCTTCTTGTTTACAACGGTGGCCGCCAATGCCATCGCCATTGTGGGTAGCAACCCCGTGAGCGGCATGACGCTGATGACCTTGATTTTGGCCTCCTTGGTGATGGTCGCCGCCGGACTGAGCGGTCCCAGTGGCATGACCGCCACCTTGATTATCGGAGGTGTGGTCTGCACGGCCTTGGCCGTGGCAGGTGCTTTCATCACCGACTTGAAAGTAGGTTACTGGATTGGCACGACGCCCAAGAAACAAGAGATCTGGAAGTTCGTCGGCGTGGCCGTGGCTGCTGCCACCGTCGCTGGCGTCATCATGATTCTGAACAAAGCCTACGGTTTTGTGGGCGACGGAGCTTTGGTCGCACCACAAGCCAACGCCATGAGTGCCGTCATCGAGCCGATGATGTCGGGCGGTAGCGCTCCGTGGCTGCTTTACGGCATCGGTGCTGCCATCGCCTTGATCCTCAACTTCTGCAAGGTGCCGGCATTGCCCTTCGCCTTGGGTATGTTCATCCCCATCGACCTCAACATCCCGCTGCTCATCGGTGGTGCCATCTCGTGGTTCGTGAGCACCCGCAGCAAGGACCAGAAACTCAACGATGCCCGCTACAACCGTGGCACCCTCATCGCCTCGGGCTTCATCGCCGGTGGCGCCTTGATGGGTGTAGTGAGCGCCATCCTTAAGTTTTGCAATGTGGATGCTGTGGCACGTACTGCCGATGGTGGCTTTTTCAACGAAACCCCATGGGCTGGCCTCATCGCCTTGGTGATGTATATCGCCATCATCATCTACATGATTTGGGACTCGAAGCGAGCTAAGGCAGAAGACTAAGTCATTCAATGACAATCCGTTACTATGACCATAACCGCCTCAATATCAATTGAGGCGGTTTTTGTGTGAAAAAAAAGTTGAACCTGAGGATAATTTAACTAATTTTGTAGGCAAATAGGACAACAAACAAAAACTAATCGATATGAAAAGATTTACAATGATTTTGGCATTGCTGCTGATGATAGCCATGCCAATGATGGCTGAGCGTGTGACACCCGAAACAGCCCGCAAAGTAGCGTCGACATTCCTAAACAACAACGGCGCGAAAGCCAACCAACTAACCGACCTCTCCAATGAGGCGGGATTCAAGAACCTTTACATCTTCAACGGTAATCTTGGTTTCGTAGTGATGGCCGCCGATGACTGTGTACGACCCATTTTGGGTTATTCACTGACTGATAAGTTTGATACCAAAGACATGCCCGAAAATCTCAGATGGTGGCTGCAAGGCTATAGCGATGAAATACAATCTGCCATCGACAACAAAACGAGAGCCACAAGCGAAACATCAAAAATGTGGAAGGACTTGACCGAAGGCAACTCCAAAGCTGGGAAGGCAACTATGGTTGTTACTCCGTTAATTCAAACCAAATGGAACCAAAACAAGTACTACAACGACCTTTGCCCCGCTGTATCTGATGGCCCAAATGGACATGCATACACTGGTTGCATAGCTACTGCCATGGCACAAATCATGAAGTATTGGAGCTACCCTTCAACTGGCATTGGCTCCCATTCTTACACTTGGGATGGACAAATCTTGAATGCCGACTTTGGTGCCACCACGTACGATTGGAATAATATGTTAGATTATTATGAGTATTATTATGAAAATGGAACCGACCCGTATGCCCAATGGCTTCCTGAACCTTCTACAGAAGAAATTGCAGCCGTGGCCACTCTGATGTACCACTGCGGCGTGTCGGTTGAAATGGAATATGGAGGCAGCAGTACTGGAGGCAGCGGCGCACCAACCCTCTATGTTGCCGACGCATTGAAAACCTATTTCAATTACAAGAACACTGCACACTACGAACAAAAATCAAGCAATTCGACCATTAATTATACTGATGCCGAATGGATTACAATGTTGAAAGCAGATTTGGATGCCAATCGACCAATACAATACGGTGGCCTAGACCCTAATGGTAATGGAGGACATGCCTTCGTTTGCGACGGTTATAACAGCGATGATTATTTCCATTTCAACTGGGGTTGGGCAGGTCGTTACAACGGCTATTTCTCTATCAACAATTTGGATACGGGAGCCAACAGCGGAGAAGCCGGCGCGGGCAATGGCGTGTACACCCGCGACCAAGAAGCCGTCTTCGGCATTGAGCCTGGCTCTATGGTCCCTGCACCGAACAATCTCACCTATACCCTCAGCGGTTTGAATGACATCACCCTAACTTGGGATGCCGTTAACGCTGCTTCGAGCTACAATGTTTATCGCGATGGCAACCTCGTCAGCAATACAACATCAACGACCTATTCCGAAACAGTTCCATTTGGCACCCATGATTATTATGTCCGTTGCGTTGACGCCAACAGCCAATTATCCTTGCTGTCCAACACTGTCACCGTGACAATAGCCTACCTAACGCCCATCGTCACCGACCTCACCGCCAACCTTTCAGGTAATAATGCCAACCTTACTTGGACTGCCCCTGAATGGTGCTATCCTGAAACACCATCAGCAACGTTGACTTATGGAGACGGAAACATGAATGGAAGGAACTCTATCCAATACTGGGCACACAGGTACCTTTCAGACGATTTATCGCAATACGCCAACAAAGCCATTTATAAAATCTCATTTTATGCTTACGAAACAGGTTCTTACACCTGCTTTATCTACAAAGGTGCCACAGAGCAGCAATACAGTGGGGATAATATCTTTTGGCCTTCAACATTAATGGCAAGCAAAACCATTGAGGTTACAAATGCGTCTAACTGGATAGATATAGACTTAGATGAACTTGTAGCCATTGATGGCCAAGATGACATTTGGGTCATTATGAATGACCCTAACAATGGTAATGGAAGATATTCTGCTACTTACAGCGCTAATCCAGGAAGCAACAATCACGGAGGCTATTGGGGGAGATGGACTTCGAGCAATGGAGACAAAGGCTACGTGCTCGACGAGAGCAAAGCCTTCCTTATCCGCACCTACGTTACCGACGGCACCTATACATACAACCTCTATCGCAATGATGAGTTGATTGCTTCAAATCAGAGCAACACAACGTACAGTACACAACTCAATAATAACGATGCCAATTATTTCAGTGTAAAGACCAATTACTATGGCGGCGAGACCGAAGCTTCCAACAAAGTCGGTTTCGCTAAAGGCAATGTTACCGTTTCTAATTTGAATATCAGAGACATTGACTTAATGACCGTCACAGAAAACAGCACACTTACCGTCAGCGGAACACTCAGCAATGAAAACACAGCGAATTTGGTCCTCGAGGATGGCTCACAAATTATCAATAATTCCAATGGAGTGCAAGCCACGGTGAAAAAGAACATCACCCCTTATACCCAAGATGGTGGTTGGCATCTGCTCGCCTCACCTATCACTGACAACGTCACACCAACTCTCGACAACGGTTTGCTTGCCAACGGATACGACCTTTATACCTTCGACCAAAGCCAAGACAAAGAATGGCGCAACTATAAAGCTGGCGCTTTCACCAGCCTCGAATCTGGCAAGGGCTACCTCTATGCCAACAGCGGCAATCCAACCCTCACCTTTACTGGAACATTGGCAGCCAATGTTGAGAGTACACCTTTGACATACAATACCAATGCCTCCTTCAAAGGCTTCAACCTCATCGGCAATCCTTATCCTTGCAATGCCTATGTCGACAGAAGCTTTTATGTCATGAATGAAGATGCTTCCGACTTCACTTTGGGTAGCAACCCCATCCCGCCTTGCACAGCCATCTTGGTGCAAGCACAAGGTGCTGATGAGAGCGTCACCTTCAGCAAGACCGCATCGAAAAACGACGTTGGCATCGCCATTGCAGTCTCTGCGGCCAACACAAGAAGCAATTCTGTCATCGACAAGGCCATGATCAGCTTCAACTCGGACAATCGCCTTGTGAAATACAATCTAAGAGAAAACACCAGCAAACTCTACATTCCTCAAAACGGTCAAGCATTTGCCGTGGCCTTCACCGATGGAGAAAGCGAGATGCCTCTCAACTTCAAGGCAAGCAATGATGGAGTTTACACTCTTAACTTTGAAATTGAAAACCTTGAATTGAATTATCTCCACCTCATCGACAACATTACAGGCAATGATGTGAACCTTTTGACTACGCCAAGCTACAGCTTTGAAGCCAACACAACGGATTATGACTCCAGGTTCAAATTGCTCTTTGCTCCCATTTGTAATGATGCTGATGGCGACAATGAGACATTTGCTTTCATCAACGACGGGAACATTATTATCAACAATGCAGGTGATGCTTCGCTGCAAATTGTGGATATGATGGGCCGTGTTGTCTTGGAAGAAGCAATAAATCATGTTTCTACAAGCGAAATGGCACCAGGCGTGTATGTCCTCCGCCTCATCAACGGCGAGAAGGTGAAGACGCAAAAGATTGTTATTGAATAATTTGAATTTTTGCGCCACATTTTAATTGCCTTGTGGCAAACGCTTCAAAAAGAACTATCAAACGACCATGACTGCCTATTTCTTGGCAGTCATGGTCTTATTTTAATTTAGCATTCTTTTTTTTACTACTTTTGCAGCCTGTTTTCACCATCGAATTCAAAACATAAAAAATATGAAAAGATTTACATTGATTGTGGCATTGGTACTAATGGTAGCTATGCCTATGTTTGCTGAGCGTGTGACACCCGAAACAGCCCGCAAAGTAGCGACAACATTCCTAAACAACAACGGCGCGAAAGCCGACCAACTGACCGACCTTTCGAAAACAGCTGGATTTACAAACCTCTATATCTTCACTACTGAGAACAGCTTCGTAGTGATGGCGGCAGATGATCGCGTGAAGCCAATTTTGGGGTATTCACTGACGGGAGCTTTTGTAGCGAAAGACATGCCCTCCAATGTGCGCGGCTGGTTACAAGGCTACAACGATGAGATTCAGTCCGCCATTGAGAGCCAAATGAGAGCAACGGCCGAGAACACCCAATTGTGGAAAGATCTGGTAGATGGAAATAGTAAAGCGGCGAGAGCCACCACCTTGGTTGCTCCGCTGATTCAAACCAAATGGAATCAAAACAAGTACTACAACGACCTTTGCCCCGCTGTTAGTGACGGACCTGTAGGCAAAGCCTACACTGGTTGCGTGGCTACTGCCATGGCACAGATTATGAAATACTGGGAGTATCCTACCCATGGCGTAGGTACACATTCCTACATTTGGAACGGCCAAACCTTGAATGCCGACTTTGATGCCACCACATATGATTGGGATAATATGGCAGATTATTATGAGTATTATTATGAAAATGGAACTGCCCCCAATGCCACTTGGCTTTCGAATCCTTCTGAAGAAGAAATTGCAGCTGTAGCCACGCTTATGTACCATTGTGGAGTGTCGATAGAAATGGAATATGGAGGCAACAGTACTGGAGGCAGCGGAGCTTCCACCTCCCTTGTAGCAGAAGCGTTGAAGACCTTTTTCAATTATAGCCCCGATATCGTATTTTTATCGAAGACTGACTATGACGATGAAACATGGATAACAATGGTGAAAAACGAGTTGGATGATCACCGGCCTCTGGAATATTGCGGACAAGATCCCGATCCCCAAGGTGGAGGTCATGCCTTTGTATGTGACGGCTATAACAGCGACAGCTATTTCCATTTCAACTGGGGATGGTCAGGGCACTATGACGGCTATTTTTCACTCGACAATTTGAATACAGGCGCAAACAACGAATCTGGTTCCGGCAATGGCGTATACACCGACATGCAAGGGGCCGTATTTGGCATACAACCCGTGCAATGTGACGCATCCGACCCCACGAACCTTACCTATACTTTAAGTGGCGTACAAGACGTCACCCTCAGTTGGACTTCCGCCAATGGCGCCGCAAGCTACAACATCTACCGAAACAACTTCCTCGTCGGAAACACTACCGAACCTAGTTATACCGAATCCGCACCTTTTGGCACCAATGTCTATTTTGTACGCAGTGTAGATGCCAATGGCATTATGTCGTTTTCATCCAATACCGTAACCGTCACGATAGAATACCAAACTCCTATTGTTGACGATTTGACAGCCACTCTTTCTGAAAACAATATCGACCTCACATGGAGCGCACCTGAATGGTGTTATCCCGAAACGCCTTCCTCGACTTTGACTTATGGAAACCAAAATAATAGTGGAGCCTACTTTCCATTTGGCCCAAATCTCTATTATTGGGGTCATAGGCATTTAGCGGAAAACCTTTTGTCTTATCAAGGATTAAGATTATATAGTGTTGAATTTCATGCTATTAATAGCGGAAATTACGAACTATGTATTTATGAAGGCACCAACAATCAGGATGATAACAATGTTCCCGCAAACCAAGTTTATACTCAGCCTGTTTCGGTATCAACTTCAGGATGGAACACCATAGACCTTCAGGAACCTTATTATATCAACAGCGACCAAGACCTATGGATTTTTGTGCATAACACAGAGACTTTCGATAACTTACAGCTGTATCTTTGTACTGCCGAAGGCGACTATGGGGTGTATTATTCAAGCGACCCGTTATTCTACACACACAATAATGCTTCAGGATACGCCTTCCTTATCAAAGCCCACCTCACCGACGACACCTACACTTATAACATCTATCAAGATGGGACACAAATCGCCCAAGGCCTTAGCCAAACGACATACAATGCTGCTTTGAACAATGATGCTGCGAACATTTTCATTATTAAAACCAATTATTACGGTGGAGAAACCGAAGCCTCCAACAAAATAGGCTTCGCTAAAGGCAATGCCACCCTCGCAGCTTTGGATCTAAGCGAAAACGACCAAATGACCGTTTCCGAAAATAGCATTCTCACTTTGAGTGGTACTCTCAGCGATGAAAACGCCAGCAACCTCATCCTCAAAAATGGTGCCCAACTCGTTCATAATTCTGCTGACGTGAAAGCCACCGTGAAGAAGGACATTGCTGCCATCAACAACGAACAAGGCTGGAACTTCGTTGCCTCGCCTGTCACGGAAAGCATCGAACCAAGCACAGAAAACGGATTCCTCAATGGAACCTTAGAGGATAATGTCTACGACCTTTATTATTATGATGAGCCTTCGCATTATTGGATGAATTACGAATCTAACGCCAACTCTTTTGTGATTGAGCACAAGAAAGGCTATCTCTACGCCAATGGCGATGACACCTCTCTCCAATTCGAAGGTACACTTACACCGAGCAACAACACCGTCACCATCAGCAACCTGAGCTGCCAAGCCTCCGAACTGAATGGCTTCAACCTTGTGGGCAATCCCTTCGCCTGCAATGCCACCATTGACCAAGATTGCTACATCATTGACAACGCTGAAGGTAAGGTCGTATTGGCAGAACAAGACCCCGTTATTGCTCCTTGCGAAGGTGTTTTCGTGAAAGCCACTGCTTCGGAAAATAGTGTTACGTTCACGAAGTCGACAGATGCCAAGGTCAATAGAGTCCGCAACTGCTTCGATTTGGTAATTGGTCAAAATCGGAACAATGATGGCGTCCATACAACAACGACGACTATCGTTGACCGCGCACGTGTACGCTTCAGCGAAGGCATCGGCATGGAAAAATACAGTATGGACAACAAGCATTCTCAAATCAGCCTCCTGCAAGACGGTCAAGACTTTGCCGTAGCCTATGCCAACGGCGAGAAAGAGATGCCACTCAACTTCAAAGCAGCCAAGAATGGTACCTATACTCTAAGCATCGAAGCCGAAGAACTTGAATTGGGTTACCTCCACCTTATCGACAACCTCACTGGCAACGATGTCGACCTCTTGGCAACGCCTAGTTACACTTTCGAAGCTAAAACGAGCGACTTCACTACAAGATTCAAATTGCTCTTTGCTCCCATCGGTGAGGACGCAGATGGCGGCAACGAGACCTTCGCTTACATCAGCGACGGAAACATCATCGTCAACAATGCAAATGAGGCTTCGCTGCAAATTGTGGACATGATGGGTCGCGTGGTCATGGAAGAAGACGCAATAAATCGCATCTCCACAAGCGAAATGGCACCTGGTGTATATGTCCTCCGCCTCATCAACAGCGAGAAGGTACAAACGCAGAAGATTGTGATTGAATAATTTCGTATTTTTGCGCCACAATTTCAAGAAAAGTGGCAAGCATAAAGTACCAACCTTATAAAGCTGATGCCCACATCGACGCAATAGTCAAGACTTTGCGCGATGGAGGGCATTTGCTTTGTTCCAACTTGGCGGCCTCGTCGAAGGCCTTCGTCGTGGAGGAAACCTTCCGTCAAATAGGTGGCCAGCACCTCATCGTCTGCGCCGACAAGGAAGACGCGGCCTATTTTTACAACGACCTTGAGAGCCTGCTCGGCGAGCGTGGCATGGACTACAGCAAGAAGCAGGTACTCTTCTACCCCACCTCTTACAAGCGTCCCTACGAGCCCGAGAAGCCCGACAACACCTATATCCTCTCGCGCACAGAGGTGCTGCAACGCGTCTCCACCTCCGAGCGCAAGACCCTAATCGTCAGTTACCCAGAGGCATTGAGCGAAAAGGTCTTCACTCGTAAGCTCTTGGCCAAGAACACCTTCAAACTCAAGGTAGGCGAGAAAGTCAACCTCGATTTCCTCACTGACTTGCTCTACGACTACGAGTTTGAGAACGTCGATTTCGTGGTGGAACCTGGACAATTTGCCATCCGTGGCGGTTTGGTCGACGTATTCTCGTTTGCCAATGACTACCCCTACCGTATCGAGTTCTTTGGCGACGAGGTCGACAGCATCCGTAGCTTCAACATCGCTGACCAACTCTCCATCGAGCAACTGAAACAGATTGTACTACTGCCCAATATGCAGGAACGCGCCTTCATCGAGGACCGTGAGGCCATCCTGCAATACCTACCCGACACTACCACCGTTTGGCTCACCGACATGGCCTTCTTCGCCACGCAGGTCGACAAGGAATACGACCGAGCCGTGGAAGCCTTCGAGAAGATGCAAGAGCAGGACGAGGAAGTGAAGGCTTTGAAACCTGGACAGTTGTTCAGCAAATCGGAAGAATTGTTAGCAAGCCTTACAAAACACACAACGGTAGAGTTTGGCGTTTCCAGCAAACTGGTACCCACATCGCCCATAGATTCCAGCCTGCCCACAAACCTTCGCGGGAATGACATGGGCGAAGAAAACTCCCAACTGACAACTGTCACATTCCACACCAAGCCTCAACCGATATTCAGCAAGAACTTCAACCTGCTCATCGACGACATTGCCGAGCATAAAGAGGAAGGCTACCGTGTCATCGTCTTCTCCGAGAGCAGCAAGCAACTCTCTCGTATCCAAGCGATTCTGAATGACATCAACCACAACGAGGAGAGCCATCGCGACTTCGAGACCGAGACCATCGCCATCCATGGCGGCTTCATTGACGAAGACTTGAAAATCTGTTGCTATACCGACCACCAGATCTTTGAGCGTTACCACCGCTTCCACTTGCGCGACAACTTCTCGACCAAGCAAGCCATCACGCTGAAAGACCTATATGAACTGAAGCCCGGCGACTACGTCACCCACATCGACCACGGCATCGGTCGCTTCGACGGCTTGGAGACCATAGACAACAATGGCAAGCCCCAAGAGGCCATTCGCTTGATTTACAACAACGGCGACCTGCTTTATGTGAGCATCCACTCGCTGCACCGCATCGCCAAATACAGCAGCAAGGATGGCACCGAACCCAAACTCAGCACCCTCGGCAGCGGCGCTTGGAACCGCCTAAAGAACAAGACTAAGAGCAAGGTCAAAGACATCGCACGCGAACTGATTAAGCTCTATGCCGAGCGCAAACGCACGCCTGGCTTCAAGTTCTCGCCCGACAACTACCTGCAAAACGAGTTGGAGGCATCCTTCATCTATGAGGATACCCCCGACCAGCTGAAAGCCACTAACGACGTGAAACGCGACATGGAGAGTGAGAACCCTATGGATCGTCTCGTGTGCGGCGACGTCGGCTTCGGCAAAACTGAGGTAGCCATGCGTGCCGCATTCAAGGCCTGCTGCGACTCGAAACAAGTGGCTGTGCTCGTGCCGACAACCGTGCTGGCCCTGCAACATTACCACACCTTCACCGAACGCTTCGACGGCTTCCCTGTCACAATCGAATACCTTAACCGTTTCAAGACCACTAAGCAACAGAACGAAATCCTGAAGCGCCTTGAGAAAGGCGAAATCGACATCATCATCGGGACACACCGACTCACAGGAAAGGACGTGAAGTTCAAGGACTTGGGCTTGCTTGTCATCGACGAGGAACAGAAATTCGGCGTGGCCGTGAAGGAGAAACTGAAAGAGATGAAGGCCAACGTCGACACGCTGACTTTAACCGCCACGCCAATTCCGAGAACGCTTCAATTCTCCATGATGGGCGCCCGCGACCTCAGCGTCATCACCACCCCACCGCCCAACCGTTATCCCGTGCAGACTGAGCTACGCGGCTTCGATGGCGAGCTCATCCGCGACGCCATACAGTTTGAACTCGCCCGCAACGGACAGGTCTTCTTCATCCACAACCGCATCCAAAACATCATGGACGTGCACGACTTCATCCTGAAGTATGTGCCGGGCGTGCGCATCGCCGTGGCCCACGGCCAGATGGAAGGCTCGAAGCTTGAGGACATCATGCTTGGCTTCATCAACGGCGACTACGATGTGCTGCTCTGCACCACCATCGTTGAATCGGGTTTGGACATCCCCAACGCCAACACCATCATCATCAACGACGCACACCGTTATGGCCTCAGCGACCTGCACCAGCTGCGAGGACGCGTAGGCCGTTCCAACAAGAAAGCATTCTGCTACCTGCTGACGCCACCGCTCAACACCTTGACCCAAGATGCCCAAAAACGTCTCCGCGCCTTGGAGGAGTTCTCCGACCTCGGCGAAGGCATCAACATCGCCATGCGGGATTTGGACATCCGTGGCGCAGGCAATATCCTCGGCGCCGAACAGAGCGGCTTCATCAACGACATCGGATTCGAGACCTACCATAAGATCCTCGACGAGGCCATCCTTGAGCTGAAAGAGACTGAGTTTCAGGATATCTTTGAAAAGGGAGAGGAGAAATCGTATGTCGCCGACTGCACCATCGAAACCGACATGGAGGTGCGTTTCCCCGCCGACTACATCAACTCGACGCAGGAGCGCGTCAGCCTTTACAGCGAACTCGACCGCACCAAGACCGAGGAGAGCCTAATGAAATTCACCGACCACCTCATCGACCGCTTCGGGCCTATCCCTAAGCAGGTCAACGACCTATTGAATACCGTGCGCCTACGCTGGATTGCCAAGGACCTTGGCTTTGAAAAGATCTTGTTGCGTCACCATAACATGACGGCCTATTTCGTCAGCAACCAGGCTTCGAAATACTACGAAAGCAGCACCTACATGCAGATCATGCAGTACATCATGAGCCACCCGAAACGCACCGCGCTCAAGGAAACCAACGACAAGCTGCAGCTCACCGTCAAGGAGGTGGAAACGGTGACGCAGGCGCTGGAATTATTAAAAGAAATGACCTGTAGAGACGTTTCCTGAAACGTCTCTTATATTGTAAAATCTAATTTAGACGTTTCGGGAAACGTCTCTACAAACAAAACACAATCAAATGTCTGATTCAAAATATAAAGACAAATACCGCATCCCATCAGCAAGGGCGGCATGGCACGATTACGATGGTGGTTCCTATTTCATCACCATTTGCACAAAATATCGTGAACATGATTTTGGCGAGATTGAAGACGGAAAAATGTTATTATCTGAAATAGGGACACACACCCAAAAATGCATTGAAGAAATCACCCAACATAATCCATACGCCGAAATCCCATTGCACGTCATCATGCCCAATCATCTGCATTTGATTGTCGTCATCGATTATGACAAAACACCACACGACAAACGGACCGTTGATGTTGTAGCAACGCCTGTAGAGACGTTTCCTGAAACGTCTCATAATAAAACGATGGTAAAGGAGACGTTTCCTGAAACGTCTCATAATAAAACGATGGTAAAGGAGACGTTTCCCGAAACGTCTCATAATGAAACAATGACAAAGGAGACGTTTCCCGAAACGTCTCATATTGAAACAATGACAAAGGAGACGTTTCAGGAAACGTCTCTACAAAGAAAAACGCCTATTGAACGGGCAACGGAAATGCAATCGTGGTTATCTGTTGTCATTCGTCAATTCAAACAATCCATCACCCGTTACGCCCACGAAAACAACATCGATTTCGCATGGCAAACTCGTTTCCACGACCATATCATTCGCGACAATGACGAAATGAATGGTATTGCAAATTACATTAAAAACAATGTCGCAAATTGGAAACAGGATAAATTCTACACCCCACGTCGTACCCTGTAGAGACGTTTCCCGAAACGTCTCCCAACGACAAATCATTATATATTCGAGACGTTTCAGGAAACGTCTCTACAAATAAACATCATTTCTCCCAGAACTCCGCCCCCTTAGCCCCAATCTCCTTCGGGTCGAAAACAGGTTCCTTGCCTTCTTTCTTCTGGCGTTCGTATGACTTCAACGCCTTGAACGCCTTGGGCGAGAGCAACAAAATCACGATGATGTTGACCCAAGCCATCGTGCCCACGCCGATGTCGCCGAGGTCCCACATCGTGCGCGCCTCATACAGCGACCCGACGAAGACCATCGCCACCACCCCGACGCGCAGCACCCAAATCAGGACGTGCTCGATCTTGCCCTTGCCGAAGAGGTAGACGAGGTTGGTCTCGGCGTAGTAGTAATACGCCATGATCGTCGTGAAGGCGAAGAAAAACAAGGCAAACGACACAATAATGCCGCCCCAGTTGCCGCCAAGGAAAGTGCTCAAGGCGGCGGAGGTGTAGCTCACATCGGGCGCACCCAATTCAACGCCTTCGGCAGCGATGAGGATGTTGCCCGACGCATCGAACACATTGTAGGTCTTGCAGGCCAGGATCATCACGGCGGTGGCGGTACATACCAACAAGGTGTCGATATACACCGAAAACGCCTGCACCAGCCCCTGCTTGACGGGATGCGACACCTTGGCCGCGCCCGCAATGATGGCGCCCGTGCCTTGTCCCGCCTCGTTGCTATAGATGCCGCGCTTCACGCCCCAGGCGATGGTGGAGCCGAGGATGCCGCCAAGCGCCTCTTTCATCCCGAAAGCGCTTTGGATCATATCCATGAACGCATTAGGCACCTCACGGATATGGAAGGCCAACACGACAATCGAAAGCAACACATAGAGGATGGCCATGAACGGTGCCACCACCTGTGCCACGTTGGCGATGCGCTTCACGCCGCCCACCACCACGAGGCCGATAAGCAAGGCCACGATGCCGCCCGCCCACGCCGAGCTGATGTGGAACGTGTTGGAAAACGAGGTGGCGATGCTGTTGGACTGCACCGGCGGCAGACACAAGCCGCAAGCCAGCACCGCGATGACGGCGAAGGCCACCGCGAGCCATTTGCTGTGGAGGCCCTTCTCGATGTAATAGGCCGGCCCGCCACGAAACTGCCCCTTATGCTCCTCCTTGTAGATTTGCGCCAAGGTCGCCTCCGAGAAGGCCGAGCCTGCGCCGAGGAAGGCGATGATCCACATCCAGACGATGGCCCCCGGGCCGCCGTAGCCGATGGCCGTGGCCACGCCCACGATGTTGCCCGTGCCCACGCGCCCCGACAGCGCCATCGAGAACGCCTGGAACGAGGTGATGCCCGTCTTTTGCGATTTGTCGGTAGAGAAAAGCAGCCGCGCCATCTCGCGCAGGCGCCGCACCTGCACGAAGCGCGTGCCGATGGAGAAATAAAGCCCTGCCAAGAGGCAGATGGCCACTAAGGCCGGACTCCACACCCATCCGCTTATCGTTTGAATGATTTGTTCCATAACAAGCTGCCGTTTTGAAGGGTCAAAGATAGGAATTTTTATCACAAAAACAGCATTATCAGTAAAACAGACCTATTTATTTGTATTTTTGTCCCACTTAAACAATAATACAAATGAAAAACAGGCTTTGCAT
>Ga0310694_10002493_pt1 | contig 18840 bp, 32 predicted proteins | sample 174DNAGHGhighgp2_FD_203884 | JGI IMG/M metagenome (GOLD analysis project Ga0310694, IMG submission 203884) | Sheep rumen microbial communities from Palmerston North, Manawatu-Wanganui, New Zealand - 1742 DNA GHGhigh gp2 (v2) (version 2) | ecosystem: Host-associated > Mammals > Digestive system... | reverse complement strand
GACCACGCCAAAAAATATATCGACGTGCTTCAAGATATTCTTCGGAAAAATGATATTGAATACCCCTCGCAGAGTGAGGTCATAAAAGGAGAAAAGTGATGGCTGACATAAACGCTCGACTACTTCGTATCAACGGCACAGACGTCTCGAACATCTGCGAATATACCGTCGAATACAACAAGCTATGGAAAGACGCGGAACGCAATATGATGGGCGATGTCCGCGCTTCGCTTATCGGGATTTTCCCGAAAATCGTCGTCAAGACCACTGTCCAAGAGGTCTCGAACGTGATGTCTCTCGGCGCGCTCCTCAACACTGACTTCTTTAGCGTCCAATTCTATGACATTATCTCGAACTCGGTCAAAACCGCTAACTACTACGCGTCCGACTTCAAAACTAAACTCCGCCGGCGTAAGAACTCGCTCATCGACGAAATTGAGTTCTCGCTCGTGCCACTATCGAGGAGTGTCTAATGCTTACTCCGTCCGCTTCCATCAGAAACGCTATGACCGCCCCACTCAAGCTCGTTGGGGCGCGCGTTGCCATCTATACGCTGAACTCCGAGATACCGGTGGAATATACCTCGTCGGACGTTCTCGCTTCTGTCGCGCTCACTCAAGAGGGTGGCTACTTTCTCTCCGCCGTCCGCTCTGGCACTATTAAGCTAGTGGGCGACAGCTTCCCCGTCTATGCCGGCTTAAAATGCGGGGTGTGGCTTCGAGTTAAGACGGGCGTGGACAACCAAAATAATGAGGTATGGGAAGAAATCCCCTACGGGAACTTCTTTATCAAGGAAGAAAAAATTGACCTCAAAAATGGTATGACAGAACTCTCCGTCATCGACCAAATTGGGCTTATGCGCGAGACAAATTATAGGCGTGGGGAAATCCAATACCCCGCTACCGTCGCGTCTATCATTGAGCAAGTGGCGGTCAAGTTCGGGCTTACGCTCGCGTCTAGCGTCGCGGGCTTGCCTAATGCGTCCGTGCTAATCCCCGCAGCTACGGAAGACACGCTTGAGCTTTTTGAAGAAGGTGCGGAGACTACCTACCGCGATATTCTCGATATGCTCGCGGGGGCTACTGCCACTGTCGCTCGCGTCAAACTCGGCGTCGCCGACACTCTCGAACTTGCACCAGTTCAACTTTCTTCGCAAGAAAACCTTGCCTACTCCAACTTAATGAGCGTATCTTTCGGCGACAAGTTCGGGGCTTCTAACACGTTTACCCTTGCTACTGAGCCTCAAGAGGACAATATCATCGCGCCCGCTACCTATGATAGTGAACGCGTAGAAATCCGGCTCACCAATAACGAAATCGCCACCTATGCCGACGATGACGCTGACACAAAACGTATCGCGATGGCGAACGCGCTTCTCTCCGCAACCGCCGGTCTCGAATATAGCGCGGGCGAGTGTAAGACTGAGGGGCACGGTTGGTATGAAGTGGGAGACCGTATAAAGGTTTTTGACGGCGAGAATAATGAGATGGGCGAGATGGTGCTTTCTACCGTCTCCGTCACCATCGCCGGCTCGCTCAAGGAAACGCTCAAAAGCACTATACCCGACACAAAAAATACCGACTATTCTACTGCCGGCTCTTCGACCAAAACCGTGTGGAACGTCCGGCTGATGACCGATAAACAACAGGGGCAAATTGACGCGCTCGTTCAGAAGACCATACAGACCGACGAGACCGTCCAAGCGAACTATACTGAGTATCTCCAAACGGTCAACTCCATCACCCAGTCCGTCCAAAAGGCGGGCGGGTCGAACTGTCTCAAAAACTCCGTCGGCTATGACTTCGATAGCGATGGGAACTTCCCCTACTGGACAAAAACCGGAACTGTCTCCGCCCAGACTTCGCCGGAGAGCCTTAACTATGGTGCGGTCTCCGGCAACCAAATCGACCTTACGTCCGGCTCTTCTATGGTGCAGACCGTCACGGTCTCTCCAAATGTGGCTTATAGCTTTTCTGCGCGCGTCAAGAAACCGACTGTGGGCGCGGGGGCTATCGTTCTTGCTGACGGGACAAATACGTGGACTATACCGCTCGCTGATGGCACTGAGGTCGTGTGGGGTGAGGTCGCTCAAGAAAACATCGTTCCCGCTTCCAACACGCTTACCGTCTCGCTCGTGAATACCAACGCCGAACATCTATACATTACTGACGCTATGCTCGTTCAGTCCGACACTAAAGCTCCGTGGCAACAGTCTCAAACGGAAATCCTAAATACGCAGGTCGCGCTCACGGAAAATGGCGTCCGCGTCAAATCCTCAACGTCTGGTGATTATGTCCAAATCACCCCGCTTGAGTTCGCCGGTTATTCTACCGTCTCCGGCACCGAGCAAAAGGTTTTCTATCTCAATAAGGACACAACCAAAGTCGCGAAACTTTCTGTCAAATCGCAGATTACAATGCCACCGCTTAAAATCGTGCCACTGACTTCCGGCTCGAAACAAGGGTGGGCGTTCGTAAAAACCCAAGAAACGTGGGAGGGCAACTAAAATGGCTGTATCAACCGAGTTCACTCTATCAACTTATATGCGGGGTATCCTCGAGCTATCAGAGGACAGCTACAACGTCCAAGACAACACGTCCGTCGTTCGTTATAAGCTCAAAGTTTACCGTTCTAACTCGTGGTCGGGGCAGACGTATTCTACGTCGTGTCGCCGTGTTATCAACGTTAATGGGCAGACCGTCTATGACTATACCGGAGAAATATCGCACTACTTGTCCGAGGGAACTAAAACTATCGCCGAGGGAACGGTTACGGTTGCTCATAATGACGACGGAACTAAAACCGTTTCCGGCTACGCTTCTATGGACGACCCTTACGGTTGGTTTAACGGGTCGTCAGACTCCATCTCGCTTCCGCTTACTACCATACCTCGCGCTTCTGAGCCGACTATCGGGCAAGCTGGCACTAACACGCCTGACTTCAACCTCGGCGACACCATCACCATTTACACCAACCGGAAGTCGTCCTTGTTCACCCACAAGGTCTATATCACCTACGACAATACTGACCATCTCATCGCGCAAAACGTCGGCGTCTCTACCACGCTTGACACGTCCGCCATTGAAGACGCCATCGCCCAACTAATCCCGAACGCAAAAACCTATGCGGGGACTATTCTGCTTCAGACCTATAATGGCTCTACGCTCATCGGCACCAAAACGTGCGCGTATGTCGCTCACCTCATAAACGCTGACCCGACCTTCGCCGACTTCTCGTTCAGAGACGCCAACTCGACCACAGTTGCGCTTACCGGCAACGACCAAATCCTCGTTCAAAATAAATCAAATCTTCAAGTCAACATCTCGACCGCGCAAAAAGCCGTCGCCAAAAAGCACGCTACAATGGCGCGCTACCTAATGAACTGCGCCAACCTCTCCGAGAGTGTCGCTTACTCCGCTTCCGCCATCTCGAAAAATCTTGGCGCGCCGACATCTACCGGCACACAGACCGTGGGCGTCTCCGCCATCGACAGCCGAGAAAACGCCACGCTCGTCACTAAGCCCGTCTCGGTCGTTCCTTATAACGCCCCGCAAATCTTCGCTACTGGTGCGCGCGTCAACGGCTTCGAGAACGATACGACTATCACCATTGGCTCTAACACCGCCATCTCTCCCGTCAAGGTCAATAATGTCCGCAAAAACTCCGTCCAAGAGTTCTCCTACCGATACAAGAAAACTACCGATAGCTCATACCCCGCGACGTGGACTTCTATTGCCCACACGGTTGACGCTGATGGTAAAATCACCGCAAGCTCTTTCGTCATCTCGCTTGATAACCAATACGAGTATGAGATACAGTTCAAACTGACAGACGCGCTGGAGACTTCATACGCCACCGCGGTCATCTCCGAGGGCGTCGCCATCTTCCGTATCGGCACAGACGGGAACTGCTACAACAATGAGCACCGGATTTTGACGGAAAATGACCTTCCGCTTGACGCCAGCCAGATTGACCTATCTACGCTCGTTGAGACGGTCGGAAGTGGCGGTAACGTATGCTACAAGTTCGCCGATGGGCGTATGCTCGCGCTCATCACACTAGATGAAAACTCTGCTATCCCTAACGGCGCTTGGGCGAACATATATGAGACTGATGCTATCTATCCGCCAAATTATGCGGTCGCGTTCAAAGACGTGCCGAACTGCGTTGTCTCACTGGACTTCGTTGGGCTTCAATGCTGGATTGCGTCAGGCTCCGGTCACAGCTCATCTACTGGACTTGCAGGCACTAAAACGCGTGGACCCGCGGTCGTTCTCTGTCGCCCATCTACTTTTGGCTCTGGCTCGTGGCAACGCAAAATCCATTGGCAGGCGTGGGGGCGCTGGAAGTAGGGATTTATAGCTCCCCCTGTTGGGATGCCGGCTTTGGCTTTATGGTATAATTAAGCCAACATAACAAGAAAGGAACGATTTTATGTGGTCTAAAATCAAAGAAGCTCTGCCCGCGATTGGCGTCGCTCTCGCCGTCAGCGTCGTCGGGGTGAGCGCGTTCTTCGGTGGTCGTGCTACTATCACTACGACCGTGGAAGACGGCAAAATAAACTATACCGTGGAAGCCGGCGGGTCTCTCGAACTTCCACAGGCAACCGTTTTCGAGACGGCGGATGGAGAAATCGTGGTCGAGAACGCTCCTGTCGTCGAGGCGGTTGACAGCAACAACTCCTCTAAACTCACCGAGTGCTCGGACAGTGAGACCGAGTGTGGTCTCGGCGCTTACTTCTACGCTCCTACTGATACGCCTTACGCGTTCTACGAATACACGAAGGGCGGGTGTTGGAACACCGACGGCGCTTACGGTGCGCAATGTTGGGACTACGGGGATTTGTTCTGGCAAAACTACGCCGGTCATCGTCTCTCTACTTGCGGAACTGGTGCAGCTAAAGGGACTATCGCTGACGGTTGTTGGCAGATAAACGCTGGTGATGATTTTGTGATGGAGTGGGACCCGCATAATCTTCAGCCAGGGGACTTCGCTGTGTTCACGTCCGGAACGTGGGGTCATATCGGGGAAGTCCTCGGCTACTATGACAACGGTTACATCTTGCTCGCCGGTCAAAATCAGGGCGGTGCGTCTTGCGACGGTGGCGGGAGTGCAGTCAACGTCATCAAAATCTCGCTTCGTGATTTCGCTGGCGCTTTCCGTCCTAAAGCCTACATTAAACCGGAGCCAACGCCGGAGCCAACACCAGAGCCGGCAAATTGCGATGTCATAGACGTCGTTGAGGGCGATACGATGGGGAAGATTATGGAACGTTGCGAAGGCAAAGTCGAGTGGGGTGAGGCTATGAACGAATACGCTCGCTCGTGGAAGTCCACAAAATACCTGCTCTACCCCAATGTTTATGCCGGTTGGCAGAGTGAAAACGGCTACGGTCTTTTCGCCGGAGATACCATTGTTCGGGTGGACAAATAGGCACATTTTTGGTAAGATAAAAGGGTCTCGAAAGCCCTAGGCTGATGAGACAGACATTTAGATTTCGTTCCAAAGTTTTCTTTATGTCTTACCCGTTGAGGAAAGGTCGCGAAGTCACGGGTCTCGCCTATGTTTACATAGTCCTCGGTCTCTCCTCGCCGTATAACCTACCTAAATGTTTCTCAAAAAGTCCGCTCTCCCTAGCGGGCTTTTTGTTGGTGCGGGCGAACATAGTAGCCGTTTTTGGTGGCTAGCTTGCGCGAGAAGGGGCTTCTGGTGCAAAAGGTGGGTGTCATATCGTTTTACAGCCAAAACGCGTTAGAGCGCGATTTAGAGACCTTATACGCCATTTTCTACATTTTGACGTTTTATTGTCGTTTTTTGACAAAAAATCACGTTTTTGTAGTTTATAAGCCCACAGGACAATGTATTAAAAAAACGCCATTTTTTTTACATATCGGCTGGGAACTATAAAAAAAGTTCTAAAATCTTTATAGTTCTCTCCAGCCCAGCCGTGCGCAAGGCTTTTCGAACTTTTTATCTCCCCCGTAAAATCACACTTTTCGCACCAATTCGCGTCGTTTTCTCACATTTTTCCGGCTTATTCGCGCACTTTTTTCACATTTTTCCAGCTCGTCCTGACCATTTCCGTGGCTTGACGAAAATGGTAGCCCCTGCCCCTGCTATCATTTTCATCACTTGACCAAAATGATGTCGCGATGGTCTAACTACAAAATCTCCCGAGCAAAAGTCAAAAACAATTATGACATCAACGGGGAGTCTTGACAACATAAACAAGGTGTGCTATATTAGAAGTATCAAGAAAAAGGAACGAAGTCGAATTATGTGCAAGAAAAACCTTATCGGCAAGACCATTAAAGCCGTCAAACTTGATGGCTATGGCATACAATTACAATTTACTGATGGCAGTAGGTTTGAATATGAAGCCTCAGATGGCGGGTATTCAACATACGACTTTTATAAGAAGGGTGAGAAAGGAGACGAATAATGGAAAACCTAACTACCCTAACGGTTGATGAAGTCTCGAGCGCTCAATGTGGGCTTGATATTCTATCTAGTAAAGGTTGGCTTACGCCCGCATATACTATCGTGGGCGGGGCGTGTCTAAACTGCGCCAACTATATCATCACGCCGGAAGAAATGGAGAAAGTCCTTGACCGTGTCATAGTCGATATTGTGGGTTACTTCAACGATGGGGGCGTTACAACGATGACGGGTGAAGACCATACCCAGTATTATACGACCTATGTTGTTAAGGCGGTTGAGCTTGAAATGGCTCTTAACTACAACCTCTGGAAGCTCGCTGAAGCCCTCGGCGAAGAGCGCGGGGCTAACCCTCACAGAAAAGAACGCTTGCACAAAATGTGTGATGTCGTCAGGAAAGCGTGGGAGAAACAACATAACCTAAATGTCAAAGGTGCGAAAAAGGACAAAGAGTTCTCGCAATTTTTGTTCAAGATGACGGATTAAAACTATGGACGAAGTAAAAACTTTTATCGACGGTCTTAAAAAACTCAAGCCCTATCTTACCAAAGATGACCTCATCAAAATCGTTGAGCGTTACGCAAAAACCGCGTTCCTCATCGAAGCCGGAGAGTTCGACGAAAAGGAGGGGCAAAAGATGTTCGATGATATGAAAGAAATCTTCAAGCCCGTTAACGCGCGCGTCCATAATAACGAAATAATCAGCCAATAAGACGTATGCGCTTCATCTCCAAAGACGACGGCGAAGTCTGCGACCTAGAAATCCACGGCTCGGCTGATGGCGGTATTGACGTCGTTCGCCGAGAAATCGTGTTCGAGCGCCACTACAAAAATTGGCAAGACATCTACGAGGATTTTGAAGACGCCTAGACCGCTCAGCAAAAAATGCCCGTATTGCCGTCTAAATCGCGCTCTACGGGCTTTTTGGTGGTGGAGATGGGTGTCATATCGTCTCGCCTAAAATGGGCAGGCTAATTTTTTGAAGTCCGGCATAGTGTCCTTGTAGCCAAGCCGTTTCAAGAAAATCACGGCTTCGCTCGCTCCGTGGCACACCGCCGTCTTAAATCCGGCTTTCTCCAACTCGGCGAGCCATTCTTTCTGCGCCGGCGACGTTACTCCGCCGTCCGGCTTTTTCATCTCAATAGCTACCGGCACGGGCGTTCCAAAATCCCCTACTGGGAGCAAAATAATGTAATCGGGAAATCCCGCCGACACCCCCATTTTCTTTTTGAGAGACCCTGCATACCCGTTGCCGTTGCCCTCGTTGGGGACGTGTGTATGCCAGATGTCGCGAAGTTTTAGCCAGTGGTGGAACTTGATACACTCGGCTGTTTCTTTATACAACATAAGCAAATTATACCACACACGAAAGCCCGCAATTACCGCGCTAAATGTGGTAAAATAGATTTAGCGAAAGGCGCAGAAAAATAAACCTCTCGCTAAAAAATAACGCGCGGAGGTATTGCAAAAAAGCGCGTGTAGCGATACAATAGTAGTGTATTTTTCTGCACCTGCCTCCGCCTAAAAACGGAGGTAATCTTTTATGGAAGAAAATCTAAACTTGTTCGATGAAGAGACGGGCAAAATCAAAGAGTGCGAGCAGGGCTTCGTCGGTCTATGGCTTCCGGCGGAAGTTGTGCTGGACAAAAGGCTAAACGCAGCCGACAAAATCCTCTACGGGGAAATCGCGAGCTTCCCGAAAGGGTGCTGGAAGAAATCGTCGGAGCTGATGGAGATGGTGGGGCTTACTAAAAACGCTTTCGGGGCAGCTATCAAAAGGCTCATCGACGCCGGCTACATCACCCAACGCCGGCTGGCGGGCGGACACATACTTCGCAAAAGCACGTTCGGGTTTTATGGTGGACGTGGCTCGAAGCCAAAAACCCCCCTCGTCCACGAAACAGGACAGCCACGTCCACAAAATGAAGATGTGCCACATCCACAAAATGCGGACGTTCATATAGAATACACAAAAGAATACACAAAGAATACACAACATATATGTTCGGCTGTCGCCGAACACGGCGTGAGGGTTCTTAAAAAACCGAACAATGTGGTGGGGGAGATGATAGACTTTTGGAACGAAACAATGGGTGGCAAGTTGCGTTCTTCTGACTTAAATGCCTATGCCATAAAGCGCTTGCTCAAATTGTGTGGCGGGGACGCCGAACAGTTGAAACGGGTGGTGTCGGCTCTCCCCTTAATGGTAAAAGAGGAAGGACGCTACGCCCCGCGCGTGTGCGATTATGTCGAACTTGAACAAAAGTGGAATAAGGTGATGGCGTGGGGTCGCGCAAAAGCCATCGCGAAGAAAGCCGAAGATGACTATGAGTTGCCAATTTAATCGTTGAAAACATAATCAAGGTGTGCTAAAATAGAAGTATGAAACGGAACGAAATCTAAAAAAATATCACAAGGCGAGAGCCTGTTCCGCGTGCCAAGAAAGGAAAAAACTATGGCAGAAGAAGAAATTAAGGTGGAAGGGGCGTATGCCGTCCGTGTGGGGAAAATGTGGGTGAACAAAAACTATTCAACGCCAGAACTGGTGGACCGCCCAAGGTCGCTCCTCTCGTTTGAGGAAGCGTGCAAACTCGCTTACAAAACCGGCGGAGAAATCTTTGTATTCAAGCCGGAGAAGCTCGACGAAAAGCGCCTCGAAGATATGAAGATGACTGTTCAAAATAGCGGAGAGTAAAATGCTTGTCTATAAACTCCAGCTTACCGGCGACAAAAAGGTCTATTGGCTCACTGAAAAACGAGCCAAGCCCATAATCCGTAAGTGGGACAGCGGGCATAGTGGGACGTTGGCGTTGCCGGAGTATGGACTGCTTACGACGCTCTCTCGCATACGGGAAATCCGCAAGATGGAAGAAAGTGAGCCATACCCCGCGGAGTTCAAGCGTATGCTGGCGGAAGAGGGCGCGCTGGCGCTCCCCGCCCCGCTTACGGCAGAGATGGAACGTATAAGGAAGCTCCCCGTGAGCCACATCGTTCTCGGCGAAGACCTACAACCTCTCGCCCAGACGGAAGTAGAGTTGCGCAGAGCGTGGCGTGAGCAAAAGCCTAATGCTCTCAAGACTTACTATCTCGCAACCGTTCACTATGACATACACGATGGGCAGGAGTGTTACTATCTCAAACCGGAACAAATTAAGCGTTTGCTCAAAATGACCTTCCACGATGGCGAAGACAAAATCTACCCCGCGTCGGTGGTTGAGGTCAAGAGCTATGGGGCGCTGGCGTGATAATCGCAATCTATGATAAAGATGGAGAGGCTCACAAAATGTCGAAAATAGGACAGGAAGTCATACGGCTCGAAGAAGCCGGTGAAATAGTCTATAACGAAAGGACACAAGAATATGAAAGACGAAAGGGAGACAGTTTACTCGAAGCTTCAACGCGTCCAGCAAAAACTGGAAGTGCCTAAAACGCTACACAACGATTTTGGGGGCTTCAATTATCGCTCCGCTGAGGGTATTCTCAAGGCGGTCAAACCGCTCCTCGAAGAAGAAGGACTAACCCTCTTTATGAAAGACGAAGTGGTGAACGTCGGTGCGTTTAACTACATAAAAGCCACCGTGTGTGTCGTCGATAAAACGCAAGGCTTGTCGTCGGCGGTGGACGCCAACGTTACCGTCACCGCGTATGCTCGCGAGCCACTTGAGAAAAAAGGTATGGACGCCAGCCAAATCTCCGGCGCGTCCTCATCGTATGCAAGAAAATACGCTTTGTGCGGACTTTTCGCAATAGATGATGGTATCGACAATGACGCGCTCCCGCCGTCCAACGGGAAAGGCAAGCAATACTCGAACAAGAACGCCAGCGCTTCCGCCGGTGGGGAAGTAAAGCAAGGCGGATATAAGGTGGACTTCAAAGCTATCCGTAAGCAAATCGACGACGCCAAAAGCGTTGACGAGTTAACCGTGATATGGACTATGCTCGCCGACCCGAAAACCAAGAAAGTGCCGGATTATGTCGATAAATATCTCAAGGAACACTTTACCAAAAAGAAAGAGGAACTAATGAAAGGAGCAGACAATGCCAGTGAAAGCAAAGTCGTCACGGCGAACAACTAAAAAAGCCAAAACCGTCGGCACGAATATCAGCGGGGTGTTCAAGAAAAAGACGCGTCCGTCGCTCCCCGCGGAAATTATGCGCGCCCAGAACGTGCTTGATATGTGGTGCCAGTATGAGGGCTATCGCCGAAGCGGGAAGTTCAATATGATAACCGATGGGGCGGAAGTCGCGAAACTAATGGACGTTGACTTGCGCACTTATACGCTTCTCCAAGACCGCTATGGGGAACTCAAAAATATCGCTTTACGTTTAACTCTAATAGGAGACTTAATCTATGGAAAATAGACCAGAACTCGTGGAGAACGCCAACGAGCTTTTTCAGAAAGAAAACGCTGGCAAAGACGTCAAGACGCTCGGCAATGTCAGCGTAATCATCGCTGTCAAAGATTATGAGAACAACAAGATGACGCTTCAGAAAAGGTGGGGGCGATTGTGTGGTGATGGCACGGTTGAGTTCGATAAAGATGGCAAAAAGGACTTCGCACGCGTCGTCGGCTCTTGGCTCGACGAGGCTTCTTTCTATGAGTGGGAACGCACACTGAAAGACTTTGGGCAGGCTTGTCGCGAAAATCCAGACGAACTCGTTGATAAAATCTTTGATGACTACTTCGCGAGGGCGTAATTATGGCGGAAAATCTACCACAACTTGCCAACCTTACCAACGAAGTCATCGCCCGTGGGGAAAACATCGCGACCGACGTAAGCTCGGAAGACGCTATCGTGTGGCTACTCGACGTCAAAAAGTGGGCTGACGACACGCTCGCCAAACTCAAAAGCGCCATCGCTACCAAAGCCGTTGAAGCTGACAAGAACTTCTCATCTGCGCGGGGCGACCAAATCAAGGTTGAGTATAGGGCTTTCGGGTCGGAGTTCGCACTCTCGCCGGACTTCGACGAAAACAAAGATTTCGACCCTGCTCTTATGAAGCGCGAGGTCGTCGTCAAAATCACGCCTATTGCTTCCGCCATCGCTTCTTATGAGAAAGAGACCGGCGAGCTTCCGCGCGGTATCGTGCGAAACAAACGGGAAAAGCAAATCATCATCAAGAGGTTGACATCATAAGCAAGGTGTGCTATACTATATACATCAAGAAAACAGGAACGAAATTATGAAGCACAAAATCAAATGGTATGTCGAAGACCACAAACTCTATAAGAGCGAAAAGGTCGGCTTGAATACTACGCTTCGAGAGTTCAAACTACACGAAATCTCGAAAACCGACAGCGCGGTTAGTCTCCGCGCTTTAATGGCGATGGTCTCCGACCTATGCCAGAAAGACAATGATGTGGAAGTGTTCGGCTTCCGCCTCAAAAGTGGGGAGAGAAAATAATGGCACAGGAAGCAACACCTTTGATAAACGCAAAGTTCTGCGTTGACGAAGACGGTCTGATACGAATGATGTGGGGCTGTATGATACAGGGAAGGCTAGCTCGGCAAGAGTTGACAATACGTCGTGAAGACGCAAAAAAGTTCTTCTCCGAGATGGCTGACAAGTTCTATCACAAACCGCTTGAAAAAATGCCGGAAGACATCACTACGGTTGATGTTCGTATGACCTTAATGCCTAACCGCGAGTTGATGTTTAACGGTCGCTCGCTGGGCTTCATCAAAGACGATGACCTCAAAGACGTGCGGAGGGTGATATGCTAAGGCGCAAGTGGCACTACGATATTGTGAAGCTTCAGCGCCCACTGTCGGCGTCTCGCCCCGAACTGCTTGACAAAATTATGGTCTATAACAAAGACTACACGATTTTCAGCCATCAAAAAATGACACAAGAGCAAATCGACACCGTGTTCCACGGCGAGTATAAAGTCTATTGGAAAGTTCGCGTCCGGCTTGATAAACTAGCCCCGATGGAACTTTTGAAAGAAGTGAGGAGACAGCCGTGGTAAAGCCCGATACATATTCCGTCTATATCGCCAAAAACCTCAAAGCAAAAGGCGAGCCAGTTTACGCGTGGCTTGTCGGCTACGCTCCGGCACCCATAAAAGGTCTCCCCCAGAAATATCTGGTTTATAAAGTCTCAAAGGCGACGCTTCAAGTATATGAAAGCAAGCACTCTTATACCTTGATGACGGCTCTCGAAATGGCAAAAGAGGGAGAAGACTTCGCGATGACGAAATCCCAAAAAACTATTGGCGACTTGATGAATGAAGCACACAAAATCGCGTGCGCTCAACGCTCGGCGTCGCTTAACAAGGCGTGGTGTCGTATGTGCGAAATCCGTCGCGCGCACGAATATCACGAAACAATATAGACATTTAGAAAGGAGAAAATATGTCTAACGATAATGAATCTATCAAAAGTTTTAGGAAAGACCTGCGCTGGACGTCCGTATGGTGCGACTTGATGTGGTTTTGTGCGGGGGTTGGGCTTGCTGGTTTTCTGGACACCGTCAAAGCAAGCGGGGGCTTCACCGTCGGTAACGTCGCGGAGTTCGTCGGCACGTTAGCTTATTGTCTCGCTATGTCATACGCTATTCGCCACTTCATATTCTCGCGCGCTCTCGAAATGGTCGAGAGACACGTCGAGGCTTGGAAAGGAATCGCCGTAGATGCGCTAACTGAGTGCGTTGAGAACGCCATCCAGTCTATGGTTGATGATGACAACAAGAAAGCCCAAAAGCCCGCAGAAAAGGCTTCTAGCAAAAAAGATGGTGCTGACACCGTCTCGCAGTCTAAACCCGCCTCAAACGCGAAGAAAAGTGCCAAAAAGGGGAAATAATGGTGGACGCGGAAAAGCTAAAAAATGCCAAGTGGGGCGTCCGTGATGATGATAGTGGTGACATCATCGCGTTATGCCCTAGTCAGCAACACGCCGAGGTCATCGCTCGCGCCCTTGCAGCGCTCGACCCAGTTCGCGACAGCTACACCGCGCTCTCCCTTGTGACGGGTAACGGGTTTGTTGAGGGCGGTGGGCACTATATCAAATACAAAATGGAGAGGAACGAAGTATGCTAGAAGGTGAGAATATACCAAAGTCTCGCGCGCGTATGATGCAAGTCGAGTTCGGTAGGCTTCCATACCGTCTCCAAGCGATAGCAAATAGGCACGGTAGCTTTTGTGTTATAGCTACGCACTTGTGGGACCAAAAAGATGAGAAGTCCTCGAACTTGATGTATTACCCAAATGACCCGCGATGGAGCGATGAAGATTTCGCGGGATTTGTCGTTGACCTAGTGTGTAATTATTTTAACCGGCAAGGTCTCAGAGGTAACAAGTATTTATCAGCTATTGCTTCTTTACTCCACGACATCGCTATAAATGGAAGGGACAAAATAGTATGAAAGATGACCACAGATTGTTTTTTAGGGTGTGGACGGGGAAAAGGTATCTCTCGCCGGACGAAATGGAAAAGATGGAGCTTTCGCTCTCTTCAACCGGCTCGCTTGTCGTTGGCGACGCTGGCAAGTTCAGTGATATACTCAATGAAGACTTTTCTCTCAAAGACTTTATCACTAAACGCACTGTTGAGATGTCCACCGGTCTTTATGACGCCAAAGGAGCTAAAGTTTTCGTCGGCGACATTTTAGAGTTCGGTGGGCTTTATCTATTGGTCGTTCCCGACTCAGACACGGGGGGCTATGGCTTTCTCTGTCCGCGCTTCTACAATAATGGCAAGGACGCTCTTGTGTTTAACCGCTCGCTCATCGCGTGTATGTTCAAGAAAGGGAACATACACGATAGCGCCGACCTATTGGCAAAAATCAAAGGAGACGAAGAATGCAAATAAAAGAAAAAAGAACTGGTAAACTCATAGAAACAGACGGCTGTATCGTCAACGGACCGGGATTTACTATATCGTTAGAGACCTTTGCTGAGCGATACGAGATAGTGCCAAGTGCAGAAAAACCGAAAAAGTATTGGCATATATTCGGGACAAGCATAGTGCCTACACCAGAGGGAGATGACGAAGTTTATGACAGAAAAAATAAAGAAATTGGCAACTACTTTGAAACCAAAGAAGAAGCCGAGAAAGCAGTGGAAAAACTCAAGGCTTGGAAAAGACTGAAAGATAAAGGGTTTATAAACGAGCAAGTATTCAGTATGAACCTTAATTGGTGCAACCCAGACAATGATGACTGGAAAGCTTTCAAATTGCTTTTCGGAGACGAATAATGAAGTTCTACACCTCCGACTTACATTTAGACCACTCGAATATGCTCGGCTACGACAACCGCCCGTGGGAGACCGTCGAAGATATGAACGAGGGTATTATCGCACGCATAAACTCCCGCGTAGCGCCAGACGACGAGCTGTATATTCTGGGCGACTTTACGCTCCGCACCAAACGCACTCGTATCGAAGAAATGCGCAACTGGATTGTATGTAAACACGTCCACCTCGTCGCCGGAAACCACGACTACTTCGCGCGTAGCCCGTGGGCGAAGGACTTGTTCGAGACGGTCTCGAATTATAGAGAAATCTGTGACAATGGCAAAAAAATCGTTTTGTGCCACTACCCGATTATGTGGTGGAACGGTATGGCAAAAGGCTCATATCACCTTTACGGTCATATACATACCCGCCCGAATATGGCGCACCCACACCGGCGGGCGTTTAACGTCGGTATAGACGCTAATGACTACTACCCGCGGACGCTCGATGAGCTAATACACCTAAGAGACTGGCTAGAAGCCGAGAAAGGACGACGCAAAAAATATGGCAAGCATAATAAGGCGGACTAAGTGGTAGGTGGGCATATTGACGAACTGGGCTTCGCCATAATCCTCATCGCCATTTTCGTAGGCGTGTTTTGGTTTGTTATGCGGAGGGACATATAATGTATCGGCTCAAACTCACGGCTTCTATCGTCGGCTTGTGGGCGCGTGGCGACCGACAGGGGGTTATAAACGCGCTACACGGCGTGTATAATCCGCCTACTGAAGCGATGGTGTTCGGCACTCAAAAGCATAAAGAGTGGGAGAACGAGGTCAATGAGACGGGCTGTCTCCCCGCCATTTTCGGGGGCGACAAAATCGTCTCGCCAAAGACTGAGCAATACTACACCCGCGAGATAAACGAGTGGCTCAAAATCTCTGGCGTCCTTGACCTTCAATACGGGAAAAACGGCGAGGTCATTGTGGACTATAAGACCGGTGGCGGGAAGTCGTCGGCGTCTCAATACGCTTCGTCACTTCAGGTCGGCTTCTACGCGCTTCTATGCCCCGAAGCAAAGATGTTCAAGTTCTTACACTATAATCGCGCTACCGACAAAATCACGTCCGCCACTATTCACCTCACGCCGGCGCGTCGCGAACAATACCTCGATGAGATAATGAGTATCGCTTGCGACATACGCTCGTGGCACGAGGACTTCGAGCCGGATTATGACGGGTGGTCGGTCTCATCTCATAAGCAAGTTGACAATGTTCCCGCGCAAGAGTATAATCAAGAACAAAGAAAGGAACTCAATGGAACGAAAAACCCCCAAGATGAAAATCAAAATGCGTAAGTGCGAAGATGGCGTCAAGCGCCCGTTCGTTCGTCGCAAAGTCGAACTCGTTGACGCGTGGAACGCCGTTCACAAAGAATACAAAGACGCTTCGATGAAATATGCGAAGGCGGTTGTAAATGGGGAACAAAAGACGATGGGCTTCTATGAAGGCTACATCGCCGGTCTAGTTGCGACTATTCATATTCTCAGACACCTCAAAGACAAAATCGTCGTTGAGCTTCCTGCTGACGCTCCGTCTTATGCCGACATCAAGGAAATCGACAAAAGTGTCAAAAAATACGTGGACGAACTACTCGATGACGACGCTCCCGAACTCGAAAAAAGCAACGGCGATGGCACTTACCAAATGAAAATCAAAGGTGAGGAAACAACCGTCCGCCCTGCCGACGCCGAGACCAAAGAGGCTTTTGATGAGGCTCTGAAAGACGAAAAGGAGACAGAATAATGGGTGCGGAACTTCTTATCTGGCTCAAGTGGACAGCGATTTTGTTCGGCGCGGTAATTGCGTTCTCGTTCGTCTATGTTATCGTCGAGGCTATTCATCAGACGCTAAAAGACCGAAAAACGGCTGAGCCTCAATCCGCTCCGCAAATCAAAAAGGCTTCCCCGAAAGGGTGGGCAGTTAGAACGGAAGAGGGTTATGAAATATGGGCGCTTCATAAAGAAGAAGCCCGCCGGCGTTATCTCGCGCTTGACCCCGTTCACAACTACGAAGAAGGCGTTGACTACTGGCTCGACGAAATGACCTACGAACAATGGCAAAACTTACCGGAGAACTAAAATGTTGGGCAAGAAGAAAGAGAAGAAAATGCGGTCATCTGGGAAAGGGCGCGGGTGGAACTTGCGGAAAGGTGCACAGGATTATGGCAAAACCGACTATTCTGAAGCCGGTCGTCGTGGTGGCTCTCGACGCGTCCCAAAGGGCTTTTCGATGACAAATGGAGGGCGGGGCAATGAAAACAGATAACCTTGACCTCGTTTATATCGTCGGTAATGCCAAAGAAAATGAAGAACTTCGGTGGTCGCTCCGCTCTATCGCGGAAAACCTGCCCCACAAAGAAGTATGGATTTTTGGCGGGCGTCAGCCGTGGTTGTGGCAAGTGTATCTCGGCGAGCCGGAACAAGTCGGCACCGACAAATGGTCGCGAGCCAGCTCGTCGTTCCATAATATCGCGAAGTGCCAAAAACTCTCTGACAATTTTATTCTGATGAACGATGATTTTTTCGTGATGAAACCCGTCTCCGAGCTAAAACCAATGTATAACGGCACGCTAGAGGACTTATTCAAGCGCCGAAACCGCCCGAACCCGAAGGCTGGCTCGTTCGAGTATCGTATCAAAAACGCCATCGACTTTTGCCGTGAGAGAAACTTGCCGACGAACAACTATGAGCTTCACGTCCCAATGATTATGAACAAAGAAAAATTGGCTCGCTTGCTTGCGGTGAAGCCGGATGGGGCAGCTACACGCTCTGCTTACGGGAACTTTTACCGTATCGGGGGCGTAGAAAGCCAAGACGTTAAACGTTTTGGCTTCAAAGCAGGTATCGAAAAGATGACGCTCGTTTCGACTGAGCCTGACGCTTTTTGCGCGGGGGAAGCCGGAAGACAAATCCGTGACCGCTTCCGGCATAGGTGCAAATACGAGCGACCAAATACGATTTAGACAAACTGTCCGCACCCCTCATCGCGCCTGACCTGTGATGGGGGGCTTTTTATGGTATAATGTGATTATGGAAAAAAGGAACGAAAGAAAAACCCCACCCTTCCCCACTACCTGTCGAGTTTGTGGCGACGAACTCCAAAGAATAGATGACACCCCGCTTTCTTATGACATCTATACTGGGGAAGTCCGCACGCATAAATACACTTACGCGTGCCGGTCATCGCTCGCACACCCGCAACTGTGTGTAATTGACAGCCCCGCCACCGGCTTCCGCGCGGTAATCCGCAAGGACAAATGGGACGACGCCCGCGCTTCCGGTGACAAGAAAAAGGTAGAAGCATAATCAAGATTGTGGTAAAATAGAGGTATGGAAGAAAAGTGGAACGATGCAAAAAGTAAAGCGGAGCTACGGCTAATCCGCGATTGGTGCGCGCGTCAACAATGGCGAGAGGCAAAGACGTATCGCTACACTACTCCGCACGAATACATCGTCGTTGAGCTTGAAGACCCACGGCGCTCGATGTTCAAGCGTGTTTTCAAGGCTATCGAGAAATATGGCAAGCGAGAGTTCTTCTTCGGTAAGCCGTGGCTTTACCTATATCTCGGCGACGGATTCAAATACTTCTCCGCCGATGGCGAAGGCTGGCAGGAAGACCGAGTGTGCTTGAACCGTTGCACAGTTGACCGGTTTTATGGGGGGCAGAAATGAGGGTTGGCATAATCACGGTGCCAGAGCGCGAGCGCGTTCTCGCCACGACCCTAAAAAGTCTCCGTGAGACTTCCGGTCTCGAAGCCACTGTTTTCGTCGATTTTGACAAAAGAGGGCACTCATACAACTTTACGCGTATGTTGTCGTTTATGTGTCGGGTCGATGATGATGTTCTGATGGGAATGGATGATGTAATCTATCAGGCGGGGTGGTATGAAAAAGTCCGAGAAATACTTGAGAAAACCGACTACGACGTTATCGCGCTGTTCACGAACAAAAACGCCACGAAAGTCGACGACTTCGGTGTGTTCAAAGCTACGAGCAGATTTTCTATCTACGACCAAGCGACCATTTACCGGAAAGGGGTTTTGTGCGCACGCTTCCTCGCGGAGTTCAAGGCGTTCGCTTCCTCTCCTTATCGTATCAGAAAGGAACGTGACCATTATGACAATATGATGTCGTCTTTTCTCTGCTATAAGGGAATAGAGCGCG
>Ga0310694_10002492_pt1 | contig 18847 bp, 15 predicted proteins | sample 174DNAGHGhighgp2_FD_203884 | JGI IMG/M metagenome (GOLD analysis project Ga0310694, IMG submission 203884) | Sheep rumen microbial communities from Palmerston North, Manawatu-Wanganui, New Zealand - 1742 DNA GHGhigh gp2 (v2) (version 2) | ecosystem: Host-associated > Mammals > Digestive system... | reverse complement strand
GGGCGGATAGCTAACGTTATCAGTTCGTAGCCTGTTCCGGCTATGAATTGCTCAATGCAGGTACGTATGTCTTGTTCGGATGTCATCATAATCTTTTTTCTCTCTTCTGTCAGCCACAGGCGGTCTCTCTTCTATTCTTAACGCGAGAGGAGACCTTTTCGGGTCCCCTCATTCATTTCGCTTACAAAGATAATAAATATTTTGCAAATTTGCAAGTGTTTGGGTTATTTTTTTTGCAAAACATTTATTTTTCGGCATTTCTGCCACACGCAGACTACATATTACGGATATACGTTCAATTACGCGACCATCACGGGACCATCTCCCGAGAACGACCTAATGAGAACTCCACGAGAACGCACCGAGAACAGTTCATTATTTATTCGCCACCCTTCAAAAGTATCATATTTTTGTTAACATAGTCTATTCACAGGTTATGCCTTAATGAGCAGATGATGGTTAGCGAGGGGATGCGTGAGGAGTTGTTGCGCCAATTCGGGTGTAGCCTGCAGCCATACTTGTGTGCGGCACAGATTCGGCTCGTACTGGTTAGCTACGAGTTCTACAGGCTCATCCACCAGGTGCTTCAGATCGCCCGACAGCTTCATCAGGCGGTACTTGCCGAGTGGCAGTTCGCCATGGATTCCTACTCCTATGCCCGATTCAAAATGCGTGTCATACACGTGTGAACTCGTCATCTTCAGCGGAATCGTGCAGTGGGCGAACAGCATCCGCCCGTCGTCACCGATGCGCGCAGGATTAACCTGAAAACCTATCTGACCGTATTTCTGCTTGGCGAGAATCATCGTCAGCAGCAAGGGTATATCTCCCTCGCAGGACGCAGGTATACCTTCGTCGTTCAGGTGACTGAGTGCAATGCAACCGGTGTTCTTCACCGTGGTTAGCAGATCGAAGCAACGCAGCGTCAGCCCGTTTAATTCATAGCGTGCGACCAGCTCTTTCAGTCGTTCGTATATCCGCTCTGCACCCGTCATTCCGCCATCGACTTCACCGAGCGAAGTAACTTCTGCAATTGGGATGCGCACTATTCGTATGCCCGTTTGTTCAAAGACATATTTATCATCTACATGCGAGGCAATCAGCCAATCCGAGGGTTCACCCACTACGCCCAACCGCAGTCCGGCGTGCGGAAGACACTCTTTTGAAAGCGGCGTTTCGGCTGCCGGCAAAGCAGGCTGACAAGCATCGGTTATCTGCTCCGGCGAGGTGAGCACGCGTCCTGTACCGCCATGCTGATTGATCCACGACAGTATCTCCAGCGAGGCTGCCAACGAGTTGCTCTGACCCGATGCAAGCAAATAAATCGGTTCGGCCAGCGACACCTTGCCGGTGTTGACCAGCTTGAGGAACAACGCCTCTGTACCGCCTGTCAAAACGGCTACACACTGATGGGCACTCACCCACTCTTCGGGCAAGATAAACGGAAGACTCAATGCCTCCTTATGCATGTTTGAGGAAATGGTTTGTAACATGGTATATTTTTGATTTTGGATTTTTGATTTCAGATTTTTTGATTATTCTGCTTCATTGTGCAAAGTTACGAAAATTTTTTGAGTTATGCAAATAATTCATAAAAAATAATCGTTCGAACGCATGTGAGATAAGAAAAATAAATGCACATTTGCAAATATTTCATGAAAAAAAATTGTTCGAGTGCAGCAAGAAAGCAATTGCAGGTTAGCGGACAGTATATTCCGTTTTGAGGTACTCGTTGTTAGGCACGGCACTAACGGCCTCGAGCCAGACGTAGTTGTTGTAACGAACGCGCTCGTTCTGATAGCCCATATAAATGGTGCGGTTGCCTTTGGTGGGAATACGTCCGTTGCAAGACTGCGTACCCATGGTAGAATAATCGACGCTGTATTGCAATTTGGCGGGATTGGCTCCGTCCTGAAACTTTTTTGCCTGATCTGCACTATAGAACACGTACATATTGATGTATGCCTCTTCCTCGCGCGGCGGCTGGTTCTCGCCGAGCAAGAGTTCGAACAGACCGGAGCCATGTGACGAGTTGCGTTCGTAGAGAGGAATACCCAGGAACTTGACTTTCTTGTAAGATTTCAACATATTGTCGCCAAACTTACCATCGGACGAGCGTTGCCCTTCGTTGGTGGATATGCGCAACGAATAGAGCACATCTTTTGTGCCGACAGGCACCTGAATGGCCACTATAGCCCTATCAGCATTCGTTGTGCCGGAGAACGTGGCTTTCAGTTGGCTGCGGAGAGTAAACTTGCGCGGTTCTTCAAACAGGTTTTGCATCTTGATGCCAGGGATCGCTCTGACACGAAAATCGCCTTTCTGTCCTTCAACCTCGCGCGACTCGACGGTCTTGGTGGTGAAAGCACGATTGACTGAGTTAGGTTTGTATGCGATGTCAATGCTTGCGTATTGACGGCCTTTGGGATTGATCTCCACCAGATAAACAGCTGAGAACTTGATGTCGAGCGAATCCTTGACAAGTTTCTTGCCGATATAGGACTTGAGCATTTGACGGCTGTCAGTATTATAGATGCGAATGTCGGCAGGTTTCTCGGTTTCGATGTTCAGCATCAGTTTGTCGCCCCGCTCGAGATACAGAGGATATTCCGCTGTTTCAGAGAGCAGTTCTTCGGGTTTGCTGATGAGTGTATGCGGCGTGTTGCAGACGTTCTGCTGAATCTTATAGGGCAATTGCTGTTTTACCTCATTTATAAGCTCGTTGACCTTCTGTGCCATCGCCAGATCTGCCGAATCAAGTTCGGCGGCGTTGTAATTGAGCGACAGTTCATTGCCCAGGCGCTGCAGTTCGTCAACACCTTGCAGCGTGGTGTACTGCTGCGGATCAGCCAACTTGCGCTGCAGGACATCCACCTGTTGCATGGTTTTCTGGCATTCGGATTTGAATACATCTTCCGCGCTCTGTGTTTGCTGTTGTGCTGCCTGCTGCCCGTCGGCAGATGTTTTTGCAGACTTGCCACCACATGCGGCGAGTATCACGGCAGTGATTAGGATAAGGATAGATTTGGTTTTCATGAGTGTATATAGCTTATTGTTTATTCTTTTTAAGGCATACAGGATAACCGAATGAATTTAGATTGCAAAGATACAAAAAATATTTGATATTTGCAAATTTCTTTTTAGTTCTTTTCTTAATGTAGCAAAGAAAACAGATTTTTTATGCAAAAACACGAAAAACAGCACATAAACATCATTTTTTTGCTTAAAAGTTTGCAAATTCGGATTTTTTGTTGTATCTTTGTGCGCTGAAACCGAAAATAATTAACGTTTACAGCTTACAATGGACATTATTAATACTATATTAACCAGTTCAAGAACTGTGTTTACCACACAGTGGTTAACCATGATGGATAACAGCAGAACGCGTGAGTCTATAAACAACTCATTGCGATACTATGCCAGAACCGGAGTTATCCGCTCGCCGCGCAATGGTATATACACCAAATCCGTATATAACGAGCAAGAAATGGCATGTACACTACTGAAGCCAAGTTATATCTCGCTTGAATATGTTTTAGCACGTGCCGGCGTGACATTTCAATACAGCGATGAAATTACATGTATCAGTTATCAAACCCGCACAATAGAGGTGGACGGACGCGCATATTCCTTTCGCAAGATTAATCCGATTATCTGGACGAATATGCAAGGTATTGAGCAACGAGACAATATCGCCATTGCCACTCCTGAAAGGGCATTTCTCGATATGATGTACCTTAGTTCGGGGCAATGTTATTTCGACAATTTGCATCCGCTGAACAAAAAGAAGGTGCAAAAATTATTACCCTTATACAATTCACCGACATTAACCAAGCGTGTGGAGGCGCTACTCTATGGATCTAAATAAACATCGGTATTATATGATGCAAGTGCTACTTGCCATCTTTCGTCATCCGGAGTTGAGTAAGTTACTCGCTTTCAAGGGAGGTACATCCCTTATGCTCTTTCATGGCCTGACGCGATTCTCTACTGACTTGGATTTCAATCTATTGGATGCCTCTCAAACGGAGTATGTCTATAAGGAATTACGCAAGGTTCTATTGAAATTCGGCACGATAGATGATGAAGCGATTAAGTTCTATGGTCCGATTTTAGTGCTTAATTATGGAAGGAATGAACGCATGCTGAAGGTAGAAGTCAGTAATCGAGAATTCCCCAATCATTATGAAATTCGCACCTTGTTGGGAACAGATATTCGCGTAATGTCTTTGCCGGATATGTTCGCACACAAACTTTGTGCTTTGGGTGAACGTGTTACGCCCCGAGACATCTATGACATCTGGTTCTTCCTGCAAAAGCGCACAGAGATCAATGAAGAGATTGTGAAAATACGCACTAACATGTCTGTAAGCGAATATGCTCAGCAATGCGCAGAAAAAGTTCGCAGCTACAGTTCTCGTGTATTGATGCAGGGATTGGGCGAAGTTTTGACCGATAGTCAGTCAAAGAACTTTGCGCGCCAACACCTTATTCCGGAAGCAGCATCGGCATTGGAGCTGTTTGCCGCATGTCCGTTGATAATAACAAACCGAGTGTAATATAGATATATATGAAAGAATATTTAGAAAGACAGCGAGCATTAGAAGCCTTTCTTTCCGCAGATCATTCAGAAAGACCGGAAATGACATTAGAGGAGATTAACGAAGAGATTCGTGCGGCTCGTCGTGAGCGTAAAGAGCGTTTGGCACGCGAGAACGCCGAGTAAGCTGGAGAATGATCAAACACGGGAGTGCGCAAAAACGCACTCCCGTGTTTGTATTAGTCGACAATTATTTATTGCCTATGCACTTACTTCACCTCTACGCCTTGCAGGTTGTACATCTTCCCGCCGCGGAGGATCAGCACTTCGCCGTTGCGGAGCTCCTTGCTGCTGTGCAGCTCGCCGGCTTGCAACGCATCCGCGCCTGTCCAACCGGAGGTGGTGAACGCTATTGTCTTCTCATCCAGCGTCGTGCCGTTGTTGTCCTTGGCGGTGATCGTCAGGTCGTACGATGTTCCTTCTTCCAGTCCGGTTACGGTGAACGCGAATCCCGCTGCCTGCGCAGTATTGTCTCGAGTCGGTGCACCGAAATCGATCTGCGTCAGCTGACCGTTGGCGTTGAAGATCAGCGTGCAAACAACATTGCCGTTCTTGTCTTTTATTACCAGCTCATACGTTGCTGCATTCTCCACTGCAGGCCATGCTACATCAGCAGTTGTCGCAGTCGGCTCTACTTTCACTTCGGTCGTTTCTGTTTTGCTTGTGCCTATCGGACGAACGTCATATACACCCCAGAAGTCGTGCATCTTGTAAGTATTGAGATAATCAGCCGGCACATAAACGATTGTGCTATAATCTAAGTTTTCGAATGCCCCATTGTTTACCGTAGGCGGACGCATGCTGTAGCACGTGATTGTTTCTATTGCGGTGCAGTCGTCGAAAGCATATTCTTCAATTACTTTAACATTCGAGCCGACTATTACATTCTTCAGTTTGCTGCAATAGGCAAATGCATTTTGACCAATAAGTGTAACCTCGTTGCCGATTGTTGCGGAGACAATGTCGTAAGTATAATTGAAGTTATCAGCCAACGCACCCGCACCGGAAATCTCCAATGCCATGGCACTCTTATCCAGTTTCCATGTCAACACGTTATCTTTTCCGCAGTTACCGCTCAGTGCATAATCAAAGATCGCCTCCATCGTAACATCTTGTGACAAGTGGTAAGTACGCGGATTATCTGTATTGCCGTCTCCCCATTTTACAAATATACAACCGCGCGCAGGTTGAGCAGTGAAAGTGATATCATCCTCCGCCATGCCTGTAGGAGTGGTAGTCGGACCATCAATATAACCTAAGTTGGAATCATACGTGTATGTGATAACAGGGTTATGCGCAAAGATCGCCTCAAAAGTAGTGTCTTTTGTTAATTCAAATCTTCGTGGGTTATCGGTATTGCCATCGCTCCATCTCACGAAATGACATTGAAATTTAGGGGTAGCCGTGAGAATCGTATCATCACATATTGTGAGTGGATATTCAGTCTCTCCAAAATTTGGATCATTGGGAGAACACATGACGGAATATTCTAATGGATAATTTAGAAAATGTTCTCTAACAAGTTGATCGTTGTACCAATCCCCTGTTCCCCAGTACTCACCGTGGTACTCTCTTCCCCATGCATGTATGTAGGCATCAATACTACCGCACGGAACATAAAATAACAGATTTTCGTAGTCTGGAAAGACACCCCCCCAAGGTGTTACATCCACATCATTCCATCCCGCTGGGACAGGAGATTCTAGCTTTATTATTCTGAGCGAAGTGCATCCAACGAAAGCATGAATTCCAATGCTTGTGACGCTATTGGGAATAGTCACAGAGGTCAAACTGCTGCAACCAGAGAAAGCATCTTCTCCAATCCATCTTGTTCCATCCTTTATTGTATAAGTGGAACGTGTCCTGTCAACAGCCTCAACTAAATAGGTATCAGCATAGCGCAAATTATCTACTACAGGTAAACTGCTGCAACCAGAGAAAGCATACCATCCAATGCGTGTGACGCTATTGGGAATAGTCACAGAAGTCAAACTGCTGCAATTATAGAAAGCACGACTTCCAATGCTTGTAATTTCATCACCCAATATATATTCAGTTACCTGTTCTCCGAATATTGATTTTATGTTAGAATTGTACTCATAATAATCTTTTCCTACAATGGTATTTGAGTTCAAGGTCACAGAGGTCAAACTGCTGCAACCCTCGAAAGCAGACCTTCCAATGCTTGTGACGCTATTGGGAATCGTCACAGAGGTCAAACTGCTGCATGAATTGAAAGCATACCCTCCAATGCTTGTGACGCTATTGGGAATAGTCACTGAGGTCAAACTGCTGCAACCCTCGAAAGCAGACCTTCCAATGCTTGTGACGCTATTGGGAATCGTCACGGAGGTCAAGCTGCTGCAATACCGGAAAGCATTACCTCCAATGCTTGTGACGCTATAGGTTGTGCCATTATACGTCACAGATGCAGGGATATTGGCTGTGGTAAGACCCTTGTAGTTGTTCTCATCCCAACCCAATTCATACGTCACCTCTGCGGTTTTGTCCTCATTGAGATTGTAATACAGCTCGCCAATCTTATATCTCCCGCTAACAACAATCGGCTCGCTTTGACCACCATCCGAACTGCAATCAACCACACTTACTTTAATAGTGGTGCCCGTCTGGCTGTTCAGTTTATAGCAAGTGGAGGACGTTACACCCGTTATATCCACCGTTTGGTCTGTGCCGTTTGTCCAGATGATACTTACTGAAGTGATGCTTGACGAGAACGTATATGCGTACCAGCCGTCACCATCACTGCTGACAATCTGTCCCGGCCATGAATCAAATACATTGCCCTCGTCCGTCCACGCCCATAGGCGAACGGTTTTCCAACTGGAGCAACTACACGAATCCAGCCGAACTGTAATCGCTGCCGACGAAATTCCCACACTGGCTACCAGCGCAAGAATGAAAGTAATAATCTTTTTCATAATAGTTTATTTGTTGTTAAACAATGATTCAATAATCGGCATTAGTTCTTCAATGCTCACATCTACAATTTTCTTTAATGTTTCACCACCGACACCTTTGGCGATTGCGCCAACGGCCATAGCAATATAGTGAGGTATATCTTTATCAGAATTCTTATCTATAACATTTTTAATTTCCTTTTCTGCTTTTTTGTCCATGCAAATATTTTCCAACAAGTACAAAAAATCTTTATAAGAAATCTTTACTATTTCAGAATTAAAGGACGAATCAAAAAAACGTCCGTCCTGCATAAGCATATTACGTAGATACTGCCGCAAAGAAATGTTTTCTATTGAAAATTCTATGACTTTATTTTTTTCATTATCGTAACGAGCACCCTTCATTGCTTCAACAAATAATACTTTGAAGTCTGTTTGAGTTGGGTACTTTAACGAAGCTTCGTATCTTAAGCGCCTAATTTTGCTAATGGGTATTTTAAGTTCTATACTGATCTTGTAATCGTTGTATCCCAAAAACCTTTTATCCAGTAGTTGGGAAAATATAAATACTTCAAAATCATTCTTGTTCATTGATCCGAACCCTCTTTCTAAATAGAGATTCAGTACTTTTTCCAGTTCCATATGTATATTTGTTTTGTTTAACCTACTCATTTATGGCTTTTCGGCATTCTCCGTTACCATTTTTTCATTTCCGACTGCAAAGATACAACTTTTTTTTCAATTTTCCATAGTCCATTTTGGTCCTTTTTCGCGTTCGGCTACAAGTGTGCTATAGTTTATACCGCTCCGCTACATAAAGACAACTTGTACCTAAAAGAAAGTGGTTGGGAGATTTTAGTTATATTTTCCTCTTCCTTTTTTCATTTATTTATATATAGGGGTATGGGGGTTCAATAATTGAACACTTTCGTTCAATAGTTGAACACTTTTGTTCGCTGGTTGAACACCCCTGTTCAATAGTTGAACACTTTTCGTTCAATGGTTGAACACTATGTTCACGGATTGAACACTTTCGTTTGCAACTGCGGTTTACTACGGGGACCCTATAATGTGAACCTTTTTGGTCCAAATTGACACTATATTTGCAAATGTCAATATTTTTTTGTACCTTTGTAGTGTTTTTCAGTCCGTTAAGTTCAAACAGGCACATACAAAAAAAGCGGGCAACTGTTTGTTATTTATCCCCGGCAAGCGAACTCGCCGGGCCGATCGATTTTCTGCTACAAAGTTACAACTTTTTTTTGAAATATGCAAATTTTCGGTGCAGATTTTTGCTGAGAAGAATATAAAAGTTGAAAATTTATGCAAAAGGCCTGATATAACTTTGATAACCCTCCGACATTCCCTCGATATTCCCTCGATATTCCCCCGATATTCCCCCGATCGAACGGAACGTTTTTTGAAATCATCCTATCCGAATGCCAACCTTTCAATTTTCAATTTTCAACTTTCACCTTACCAATTTTCACCTTTCACCTTACCAATCCCGCTCCGTTTTCGGATGCATATCGAACCCTTACCAAATGATAACCGCAACATAACCGTATGATACCCGTAGGATAACAGGCTCATTTTTCATGTTTTAACATTATACTATATAATACTATGTATTATATACTTTTTGCGTAAAATTTCCTTAAATGGAAGTAAGATCCGTGATCGGCGTGGCGGCTACAAGATGTGCGTGCACCTCCTCTATATCAACGTACTGCATGCGTCTGCCCATAGATGACGGATAGAGGGCAAAGAACGGATCGGTAGAAAAGTACCAGTTGACAGTCCTGACTTGCGGATCCATGGTCAGCCGCCTGTGCATGGTACGAACACGCTCAACTATACGCGGCACAACCTTGATACAATACTTGCCATCCGCCATCTGCATGATAGCAAACACCCGCGGACGAGGTAGGCTGCCTAACAGTTGCAAACGTTCCTCGTGCGACGAGCGGTGGCTGACTGTGATATGCCTGCCGTACTGATGGTTGATATTCTCCATCATCTGCCGGAACAACGGCCCGTGCGCCGAACCGTCTTTCAACTGATTGACAGCAATATAGTAGTGAATCATCTCGTGAATAAGCGTATCCTGCAGTTCGGCTTCCGAATAATCAAACCGCCGGCTTATACGCAGCGCAAAATCCGAAAAACGCTTTCCGCCGAACAGCCCTACCCGCCGCTTGTAGGTCAACATCCCCATGTACGTGCGCGCGTTTGTTAAATGAATAGGCGGGACAGTCAATGTCCCGCCAAACATCATACGATTGTACAACTCGAAATGTTCGCGTATATAATCGACGGTAGGTTTCATGTCAATCCAGCTTCAGCACGGCGAGGAACGCTTTCTGCGGCACCTCAACGTTACCGATCTGCTTCATACGTTTCTTGCCTCGCTTCTGTTTCTCCAGCAGTTTGCGCTTACGGCTCACGTCGCCGCCGTAGCACTTGGCAAGCACGTCTTTACGCACCTGTTTCACCGTCTCGCGGGCAATGATCTTCGCACCGATAGCCGCCTGAATGGCTATATCGAACTGCTGGCGCGGCAACAGTTCCTTGAGTTTCTCGCACATGCGGCGACCGAAATCCACAGCGTTGTCTCTGTGCGTGAGTGTAGACAGCGCGTCCACCTGTTCGCCGTTGAGCAATATATCCAGTTTGACGAGGTTAGACGGACGGAAACCGTTCATGTGCCAATCGAACGACGCGTAGCCCTTGCTGATCGACTTGAGTTTGTCGTAGAAATCTATCACTATCTCGCCCAGCGGCATATCGAACAGCAACTCCATACGGTTGCCGGATATATATTCCTGTTTCACCAGTTCGCCGCGCTTACCCAGACAGAGCGTCATGATCGGCCCGATATAATCAGCTGTAGTGATAACCGACGCGCGGATATACGGCTCTTCTATATGGTCGATTTCCGTCAAGTCCGGCATGCCGGCAGGGTTATGCACCTCGGTCATACGGCCGTCCTTGGTATAGACATTGTAACTTACGTTCGGCACGGTGGTTATCACATCCATGTCAAACTCGCGGTCCAAACGCTCCTGTACAATCTCCATGTGCAGCAGTCCTAAGAAGCCGCAGCGGAAGCCGAAGCCCAATGCCATCGACGATTCGGGCTGGAACGTCAGGCTGGCATCGTTCAGTTGCAGTTTCTCGAGCGACGCACGCAGGTCTTCATAATCCTCCGCCTCTATCGGATACACGCCGGCAAACACCATCGGTTTGGCTTCCTCAAAGCCCGCTATAGCCTTGTCGCACGGGCGTGCCACATGGGTGATTGTATCGCCTACCTTGACTTCGGTACTCGTCTTGATTCCGGAAATGATATATCCCACATTGCCGGCGCTGATCTGCTTGCGCGGATCCATATCGAGTTTGAGCACGCCTATCTCGTCGGCGTCATACTCCTTGCCGGTGTTCACAAACCGCACACGGTCGCCCGTGCGCATCGTGCCGTTCACTACCTTGAAGTATGCGATTATTCCGCGGAACGAGTTGAACACCGAGTCAAACACCAGACACTGCAGCGGTGCGTCAGGGTCGCCTTTCGGCGCAGGAATACGCTCAACGATAGCGTCCAATATCTCCGGCACACCCTCGCCTGTCTTGGCAGAGCAGCGGATGATCTCCTCGCGTTTGCAGCCTAACAGGTCGATGATCTCATCTTCCACGCGCTCGGGCATAGCGTTGTCCATGTCGCACTTGTTCAGTACGGGTATGATCTCCAAGTCATGCTCGATAGCCATGTACAGGTTACTGATTGTCTGTGCCTGCACGCCTTGCGTAGCATCCACCACGAGCACAGCACCTTCGCAGGCGGCTATACTGCGGCTCACCTCGTACGAGAAATCCACATGCCCCGGAGTGTCAATCAGATTCAGTATATATTTAGAATCAGTCTGTGTTCTGTCAGCGTCAGCGGTCTGTGCTCTGTCAGTCGAAGACGGTCTGTATTCCATCTGTATAGCATGCGACTTGATAGTTATGCCGCGTTCCTTCTCCAGATCCATGTCGTCAAGCACCTGATTCTCCATCTGACGCACATCCACCGTATGCGTTATTTCCAGCATACGGTCTGCGAGTGTTGACTTGCCATGGTCAATGTGGGCAATGATACAAAAGTTTCGGATATTCTTCATTTAGCAATCAGTAGTCAGTAATCAGATATCGGCTATCAGCAGTCAGCTATTCTCTCGGCAGCCATCGGTTGCCCCAACCCGAAAAAGCAACTGCCAAGTTGGTTTTTCGGAGAGCGGAGGCAATGGTGCGCTTTATGCCGCCAAGCGGCATCTGTAAGCACCATTTGCCGAACGTGTGGAGATAGCGGGAGTCGAACCCGCGTCCAAACAAGGAATCAATACGCTTTCTACACGCTTATCTTGGCCTCGATTTTCGTCCGGCAGCAAGACCCAAGCCACCAACTACCGGCTTATCTGCTAAATCTTCACACGCGTATCGCAGCCTGCGCATGCTATTCTGTGAATTTCCGCGCCACTTTACCCATTCAGCCCACAGACTCGGCTTGGAGTGACGTCTCGGGTCAGCACCTTGTGCCGACACAAAGCCAACCTACTATACTTCGGTTTAAGCAGCGAGAGCTACATTGTTGTTGCCAGTTATTGTTTTACAGACGATATTTACGAGCGTCTCTGCAGTGCTCGGCGTGCTTACATACCTATTCTACCTGCTGTCAAAACCAATTATCCCCAAATCATTTACTCATTTACCATTCTAATCTCCCATCAGTCGAACAATCTGCTTCGCTGTATGGTTCGTTTGGCAAGCGGCTAAAAGTAAAAGCGGCGCAAAGGTACAAAAAAAATCCCATATTTGCAAATTTTGCGGGCAGTGCGACGCCCAAAATGGCGTTTTTGCCAAACGCAGATTATAAAATAGCGGAATAAACACAGCAAAAAACACATTTAGACAAAAATATTTGCATAATTCGGAAAATTGTTGTACCTTTGCATCCGCTTTTGAAGAAAAGCATGGTCCATTAGCTCAACTGAATAGAGTACCACACTACGGATGTGGGGGTTGCAGGTTTGAATCCTGCATGGATCACGAAGCCTTCGGCTAACAAGAAATAAAGAACGACGTCAAGGGAAACTTTAGCGGAGTTCTTTTTTTTGATAAAACACACATGACCACACAGGAGTTACAGAACATTAAGCAACGTTTCGGCATCATTGGCTCATCGCCCATGCTGGACAGAAATATTGAGATAGCTGCTCAGGTGGCAGTTACTGACTTGAGTGTACTCATTACCGGCGAGTCGGGTGTAGGCAAGGAGCATTTTCCGCAAATCATCCACGCCTGTTCACCGCGTAAGCATGCCAAATACTTCGCCGTGAACTGCGGCGCGATACCCGAAGGAACAATCGACAGCGAGTTGTTCGGGCACGTCAAGGGCGCCTACACCGACGCACGTGCTGAGCGCAAAGGATACTTTGAGGAAGCCGACGGAGGTACACTGTTTCTGGACGAGGTAGGCGAACTACCGCTTTCAACCCAAGCGCGACTCCTGCGTGTGCTGGAGACAGGCGAGTTCATACGCATGGGCTCTTCGGAGGTGCAGAAAACCTCCGTACGCGTCGTTGCCGCCACGAACCTGGATATGAAACGCGCAATAGCCGAGGGACGATTCCGCGAGGATCTGTACTTCCGACTCAACGCCGTGGAGATACATGTACCGCCTTTGCGCGAGCGAAAAGATGATATACCTCTGCTGTTCCGCAAGTTCACCTCGGATTTCACCAACAAATACGCTATGCCTCGCGTACAATTGACCGACGAGGCTACCGAACTGCTCAAAGCCTACTACTGGTATGGAAACGTACGCCAGCTCAAGAACGTAGCCGAGCAGATCTGCGTGCTGGAGAAGAGCCGCGAGATAAGTGCGGAAACCCTGCGCAAGTACCTGCCTGCCAACGAACATGAGCAACAGTTGACACTGTTCGGTTCGGCACAGAACATGGGCGGTGACCCGTACGTGAACGAGCGCGAACTGCTATACAAGGTCTTGTTCGACATGAAGCGCGACATAGCCGACCTCAAGCAGCAGATGGCTGCCGCCACTGCAGGCACGCCAATGCCTGCTGCAAGTACAATCGTGCCGACAGGCAATATAATGCCCTACCCCGAACACCGCGACAGTCACCAGGAGGCTGAGGAGCAGGAGGCAGAGATCGTACGAGATCCAATAGTCACCGGCAACGAACCGCTGACCATGGGAGATGCCGAGGAAGTGATGATCCGCAAGGCACTTGAACGCCACAACGGCAACCGCAAAGAGGCTGCTGCTGAACTCGGTATAAGCGAACGAACACTCTATCGCAAACTCAAAAGTCTGGAATAAGCGATGCGACACCAACTGATTATATGGCTAACTCTGGTGGCAACTGTTGTCACTCTGTCGTCATGTATGATCAGTTACCGCTTCAATGGTGCCAGTATTGATTACAGCAAGACACAATCCATCTCGATAGCCGACTTTCCGAACAATGCGGCAATGGTCAACCCCAACCTGTCGAACAACCTGTCGGAAGGCATACGCGACATCTACTCCCGCCAGACACGTCTGCAGATTCTGCGTCGAGGCGGCGACATGGAGCTGGAGGGCGAGATTGTTGATTACGCACTTACCCCGATGGCAATCTCTGCCGACAACCTGTCAGCGGAAACCAAACTGACCATCACTATCAAAGTGCGTTTCACCAACAACAAGGCGCCCGAAGAGAGTTTTGAGAAAACCTATTCAGCCTACCAGACGTTTGACTCCTCACGGCTGCTCACCGACGTACAAGACGAGTTGTGCGCCACAATGATCACCGAACTGGCGGAAAACATCTACAACGACACGGTGGCAAAATGGTAGGAAAATTGAAACGGGAATATTGAAAATTGAAAGTTGAAAGTTAAAAATTGTAAGGGGAAAGAGTTTTTTAGCGGAAATATTTGCAAATATAAAAAATTTTTATTATCTTTGCAGTCGCGTTTTTTTGAAGCGGAAATATAATTAATTAAACAATATGTACAATTTATTTATCACACTGATTATCATCGCCTCTATTTTGTTGGTTCTGTTGGTATTGATTCAGAACAGCAAGGGTGGCGGATTGGCAGCAGACTTTGCAAGCGGCAACCAGGTTATGGGCGCCCCGAAGACCGCAGATTTTCTTGAGAAAGCAACATGGACACTCGTAGCCGTTATTGCCGTACTGAGCATTTTGGCTGTAGGCGTACACAAGAGCGATGTTCGTGAGCAGCAGCAGGAAGGTCAGAGCGCTATCTCCAACCAGGTACAGGACGCTGCTGCCGAGCAGGAGGCTGCAACCGCAACTCCCGAATTTGGCGAATAATACGCGGAGCACATAATTGTGTTACTGCGCCAATAGCGGAAATGGGTCATACGACCGCATTTCCGCTATAACCTATAATAAATTGCGTGTGTGCATGCACACGTGTTAGGTGTGGGTATTCAATCAACAAGCACAAATTTCTGAAATCATGAAAAAATATAACTTTAATGCAGGACCAAGTATCCTGCCGCAAGAAGTAATCAAGCAGACCGCCGAAGCCGTACTGGACTTTCAGGGCGAGGGTCTGTCTGTACTGGAGATCAGCCACCGCGCCAAGTATTTCCAACCCGTAGTGGACGAGGCGGAAGCGTTGTTCAAAGAGTTGCTGGGTGTACCGGAAGGTTACAGGGTTCTGTTTCTGGGAGGTGGTGCATCGTTGCAATTCTGCATGGTGCCATTCAATATGCTGGAGAAGAAAGCCGCGTATCTGAACACCGGCGTGTGGAGCAAGAAAGCCATCAAGGAAGCCAAAGGTTTCGGCGAGGTTGTTGAGGTTGCCGCCAGCACGAACTCTATCCCCAATGATTACGATATCCCTCAGGACGCAGACTATTTCCATATCACGACCAACAACACCATCTTCGGCACGGAAATCAACGACGCCAAGTTGCAGGAGATTTATGCCAAGAAAGGCAATGTACCTCTCATAGCCGACATGAGTTCGGATATATTGAGCCGCCCGATAGATGTCAGCCAATACGACATTATCTACGGTGGTGCACAGAAGAACCTTGCTCCGGCAGGCGTGACATTCGTTATCGTCAAGGAGAGTGCACTGGGCAAGGTCAGCCGGTATATACCTACCATGCTGAACTACCAGACGCATATCGATGGCGGATCGATGTTCAATACCCCGCCCGTACTGCCTATCTACACCGCTCTGCTCACACTGCGCTGGCTGAAGGCCAACGGTGGCGTCAAATGGATTGAGACGCGCAACAAAGCCAAAGCCGAACTGCTGTACAACTGCCTCGACCACTCCAAACTGTTCACACCGACCATCCTGGAGAAAGAAGACCGCAGCCGTATGAACATCTGCTTCGTTCTCAAACCCGGTTACGAGGATCTGCAAGACGACTTCTTCAAGTTTGCCACCGAACGCGGCATGGTGGGTATCAAGGGTCACCGCCTGGTTGGAGGCTTCCGCGCTTCGTGCTACAACGCAATGGATCTAGAGGGCGTACAGGCACTCGTAGATTGCATTAAAGAATACGAATCTTTGCACTAATTCGTAATTCGCAATTTTTAATTCGTAATTAAGATGAAAGTATTAGTAGCAACAGAAAAACCTTTCGCCAAAGTTGCCGTTGACGGCATACGCGAGGTGATTGAGCAGGCTGGTTACGAACTCGCCCTGCTGGAGAAATATACTGACAAACAGCAACTGCTGGACGCTGTAGCCGATGCTGACGCGCTGATTATCCGCTCGGATATTGTGGACAGCGAAGTGTTGAACGCAGCCAAGCAGCTGAAGATCGTTGTGCGTGCCGGTGCCGGCTATGACAACATCGACCTGGCTGCCGCCACGGCACACAAGGTCGTAGCGATGAACACTCCCGGTCAGAACAGCAACGCCGTAGCCGAACTGGCTCTCGGGTTGATGGTTTATGCCGTACGCAACCTGTACAACGGCACAAGCGGCACTGAACTGAAAGGCAAGAAACTCGGTATCCACGCCTTTGGCAATGTGGGTAGAAACGTGGCTCGCATCGCACAAGGATTCGGCATGGAGGTTTATGCCTATGACGCCTATTGTCCGGACGAGGCTATGCTGGCTGCTAACGTCAAGCCCGTGCATTCGGCAGAGGAGTTGTACAAGACATGCGATATTGTCAGCCTGCATATCCCTGCCACTCCGGAAACAAAGAACAGCATCAACCACGACCTCGTCGGCTTGCTGCCCAAAGGCGGCATTCTGGTCAACACAGCCCGCAAGGAGGTGATTGACGAGGACGGACTGATCAGCCTTATGCTGGAGCGTACGGATCTGAAGTACATGACGGATATTATGCCCGCTGCCGATGCCAAGTTCCGCGAACTGTTTGCCGGACGTTATTTTGCTACGCCCAAGAAGATGGGCGCACAAACTGCCGAAGCGAACATCAACGCCGGCATCGCTGCCGCAAAGCAAATCGTGGACTTCATCGAGAACGGAGTAACCAAATTTCAGGTGAACAAGTAGTTGAGGGTTTAGTGTTGAGTGTTGAATGAAAGTTGAGAGTTGACAGTTTGAAGTTAATGAGCAGAAATAGATTTATCCTTTTATTCGTCGGACTATGCTGCGCATGGTCTGTTTGGGCGTTACACGTAGTGCCTGTAGGTGAACCCGACAAGGATTATACGTTCATCGACAACGAAGGCGACACGATTTATGTCTTCGCCTCGGGCATTGACATGCGCCACCCTGCAGGTAATACGGATTGGTATAATGCGGATGGTTCGCTCTACCAATCGAATGTCGATGAGATTTACCCTGACAACGGAGGGTACTACACCTTGCAGGACGGCGAACCGGAATATTTCTATGTCTTCTCTTACGCTGACTACAAAGCCAACACCGCCGATTGGGAACTGAGCGTTGAGCCTAAGTGCGAATCCACTATTCTTACACTCAGCGGCACTCTGCCCGATGCGCTCACATACACAACCGGTGAGGGCAGGACACGTACCGTGCCACGCACTTGCACCATATCGTACACCGATCTGGCATGGAGCGAAGCAGACATGCATTGGCAGGACTCGGCGGCAGTTGCCACGTTTGATTTTCCGAACACGCAGTTCTACCTGCCGGCAATATATCAGGCTACAGATATCTCACTGGCTGTTGACAACATTGCCAAAGCTTTAGGCTTGGATATCGACTCGGTAACCACAACACTCACTACGCCCATTGCCGTCAAGTCGCATGTCACCAGCCGCACGGAGGTGCGAGGCAAGAAAGGCGAGTTGAGCAATGAACTGGAGCGACCGACCGACGAATCCGTGCTGACCGGCTCGGCAGAGTTGCGCATACAGTTCAACAGCAACCCTACACCGGCTGCCGCATACTTCAGCTGGCGCGTCTATCAAGGCACGGCACTCATCTATTCGCGCAACGATGAGAACCTGTTCGAGGTGTTCAGCGAACCGGCAGCATACCGCGTAGTTTGTATCGTTACCGGCACCGAGTGCCCGTGTGAGACATGTACTATCGATTCCACGGAGATTACCGTGAACATCTCTGTATCCGACCTGCAGGTGCCTAACGTGTTTACGCCCAACGGTGACGGACTGAACGACGAGTTCCGCGTGCAGTACCGCTCGCTGGCTGAGTTCCACTGCTGGGTATATAACCGCTGGGGTAAACTCGTATATGAATGGACCGACCCTGCCAAAGGTTGGGATGGTACCATCAACGGACGTCCGGCGGCTGAAGGTGCGTACTTCTACGTTATCCGTGCACGAGGTACGGATGCCGATCCCAAGCAGGGCTACACCACCAAGGCGGCATACAGGCGAGCACAACTCAACTCCGACAAGATGGTGGGTATCTACCAACTCTCCGGTGATATCAACCTCATTCGAGGCAAATAATGGCAGCAAACACACTGACATACGACCAGGTAATGTTGCAGTTCAGGCAGCAGCAGTACAAACCCGTGTACATCCTCTATGGCGATGAACCGTATTACATCGACAAGGTCACCGATTATATCGAGGACAACGTGCTCGACGAAGCCGGCAAGTCGTTCGACCAGGTGGTACTATACGGTCGTGATCTGGCAGAGGCAGGCATAGGTGAGGCTGTCATGCAGGCGCGAGGATTCGCCATGATGGGCGGATACAAGGTGGTTATCGTCCGTGAGGCGCAGATGATCAAGAAGTGGCAGGCACTCGAGCAGTACATCGCGGCACCGCAACCGCAGTCGATACTCGTAATAGCCTGCAAAGGTGCAGCACCCAAG
>Ga0310694_10002491_pt1 | contig 18851 bp, 17 predicted proteins | sample 174DNAGHGhighgp2_FD_203884 | JGI IMG/M metagenome (GOLD analysis project Ga0310694, IMG submission 203884) | Sheep rumen microbial communities from Palmerston North, Manawatu-Wanganui, New Zealand - 1742 DNA GHGhigh gp2 (v2) (version 2) | ecosystem: Host-associated > Mammals > Digestive system... | reverse complement strand
CACTTTTGGGACACTGATGACCAATGCGTCGAGGAACGTTATCTATGTTTACCTTATCGTGAAATTCAAAAATGTGGGCCAAACAATGTTGCAAAATTACCTCCACGAGTAATTTCAGTTTTTGGAGTATATAAAACAACTGACACATTTAATTATGGAGTGATGGGTGATTTTTCACTTGAAAGAATGATATTGAATAATTCAGCACTTGCTGCTGGAGCAGGTGGCACTTTATCAGATGTATTTGGGTCTGGCATGGGATTTAATTTAACAGATGTTACGGCAGCTTTGTATGAAGTTGCCACTTATAAAAGTATGTTTGATGCTCCCTTAACATTTAATTACAATTATATGTCAAATGATTTAGCTATATTAGGAGCATTGGGACATTCTGATTTGATATTACAATGTTATATTCGTTGTAAGATACAAGATATGTATAAGAATTATGATTTCTTTAGATACTGTGTATGCCTTGGGTTAAGAAGCATGGCAGTCATCATGGGTACATTTGAGTTTAAACTTGCAGGTAATGTGACATTAAACTATCAAGTATTCCGTGATATGGCTGAAACAGAAATGGATAAGATAGATGAAAGAATTAAGATGAACCATTCTGCGGACTACTTCTTTAATACCAATACGATTTAAGAATGATATTACATATATTACATATAATAAAAACAATAAATTGGGAGGCATACGCTTCCCAATTTGTTATAATAAAATATTTTTAAATATAAATTTTTCAATATAAGTTTATGGATTTTAAAGCTGAATTAGGAGTTCGTCACTCGTATAGAAAAAATTTTATTTATATTGGTGATAACAAATATGATTATGAAAAGAATGGTATATTAACAAAAACACTTCCAAAAATTCTTTTTAAAGGAAATTCTATACTTGTAACATTTCTTCAATTTGTGGATATGAGAATAATAATGCTTTTTAAATATATTGATAAATTAAAAACATTTAAGTATATTACACAAATGTATTAATATAAATTTTATTTAATTATAGTTTTATGTATTTTGTAGATTCAACTGGACATACCTTTTATCAAATGTCTTTTAAATATGATCCTATTGGTTTTGAGTTTTATCAAAACAAATACACTTTTTGGGTAGATAATAAAGATCATTCATATTGTTCAATAAATAATTATTATATACGCCCAATATATATATTATTGGATCATAAGGCAGAAGAATTAGAAATAATTGCAGATTCACAAATATTTACTCTTATCAGTTCAACAACTGTTGCTGAAAACTTTACAGAAAGCATCAGACAACTTGAGCTTGATGAAGAAGAGTTTATATATTTTGATGAAGAGAATAATAAATCAACAAAAAGTGATTTACATTTAGATGCAGAAAGAAACGACATACTTGAGTTAGAAGTATTATCTAGTGATGGTAGTGATGAGCCTATTACAAAATACATGTATCCATTTTATGTTATTGCTAATTCTCCAGCGCCAGGAACATTTTTTACAAATATATTAATATATGCTAAATATGTTGATAGCACTGATACTGAGCAGGAAGAATGGTGCCCTATAACAGTCGGTGGTGAATTTAACGAGGAAAATGAAATATTATATATAAATGGACTTAATATGGGAGTTCGGCTTCCTCATGAAATAATTCGTTCTGTATATAATGCTTCATATAATAATGATGTATTTGACGAGGACTTATATAACGAAAAGCTTAAAGAATACTTAATTGAATATATGAGTATTCGTGGAGAAATCGGTAATTATCGGTCTGCGATTAACTCTCTTAAATGGTTTGGTTGGGGAAATAAAGTAGAACTTGTGTCATTACTAAAAACAGATAATCAGTTTATGACGCAATTCATTCGTGATTATTTTGATACTAATTCAGACATTATTGAATCATTTAAGCATTTTATAAATTCTACATTATTATCATTAGTCATTTGGGAAAATAAAGAAACTGGAGAATATGATACGTATGATTTAAATGCTGATTTCATAGGTGAAAACCAACCATTATTAGAAGATCTTTTTAATAAAACAATTCCTGTTCTTTATGGTGGTGTTGGTGAAGAAACATATTATTACAAAACATATTATAATTTTATATTTGGAGAATTATTGTTTAAGATTAGTGCATTAAAATATTATTACGAAAAATATTTTTTGCCTGTTCATCTATCAATTCATAATGCATCACTACATCATAAGGTATACGCAAATGACATTAAAATGCTTAATAGGTCAAGCATGAACATCGCTGAGCCTATTATCAAAATGGGGTTATGGAAAGACAATTTTGTAGAATTTCCTAAAGATAATGAAATATGGTTAACTGAACAGATACATATTATTGATAAACAATATAATGAATGGAATCTTAAAGATATAATTAAGGAATCAGAAAAACATGATTATTATTATCTTCATGATACTTGCGGTAATATTCCTATAAAATTTATCAATTATGAAAACGAACCTCAGCTGCATGTTCATATGATATTTGAAAAGCTCACATCAGATAATGATAATGTATTATATATAAACAACAAAATAAATTTATTTACTGATTCAATTGAAGTATATGATATAACAAAAAGAAAGATTGACATTAACAATACATTTATATCATATTCTCGAGACAACGGCAAAACATATTCACCATTTTTTCTTGGACTTAACACAGTAAATGATATTTTAGACACTTATAATAAGGAAGAGTTTGATATTAAAAACAACGAAAAGGGGCATTACATTGAAATAAATGATGAAAAAATATATTTAAGTGATGAAGAACAAACATTATATTTTGGAGATGACGATAATCAATATTATATAATAGTACCATCATTAGACAAAGTAAATATTGATTTATTCAACAATATTGGAGATTGTACTGTAACATATCATAAAGATGTATTATTAAGATTAAGAATTGAAAATGACAGAATTTATAAATGTAATATTATAAAAAACGATGTCATTACAGATGTTACTGATGATATTACAATAATGTATTCTCCAACGTCTGAAATATTTTATGAATCCGATTTTATTTTTAATCCTAATGATGCTGATAAATATCTTTCATTCGTATTATATCCTAAGATGTTTAACAATTCTCCTACAGATATTATTTATAATCGTTATGGAGAAAATTTAACAAATAAAAAGATTGACATTACATATTTTATAAACAACAGATTTAGATTACGGATGCTTGTAAATAACAAATGGCATGACTATGAATTTGTTGTTAAAATGCCAGACATTCAAATAGAATTTGGTAAATTAATTTATAAATATTATGATGATGAATTAAAATTTTATACACGTTTTAATCAGTTAAATGAATTAACAGATACTACATTACGATTTAATGCATTTATGCATGAGCCAAGAATGACAAGAATCAATCATGTCAATTTCATGGAAGATTTCTTAAAGTATTTAAAGATAAGTAATGCAAGATACATTGATGGAAATATGATTCCAACTAATGAATTTTATTATTACATTGATGTAAACTTTATTGATGAAGATGATATTGAATATAAACAAAGAATATATATCACTAATAATGATTACGGAAATGATTTAATTATTCCTCGTAAATATTTCAATTATGATATGATATATTATCTGTTTCTTGATAGTAATATGTTATACATATTTGGTGAAGAACATATAAATAATATTTATGATGTTATTGCTATAGAAGGTTCTACATTAATATATGATAATGATTTTGATGATTTCAATGACAATCATGATAATGCCAATTTCTATATAGATACAAATAACTATAAAAGATTTAGATATAATAATGAAACAAATCAGTATGAGACTGACACATCACGTGGAGTTGTATCATTTAATATTAATGAATCTTTAAGAAGCGATTTTAATACTTTTACGTCAAAATATATTGAAACACATAGTATCACAAATAATTATAAGTATTTAAATCAAATACATGTGTATGATTTATATAGGTTAAACGCACATGAAGGAAATAATTTGATAGCATTACAAAACAATATTGATTTAATGTATCATGGTATTAGATTTACACACAAATCATTTTTATCTGAAAACACAATCAGCATTGTTGGAAATACTAATAATCTTATAACAAATAGTGATGACCGTATTAATAACAATAAATCATTTTTGTCGGACTTATATGAATCAGACGATAAAACATCATATTCATATTATTCAAATTATATAAATACATATGATGACCTTGTTATATATTCTGCTTATGAGGGAGACTGGTTACGCCCTCTTGGAACAGTTGAAGGTGACGATATTATTGAGCCAACAGGATATGTGTATTATGAAATGGTTGACAGAAATGGAACGCCAACAGGCCAATATACTACAGAAAGCATTAATGTTGTAACGGACAATATCATGACATATTTTGATTCTGACTATACAGAAGAATATAAAGATTTTGAAAAATTAGAAGATTTTCAATCTTGGCTATATGATGAAAACGTTACATATGTAAAAAATGATACAGAATATCATATCCTTTATAATGCTATACATAATAATAAATTATATATTGAAAGAAATAATGTTGATGATACAACAACAAATTTATATTATACTGTAGAATTAGTAGAACAACATAAAATTTCAAAGGAAGAAAAAATAATAAATCCAACATATTCAGAATATAAAAACATTATTGAGGAATCGTTAATAAATGGTCCTGAAAGTACTAATTATGAATTTTTATACAAATTACGCATTAGGACATTTATTGAATCTCACAGGCTTGTAAGCAATATTCAAAGAATATATGAAGGAGATGCTGAATGTGTAAATGATGTATATAGTGTTAATATAAATGGAACTAATATAAATCTATTACCATTTTATGCCGAGTATGACGGCAACCATGATGTGTTATTTAATGTTAAATCATTAATACAACAGCCAGGGATAGATTGGATTGATATTAATGACATTGATGAAACAATATATGATTTAACAGATCTTGACATGGATGATGATTACATTGAATTGACAGACATCAATAATGATATAACTGATGAAGATATTAGATCGTTGCTTAATCATAGAAAAATATTAATTCTTAATATTACATCACGACTTTTAAATTCCGTACATGCATATGAAGAAACAATGTCATTTAAAGATTATGTACTTAATATTAAAGATAACGATATAAATGATAACGATATAAATACAATAAATACAATACCATTATCATTTAAAATAAATAATAATGTTATTGATACAGATGATAATGTAACAATAAAAACAGTTATTCGTTGCAGATATAAAAATAAAAACGATATTTATGAATATGATTTTTACGATAATGTGCTTAATATAAATACATTATTAATTAACGAAAACGATGAATATCATATAAATTGTGGCTTTGGCGAAGATAGTTATATCACACACGTAATGGAATCAGGAGAAGAAATAATGTATGATAATTTTACAGTATTTTTTGTTCTTATTCCTAATACCACAGAAACAGATACAGAATTTGCTATAACATTTAATCCAAGAATAACATTAGTATATAATGATTATGATATACTTGAATACCCAAATGATTCATTTGATTCATCATTAAATTATAATGGAGATAATTATGTTACATATAAAATAAATGATACTGTTTATAAATATGGAGATTGCCGAGAAGTAAAAAGTGTTGTTGATTTATATAATGAATTTTTTGATTCTAAAACAGTTGTATTTAATTCAGATTATCAATTCACAAATATAGAATGTAATGACCAATTAAATATTGATAAGAATAATGTTGAATATGACATGTATTTAATGCATAACACAAAGGATTGGTATATATTATACATCAGCAAAGACACTTGCGATAAAACACTTGCATTATATGATTATGAACCAAGTAAAAAAGAGATAATATTTATTACAGATAATCATCAGTATAAGCTTGTTCATAATTCTTCAACTAAAAAATTCCTAATTAATAGATATGTATATTCTTCTGCAAATGGAAAAAATCATTTTAATGTTAATGATATTATTGTTGGAAAGGTGTTAAATAACGAACGTTTACCAATTGATATATTTAAAACACAGAAATGGGAAATGACTCCTGTTTCTATTGATGTTGACAAAAAATTAACAACATCAACATCAAATATAGATATGTGCATATTTGATGCTCCGACATATAATAATGAATATGTAAAAGGTTATTACGATGTAACATATAGATATACACTTGACAGAATCTCAACGCAACAATATAAAAAATATGGAACAATACGAATAGGATGAAAACACTTACTCAATTCATACAAGAACAAAATACAGAAATTAACGCTTTTGTTATTCTTAAACCAGAGTTTTTAAAATACGAACAGCAGTGGCTTGACATGCTGAATAACAACGGTTGGCAAATCATTCAGAAAAAGAAATTAAAGCTAACACATGACCAAGCAGAAGAACTCTACAAGATGCATAAGGGTAAGGACTTTTATAAGGACCTGTGTAACTATATGTCTAGTGATGATTGTATTTGCTGTGCTTGTCATAAAGACTGTGGGGATCCTATTAAGGAAATGAAGAAACTTAAGGATAAAGCCCGTGACGCATGGGGTAAGTCAGAGATGAAGAATGCAATGCATAGTTCAGACAGTTTAGAGAATGTAGAACGTGAGTCAAAGGTAGTGTTCTGAAAAAAATATTTTTAATTAAATATTATAAATAAAACATTAAATAATATATAATGAAGACCTTGGTAGAATATATAAATAGTTATACAAATGAAGAAAATATTAATGAATCTATATCTTTAGTTGATATTGGAGTAGCATATATGCTTATTTGTTTTGCTGGATCGTGTGTAATTTTTGGACTAGGAATTGGTTTATTGTACTTAAAAAAATTAAAAAGCACTATAATAAAAAATAAAACAAATAAACAAATTATAGATGAACTAAACAATTTATTAGAACCATACAAAGAACAATTAAAGGATTCTGAATGGGCAAGTAAATTATTTGCTAAAGATATGTCCTCAATCAAATTTTTAAAATCACATACTGTTAGTGATTTATTACCAAAAATTGAAAATGATTTAAAACAAATAATGTCTAATGAGGATTTCAATAAACTTAAAGAACTTAAAGACAAAATACAGAAAAATAATTTTATTAAATTATAATATATAATGAAGACCTTGGTAGAATATATCACAGAATATAATCAGATTAAGGATGATATTGATGTATCAGAACTTATTAAACAATCAGATGCAAACACACGTGTATTTATGATATATTACGGAAATGATATGATTGTTGATGTAGTATCATATGATTCCGAAGATGATATAACAGGTGATGACGAACGTACAACAGACAAAGTCACTACAAAGATTTGGGCTCTTAATCCTGGTGAAACTGCAACATGGGGTAAAAATATTTGGACAAGAATAAAATGAAAAATCTCGTTAATTACATAGAAGAAAAATTGGTAATCAACAAAAATTATCAAGATACCAGTGAATTTGAAATCATAAAAATATTAAATTCCTGGCCAGAAGATAATCATAGACATCCTAGTAATCGTGCAATTTCCCACGAAATAGACAATATAACCACTATTATTAAAAAACTTGATTGGAAAGTTGGTTCTAAATCAATTGGTACAGATAAACCGTTTGTAACTTATGTATGTGGATTAGCAAAAGATTTAAACGATAATTATGATAATATATTATTTGACCATGCATGGGATTATTGTAGTCCATTAATGAGTTATCCCGATCTTGGAAAAATTTCTGAAGAATATCAAAAAAGAATGAAAAGTGCAATTAAAAATTTTGCAAAGTCAGATAATTTTTCAATTATTGCAGAATATCCAGATACAGGAAGTTGGAAATATCCAAATTATTCAGTTAAAATATTAAAATATGTGGGTGATAACTGCACACTTATATTTGTATGTTTTTGTTCTCCAGATATTACGGACTATAATAAAATGATTGTATATACAAATTATTTCTTAGCGGGATGGAATGATATGAAATAAAATAATTATAAAATAATGAAAAGTTTAACCAATTTAATAAAGGAATCAGTTTCAAAGAGCAATAATATGTATGAAATTCATACAGTTGCAAAAGTATTATTACCAGGGCGCAAACGTAAGACAGGTATTGAGTGTTATAATTTAAATAACATAAATGAAAATGATACCATGCTTGATTATGAAGACCAAATCATTTTTAAGTATTACTGCTTCTATAAATGGGGTGTTGATTATCCAAAATATCAAGGCTTACATAATACATGGGTACCAGTTAATGCATTTGATTATGATACTGTAAAGAAGAATAAATGGGAATTTTATTTTGATAGTACTGCATGTGTTGACGGACAGACTGATAAAAACATTGAAGGTATAAAATGTGATGGCTCATTAACATTTAAAGAGGCCCGTGAATTATTAGAAAAATATTTTAAAATTTAATAATATGAAAAGTTTATTAGACACAGTAAATGAAGCATCTATAATGCCATGTCATGATACAAAATATTTAGCAAAACAGTTCATATTAACAATTGACCGTTATAATGACGCAGAAGTTCATGACTTTGTTTATAGCTTCTTAACACAGATCACAAACGCCAATAAGGATCGTGCTGTTTGTGATGCATTACAAAATTATGTAGAAGATAACCTATGAAAACATTAACAGAATTTTTAAAAAATGATGAATCATATGAAATCAATGAAGCAATAGATGGTTCATCAATAGCATTAATAATAACACAAATAGCTTCATTAACAGGAATTATTATTGGATTAATAACTATGAATAATGCCACTAGTAATGAGCGTGGAGAAGAATCAATTATTGATATTATTAAAGGTTGGTTTAAAGACCGTAAAGCAAAAGGCATTGCTAAGAAGTTAGCACAAGATAGTGATATACAAGCATTTTTACAACAACCAATATCAAAACAAAGAAGTGGGTGGAGAAAATTGTTACAATCTAAACTAGATGAAAAAGATTTTGAATATATCACTAGAATAACAAAAAATAGTGTTAAAGATAAAATCAAGTAAATTATTATAAAATGAAAACATTTACACAAAGAATAGTTGAGAGTTCCGCTGACTATCTTCGTGAAGAATATAGACAACAACTAATTGGTATGTTAACCAATGCATATAAGGAAGAGATTAATGCCTTCTATTATTACTTTGTTACAAAGGAGTATTTAGTTGGCGTGAATCGCAAGTGTGTTGAGGAATTCTTTGAAGAGGCTGCAAAGGATGAGTTATACGATCATGCAGCATATCTTTTGAAGAGAATTTCACAGTTAGGCGGTATGCCCATTGATGCACTCAGTCCTGCTAATGTAGCAACTGCAAAACACCCTTATATTAGTCCAGGATATTTTGCTAAGTCTACTGGTCTTGAGGATGACATGTCCGATAAGACTGAGTATGGTCTTGACGTCGTGACAGCAATCAATCAAAATATAGAGGCAGAAAAGGGTGCTATTGAGACCTATAGAGCAATATGTGACTTTACACAAAGTATTGATATTGTCACTTATAGAGAAGTTAAACGTATTCTTGAGGATGAGATTGAACACTTACAGGAGCTTTATGATTTTAAGGCAGACCTTGAGAGTATGAATAAGTGCGATTGCGGATGTTCTGATAAAGGTTGCTGTGAGCCATGTAGCTGTGAAGAACCATGTTCATGCAACATTTCAGCATCTGATGCCTATGATGTTGGCATGGATACATTATCAAGCTTAGGAGATATTGCAGAATTATAATAATTATTATAATTTATATTTAATATAATGCAGGGTAGAGATATCCTGCATTTTTGTTTATTAAAATATTTTTATATATCAAAAATTATACATTATGAAGATATTATGTTGTCTTTTCCAAGTACTATAAATCAAGGAGGTATAAATAATACTGTATATGATAAGAATGGATATGAAGTACGTTCTAAAACAGAGAATCAAAATATGTTTGATGTTTCAAGAATAAAAGTAATGAATATGAATCTTAGCTCAAAAATTAAACAAGAAATGCTAAGTGACGGAAATCTTGACATATCCATGAATAATTATAGAATAAAACGTAATACGATAGTAAATGCTGGTATGACTCAATTACAAGGCCAGGGAAAATTAGAAGATAATGAATTTGCGACATGGACAGAAAACCCGTACCAAATACCAGCATCAATATTATCTACAATGAATAGATATACTCGTGTATATAAAACTCCTGTTACTAATCTTATGAATGCTGGCGCAGAAAACACAGAAATGCCTGATGAGACAGTTTCGTCATCTTCAAGCAGTTCATCTGACAGCTCAAATAATTCATCGAATGGCTCAAATAACTCATCTGGTGGGTCAAGCGATTCATCTAATAATTCATCTAATAATTCAAGCAGTTCTTCAAGCTCAACAACTCCTGCATCATCTGAGGCAACAACAAAGAAAACTACTCCAGACGCTGTAGAATTAGTAGGTTTAAAAACAACAGTTGTATCATCAATATTTAATCCTATTCATGTTATACAGGTTAATGGGTTTCTTGATAATCTTCCAATGATAAATGTTCCAACTTCTAGTGGCATTCAAGAGGTCAATTTAACTGATGATCCTGAAACAATGAAAGCATTAAAGGATTCATATTATGATTATGGAAATGCAAATATTCATGCTCCGCAGAAAAATACAGAAACAAAAAAGACAGCAGATAAAAGCACTAATACCGATACTAGTACAAATACTACTATTAAAAAGGCACGTGCTGGTGGCTCAGGATCATCTAATAAAAAAACGCCGCCTAAGTCAGATAACCATGCTGCTCCACCCAAAGATGAAGGACAGAAAAAAGAAACACCAAAATCAAAATTAACAGAAGATAAGGACCTAAACAAGAAAACAATAAAACAATTTTATGACTCATTTAAAGCGAATGGCAATGAAAGTGGATTAGTAATAGATGAGAACGGCATGAAAGTACGAATTAATTATAATCCATTCAATCAGTCAATGATAGAGGATTCTGCAAATTGTACTATTCGTGAATTGGTAAATAAAAGTCATACGCCAAATGGAATATTAGGATTAGCAAAATATAAATATTCAGATTTTCTATTTTGTAAAAACATCGGTAAGGTATCAAATAATCATATGATAACTTTAAGACGATTTGCTCACCCCGTAGGAGATAATATATTCAGATTCTCAGGTAAAGGATACCTTAACGAAAAAATGCCTGGATATCATGGTCATCAAGAAAACGGCAGTATTGGTACATTGGTGACCTGGTTTGGTACTGATGACAATAAGTTAGAAGATATTTTAAGTTATAGTGTACAAAGTTCATGGGTAGAATTTAATTCTAAAATAGATGAAATTGATACATCAGATGAAGACAACTCTGCAAATGGTATCATCGGCATGTTTGCTAATTCGTTTAACCCAGCATATAATTCTCTTGTTGCTCGAGGAATGGCAGGTTCTAATTCATTATGGACAAAAACAGGTTCAGCAATGTTTGGTGCTACCATAGGAAAAATACCTGGGATGGGCAGTAGAGACGCATCGGACGGAAGTGGAAAAAATTCAAATTCTATGAATAAATGGAAACTTATGTATATGAGTGCTGATAAGAATAAGATATATACTCCACAAAATACAATACAAGCAACACATAAATACGAAGGAAAGCTTACACTTCAGCATGAGTTCACACTTAATTTTTCATATCGTCTTCGTGCTCTTGATGTAATGAACCCAAAGGCTGTAATGCTAGACCTTATCGGTAACATATTAGAAGTAACATATAACAGAGGTCACTTCTGGGGAGGCTCACGCAGGTTCATTGGCCCGCCTCGTAATACTTCAAGTATTGCTAAGGCAAATGCTTTCATTGATAGACAATGGGAAAAATTGGAAGGCTTTATACAAGGATTTGCTAATGGCACAATAGAATGGCAAGGAATTCTAGCATCATTATCAGATGTTGTTTCCCAAGCAGTTAATGCTGTTAAGGACATGGTAAGCGGTGGAGTAGAAGGCATGAAAAAGAAACTTAAAGATGGTTTAACTTCTTTTAAAGACGGAGCACAGAAATTAGCAGGTAAATTTATTTCCACAGGTGCCTCTCGTGCTATACTTGGACAGTTAAAAAATTCGTTAGGACGGCCTTCAGTATATGTAATGGATTCATTGCTTGATGGTGCTCCAGTAGGATTATGGCATGTTACTATCGGTAATCCAAAAAATCCTATTGCAGCATTTGGAAATCTTATTATGACAACAGCAAAAATTACTCATAGTGGACCTCTTGGATTTGACGATTTTCCAACTGAACTAAAAGTATCATGTACATTAAAGCATGGCCGTTCTAGAGATCTTTCTGAAGTAGCACGTATGTATACAAAGGGTTCAAGTGCATTCTATAATGCACTTGATAAAAATAAATTATCTGAATTCTTCACAGTGTCAAATACTGAAACTGGTAGAAAGGTTGAAACAGAAATAACAAATGCTAATTATGCTAGAGGACTTGCTGAACAATATAATATTGTTAAAGAAAAATTAAGTTCACTTAAGCAAGAGGAAGCCGCTGCTAGAAAAGAAGTAGAAAATGCCGAAAGAGCAAAGGCAGATGCTGACAAGAAGGCTAAAGAAGAAGCAAAGAATAAACAAAAAGAAGACGCCGCCAAAACTAACGAGCAAAAGAAAACGGACCCAAACAAAAAGGACACAACAGCTACCACAGAAACGGAAACAAAGAAAGGTGGTACAACAGGCAAAGATAAAGATAAAAATAAAACTCCAAAGAAAGGAGATGGACAAACAGATCCTAAAAAGAAAGACCCACCTAATACTTCTACAACACAACAAACAGTTGGTGAAACCTCAAACACAGGTACAACAAATACTCCAGATCCTGAGCAACAATTAAAAAGTGCAAAAGAAAAACTTAATAATATTATACAGCAAGAAAAGGAACTTGAAAAATTACAAGAAGCGGCAAAAGACGTATTTAAAGATCAATCAACGTATGGAGATTATGTAGATGAAAAGGGAAATATTCGTGATAACTATTCAACTATGTTCGGTAATCTTGATAAACTTAAAGAGCAAATGAAATTGGCAAAAGATCCAAAATCGACAGTTGAGTTATACCGAGATTCTGAAAAACCTCAAGATAACTTATATGGGCATTTTATTCGTAATGAATGGGCACTTCGTTATGAAACATTAGGGCAAGACCTTGATACTGAAGGTAGATTAATGATTGACGAAAACGCATAATTTTTTATTATTTATTAACATTTATTAACATTTTTTAAATATTTGATGATCGTTTTTATATATTAATTATATATAGAAACGATCATTATTTATGAACAAAAGACACTGTTTATTTATTGGTATTCATGGTTACGCTGGATCTGGAAAAGACACAGTAACTAAAATGATAAGAACAATACTTTCAAAAAATTGGAATTCGTTAAACGAATGTAAAGAACATTATAAAACAATTTATACAGATCCCACCATTTCAGCAACGTATGAACTTGAAGATAATATGTGTGTTGATAATGTATATTGTATTGCATTTGCTGACCAATTAAAAATTATATGTTCGTCAATATTCGGTATTCCTACAGGCAGATTTTATATGAATAAGAACACGGCATGGGTATGTGTCAACAAAAATTTTAAATATACTGAAATAATGCCTACTGGGAGTAACGATAAGATTGTTACTGCTGAAGAATATTATGACAACTATAGTGATTATTCAACCTCTGATGAAATTTCATATTATATGTCACTACGAGAACTTCTTGTGTATGTAGGAACATATGTATTACAACATAATATAAATGTAAATATATTTGTTAATGTTGTAAATAATATAATTAAATCTCGTGTTCGTACACATAATGAATTACAGTATATCATATGTACTGATGTAAGATTTATTCATGAATATAACTATATTCGTGAAAAGAATGGAGTGATGATTGATGTAACAAGAAATAATATAGAACAACTTGATAATGTTGCTGAACATGATCTTGATGATTTTACCAATTATGATTTTATAATTGATAATTCTGGAACATATGATGAACTATTTGAACAAGTATGGGATATGATACATGATAATGTGATATTCTCAAATATAACATGTGAATTGGACGTTCATGAAAATGTTGATAATTACATCAGAAAAATTGATGATAATAAATGGAAATTATGTGTTGAACATGGGTTCCAAAATATTCAATATGAAGACGGCAAAATATATATGATATCTCCAATTGGAGGACCAATAATAAAAATTTATAATAATTTAGATTGTGATACAGAAATATATGTAAACAACATTGAATTTGATTTAAATATAAATGGATATGTATTATCTTAATGCAACACCTTGTGGATTAAGCAGTTTTCTTGCAGTATCATTAACAACAAGATGCTGATTTGTTGGGTACATTTGTATCAATTCTGAAATGTTGTCAATATATATATCATAAACTTTAATATTTGTTATCCATCCATCAAATCCAAATATTTCGATAGATTCTTTTTTATCTTGAGAAAAATTTGGATTGTATTTTGTTACATAATCATCAGATGGATTATCAATATCAAAATAATAATGAGCATTACTTAACTTATATAATGGAATATTTTCATTATGTGTATATGCATACGCTGCTAATCTTATAAGATTCATAGATCTGCTCCATTGCATTATAATTAAGTATGTAGTATTATGCATTATATTAAGCGTAATATTCTTATCGTAATTTAATGATATTGTAATATTTTTTCGTGTCTGTTTGCAGTTTATGTATAACCCACCAATTTTCATTATGTGATATTTTTCGTCATCATTGGTTATGTTAAAGTTTATTATAAATGCAGCGGTGCCTTCATCACCACAGTAATCTTTTTGATATATTATATGTGTTGGCATTGAAATAAATTTGAATGAATAACGTGAGTCAGCAATTAATGTACCTTTATAATATAATTGAGTGTCATTCATTATGTCAATTGTATCACATGTAACATATTTACGAGTAGCGTCAGATTCATATACAGAATATAAATTATTTGCTGCATAGTTTGTTGTATTTACACCATCATATCCGGAATCTTGAGTAGTGTTGTCGTCTGCTCCAAATAAATCATCATACTTGTTCTTAACAAATGAACTAACAATATCTTCAGCATTACCGAGGTCAACAGAACCTTTTTCTTGATATTTAATAAGCATAACCTTAAATGTGCTTGATGTCCACATAAGACTACCGTTCTTTTCGTCATATGCTTCATTCACCATCCACATTCTCTTCATCATTGGAATGTATATCAAATCTCCAGACATTGGTTGTGCAGTATTTCCGAATGCCGTAGCAAATGATATCTTACTAATCTCACATTCCCAATCTGCTTGAAAGTCCAATCCCCAGTCTGAGAACTCTGGTCTTGAACTTGGCATCTGTCCATCTGCAATGATTAATTTAATCTGTTTTACAGCCTCAACATTCATAAGAGTATATTCCTTAAATGTAAGGTCTGCAGATTTTGCTTCTGGTGACAGCTTGAAATAATATATAGGAATGCCTGTAATCGTGGATACTGCCTCATTAAGCTGTTGCTGAAGTGCTACAGCGTCAGACATATTTGCATAAGGATTGTATAAATTAGTATTTGTAGTAGGATCTAAATATGAAAAATTAAATCCTGATGTAATTGATGTTGAATAATCAGTAACTGGAACATCATCATATTTAACTCCAGCTATCTCTCCTGGAACTTTAACGTTAATATAAAAATCTTGATTTAAATCAGACGTTGTTATAAGTATGTTATCATAATTCATAAAACATGACCAACATACACCGTCAAGAGAATATGCATATTGTAGTAAGCTTCTGTCATATTCACATACATTATTAAATATATGTAATGATTCAATATTCTTTATTGCATATGTTATTGATAAATCCTGTGTTGGCTTACATCCAGGCAAAAATGTCATACAGTTATTCATTCACAGTAATCCTTATATATAATTAAAAATCAAAATTTAATAATTTGAATTTTATGCAACAAAGTTATATTTTATTTATATAATGTAATTTAAATATATGAAGATAATCTCACATAACATCAACGGATTAAGAGCGTACATCAATAATGGGAAATTGCAGAAACTTCTTGATATGAATGCTGACATATATTGTCTTCAGGAGGTCAAGATCAGTGATGAGAAACTGCTTAACAAGTTACTTGATGAGAATGGTTTTGCAGGATGGGACCGTCAATATAGCATATCATCATTCAAGAAAGGATATGCTGGAGTATTGACATTGATAAGACCTGGGTTGCATATCGTCAATAAACATTATCCTGAGAATGAGGGAACCATATTAGAGAACTTATCAGGATACGGCAGTGGTCGCATAGTTGTTTCAGAATTCAATGATATGTATCTTATTAATGTATATGTTGTGAACTCGGGAGGAAAGGGTGAGGACCGTATGCAATGGGATAACAATCTTGTTGAATATCTTAACTCATTAAAGAAACCATACATTCTGTGTGGTGATATGAATGTATGCTCCACTGAACTTGATTATTGGGGCAACTATGAGAAGGCAATTGATACATGCGCAGGACTTATGCAATTTGAGATTGACGGATTCGCAAGAATTGTTAATGAGTGCAATGTTATTGATACTTATAGACACATACATAAAGATAAGAAAGAATTTAGTTGGTTAAGTCCATTAACACGAAACAAGACTCACGGATGGCGACTTGATTATTTTCTTGTATCAGAACAGTTAATTAATGAAGTACAAGATTCATGTGTTCACGAGAACTGGCAAAAAAATGATCATATGCCAATTGAATTAGAAATAAATATTGAATAATAAATAAGATAAATTATGAATACAATAGATGTTAAACAGATTGATTATGTTCCTGGTGACCAATGGAAGACGAAGAAGGATTATATAAAGAATATGAATTTGTTCATTAAGATATTATATTATTTATGGATCATAGTATTATATAAGAAATTACCCGTTGAACAACAAGGACATCTTGTAAATAACGAAAAATTTTTACAGACTATTAAGGGTTCAACATACTCAACATATTGGCACTGGAATTGGTGGAACCCAATCACATATATAATAATCATTTTATTTACATTATTTATGTTATTCTTTAATATTATATTAAGTCTTATTCAAACATTAAAAATTACGAGTATTATAAAAGTTGAAATTAAAGAATAGCTATTAGAACAATAGTTAAAAAAATATAAAAGATTAAATTTTTTCATATTAATTTATATATTATTATTGTAACAAAAACAAATAATATAAACTATTATGGCTGATAACCTCGACAATATTTTCACAGATGAAATGCTTTCTTCCCAAGAATTTATTGACGAGGTAAGTTCAGTATTATCAGATGTTACTGGGTATCAATCATCACCTAAGAAAACAGAGGAGACAATTGAGCCTGAAAAGGATGAAGATCCTTTAGAAGAAGTAATAAGAAAAGAAAAGGTAGAAACAATAAAGGTTGAAAAAAAGCTTAATACAGAATTAAGCAATGAAGAAAAACAAAAAATATTACGAAAGCCAAGAACAAAGGCATCCATATCAATAGATGACAATAATGATATCTTCTGTAAGAGTTGGGGTAACTATTATATAGAAGGCGGGGAATTTTATGAAGAGAGTGTATTGATGATTAATGAATATCTTGAGGAATGTAACAAACCTGTGAAGGAACGTGATTTCAGTAAATTTAATGTCGGTAAAAGAAATGTGGTAGAAAAATTTATGGATATGAATCTGCATAGAGGAAAAATCAGTATTAATGATTTTCTACAAGATGTGATATAAATATTTATTTTGTAATTAAAATTGTAATAAAAATATTTTTAATATATTTATATCATAATGTTTCAATGAAAAGTTTGCAAGAACATATTTCAACTGATGTCAACGAACATATTGGACATAGAATATTTGCCAAGCAAGATAGGTTCAAAATGTTCGATTACATCAGGAAAAAAATTAACAATGATGATATATTTATTGAAATGATATGCAGATCATTAGTAGACAGTAATGCTTTTACAGATGTTATGTATGATATTGCAGATAATCAACATATAAATATTCCTAATAGTTTTTAATAATATGAAAAGTTTAGTACAGTACATCTTGGAACGTATCAAACCGCTTCCTAAGTCAACCACAGGGCTTATTGTATTTGATATAGATGATACAATTCTTAAAGTTGATACTGATATTATGAAGGTGTACAAGAAAGTTCCTGGCAAGCCAGAGCAAGTATTAACAACAGAAGAGTTTGCAAAAGATCCTGATGCTGCAGATGTTGAAAAGAAAGAGAAGTGGTTTGATTTCCGAGACTTTCAAGATCCTATAAAGGTATATCAAAGTATCATCTCAGGGACGCCACTTATCAAGAATTTACGTATCATGGATGACTATATAGAGGCAGGTTATGATTTCTGTTTCTTAACTGCAAGAGGTTGTGAAGAAACTATTAAGACTGCTCTTGATGAATTCCTAATGGTTCGTAATCGTCAAGATAAGACCCTACGTAAGCTTGGTGATACATTTAAGAAGACACTCAGTCATGCAATCAATGATATGACAAAGAAGTATCCAGGAAGAAGTGATGCAGATAAGAAGGCAAATGTG
>Ga0310694_10002490_pt1 | contig 18877 bp, 10 predicted proteins | sample 174DNAGHGhighgp2_FD_203884 | JGI IMG/M metagenome (GOLD analysis project Ga0310694, IMG submission 203884) | Sheep rumen microbial communities from Palmerston North, Manawatu-Wanganui, New Zealand - 1742 DNA GHGhigh gp2 (v2) (version 2) | ecosystem: Host-associated > Mammals > Digestive system... | reverse complement strand
GTTATGCATGCTTGTTTCTACCGCATGCAGCGGTAACAATCTGAGCGATAAAAACGATAACGAAAAAAAAGAAAAAACAGAAATCATGAATAACGAAGGTAAAGCATTAGTAGTGTTCTTCTCGCATGCGGGAGACAACTACTCGGTAGGAAACATCGAGGTGGGCAACACGAAGATTGTTGCCGACTACATCAGTGAGATCATGGGTGCCGACCAATTCGAAATTGTGACGCACAAGTATGACGGTATGGCCTACACCCCGCTCATCAAGCTGGCGCAGGAAGAGGCCGACAACGGCGAACTGCCCGAGTATGAGGGCGACGTGGACCTGACCCCGTACGACACCGTCTTCATCGGCGGTCCTGTGTGGTGGGGCACCTATCCCCAGGTGATGTTCACCTTCTTCAAGAAGCACGCATCAGATCTCGAGGGCAAGACCGTCATTCCCTTTACCACCCACGAGGGCAGTGGCTTGGCCAACTGTGTCGAGGATGTGAAATCGGCCTTCACCGGAGCCAAAGTCCAGAAGGGCTTCAGCATCTACGGCCACGAAGTCCGCACCAACAAGGCCAAAGTAGAAAAATGGCTCAAGGGAATTAGGAGTTAGAAATTAGGAGTTAGAAGTGAGAAGTGGGCCGATGCCAACTAAGGACTAAAGACTAGGGACTAAGGACTAACTGAAAACTGACAACTGAAAACTGAAAACTAAAAAAATGAAATACATCAAATTAAATAATGGTGTTGAGATACCGCAGATTGGCTATGGCGTGTATCAGGTGACACCCGAAGAGTGTGAACGTTGTGTGAGCGATGCTTTGAGCGTGGGCTATCGGATGGTTGATACGGCTCAGGCCTATGCCAACGAGGAGGGCGTAGGCAATGCTTGGCGCAAGAGCGGTATCAAGCGCGAGGACCTGTTCCTGGTATCCAAAATCTGGATCTCGAATTATGGCTACGAAAAGGCCAAAGCATCGATTGACGAGAGTCTGCGCAAGTTGCAGACCGAATACATCGACCTAATGCTGTTGCACCAGCCTTTCTGTGACCGATACGGTGCTTACCGCGCCCTGATGGAGGCTTATCGTGAGGGTAAATTAAGGGCTATCGGCGTGAGCAATTTCTATCCTGATCACCTCATCGACCTGGCCTCAAATGTGGAAATCAAACCCATGGTGAACCAGGTAGAGACCCACGTATTTGACCAGCAGGTGGAGGCTAAGAAGTATATGGACGAGCTTGATTGCCGCATCATGTCGTGGGGTCCGCTGGCCGAAGGAAGGAACAACTTCTTTACCAACGAACTGCTCGCCCGGATTGGTGCCAAGTATGGCAAGAGCGTGCCCCAGGTCGCCCTTCGCTGGCTGCTGCAACGCGGTGTCATCATCATCCCCAAATCGACGCACAAGGAGCGCATGGCCGAGAACCTCAACATCCTCGACTTTGAGCTCACTGACGATGACATGGCGCAAATTCAGACGCTTGACACAGGCAAGAGCCTCTTCTTTGACCACCACGATGGCGAGGTGACCAAGATGTTCATGGGCTGGAGATAAGAAGAATCTACCTATTAGGTAATAACTGAGGGCTTCTTATTTCCTTAAGAATTCCCTGGGTGTCATCCCGAAATGCTTCTTGAAGACACGGGTGAAATGCTGGGGGTATTCAAAGCCCAGGAGGTCAGAGGTCTCGCTGACGGTTTTCCCGTTGTGCAGGTAAGCAGTGGCTTTTTGCATCATGAAGTTGCGGATGATGGCAGTGGCCGTCTCGCCTGTGAACTGACGGATGAGGTCGCCAAAATAGTTGGGTGACAGAAAAAGTTCCTGAGCGCAGTAACGGACGGTAAGCAGACCGAGTTTGTACTGGCGGCCTTCATCGTAATACCTGTGCAACAGGGCATCGAAGCGCTTCAAGAGGTCGTTGTCCGCTTTGGCCTCGGTCTGAAATTGCCGCTCATAGAATACTGCACAGTATTCCAGTATCAGTTCGAGATAGGCAATGATGATGCGGCGAAGGTGCTCGTTGTCGGGCTTGGTCTGCAACTCGTGCCGTATCATCTTGAAACAGATCTCCATCGTTCGTTGCTCGTCGGGAGTGGTGTGTAATGACTCGTTCTCGTAGTAGGAGAAGAAATGGTAGTCACCGATGCGCCGTTCCAGATCGGTTCCATGAAGCAACTTTGGGGAGAACAGCAGCATCCAACCCTTGATGTGAATGATTTCGTCGTTATCCGTCTGACCGCCTGTTTGACCGGGAGCGACACAGAGCAGTGAGCCTGACTGGAAATGATACTGTCCTCGTCCGTAAGAGAGTGTATAGGGGCTCTCTTGCAGCAGGATGAGGCCATACACCTGATAGTTGTTCAGTGAGTGCCGACAGCGCTCCAGCTCGTCGTAATGAATCACTGAGACGAGCGGATGTAACTCTGGCGCTCCGATGAAGCGGGCATAGTCGTTGACCGTGTTTACCTGTAAGATTTTTTCCATCGCAGTTGCAAAAATACTCATTATTTTTGACATTCAGTAAAAAAGGTTGATTTATCAGTAAATCGTTTTGGCCCTATATGGGGATATCCCACTACTTTTGCAATCGATAAACGATTAGACTTTTTAAAGATATGACAAAGATAGCATTAGGAACCTGGGCTTGGGGCGCAGGAGCATTTGGAGGAGACGCTGTATTCGGATCAAACACCGACGTTGAGAACCTGAAACCCGTATTTGATGCGGCAATGAAGGCTGGGCTGAACCTGTGGGACACCGCTACAGTTTACGGCATGGGCGAGTCCGAGAAGATTCTTGGCACGTTCGTGGCCGGAGAAAAACGCGAGGCAGTGGAAATATCAACCAAATTCACTCCTCAGCTTGCCGAGATTTACGAGAACAGTGTAGAGAAGATGGCACTGGCCTCTATCGAGCGCATGGGTTGCGACTACATCGACATCTACTGGATTCACAATCCGATGGACGTGGAGCGCTGGACACCGGGGCTGATTCCCCTGCTCAAGTCGGGCAAGGTGAAACGCGTGGGTGTGTCGAACCACAACATCGCCGAAATCCGTCGTGCCAACGAGATTCTGGGCGAGGCAGGTTTCAAGGTATCGGCTGTCCAGAACCATTTCTCACTGCTCTACCGCTCATCCGAGAAGGGTGGCGTGCTGGACTACTGTAAGGAGAACGGTATCGAGTTTTGGGCCTACATGGTGCTGGAACAGGGCGCTCTCTCCGGCAAGTACAATAAGGAAAACCCGCTGCCCGAGGAGAGTGACCGTGGCAAGAAGTACAACCCCGTGCTGGAGCAGCTTGCTGCACTCACCGACGAGATGACTGCAATCGGCAAAAAATATAATGCTTCATGCTCACAGATTGGCATCGCATGGGCTATCGCCAAGGGTACGCTGCCCATCATCGGAGCCACCAAGGAGCGCCACGTCATCGAGGCTGCCGAGGCCGCAACAATCATGCTGACCCCCGAGGAAATGTCCCGTCTCGAAGCGCTTGCCGAGGCTACAGGCATTGACACCCGTGGCGGATGGGAGCACTCAATGGAGTAAAAAATGCGCAAACTATTAACTATCATCATTACTATGCTTGCAGTCCTGTCACAGGCTCAGGGCGTGATTGATGTGCACAGCCACATCATCACCCCCGAGTTTGTGACGGCTCTCAAAAACGAGGGCCGACTCATGGAGGAGGGTTTCCCGTTGCCGCAGTATGACGTGGATAGCCACTTGCGGTGGATGGACGAGACGGGCGTCGAGACATCAGTGCTGACACTGGCAGCCCCTCAGCCGATCTCGGCTGAGGTAGTAAGATCAACCAACGAGGCGGCAGCACGTCTCAAGCGCGAGTATCCGGGCCGATTCCTGTTCTGCGCCGCGCTGCCGTTGCCCGATGTGCAGGCAGCGATCCGCGAGGCGGTCTATGCGCTCGACACGCTGGGGGCCGACGGCATCAAGCTGGCGACAAACGTCCAGGGACAATACCTGGGCGCACCGGAACTGGACACCCTCTTTGCTGTGCTCAGCGATCGTCAGGCAGTCATCATCCTGCATCCGCACCGTCCTGACCCCGTCAACCGCGAGGTGATGGCACAGACGCCGCTCGCCATGCAGGAGTACCTGTCCGAAACGACACGCGCCGTCTGCAACATGATCAGCCGCAATGTGCTGGCCCGTTATCCTGGTGTGAAAGTCGTGGTTCCGCATTGCGGGGCCTATCTGCCGCTGGCAGTGCCGCGCATGAAGTCGCTTACCCCTGTCATGCAGGCCAATAAGATGGTGGGCGAGATTGACTACGAGGCCAACCTCAGTGCATTGTATTACGACCTTGCCGGAGCACATAGCCCCGAGACCATCCGCATGATGCTCACCATCACCAAGCCCGACCACCTGCTCTACGGCTCAGACTATCCCTACGTGGCTCCGCAGGTGCTCACAGCCAGCTTGAAGCGGATGCGGCAATACTTGAATGCTGAGCCCGACTTGGCACCTTATAGCGATATGATTCTCCACAAGAATGCCGAGTGGCTGTTGGGACAATCAGTTTCCAAGCCGGCTGCAGGGAATCTTGGCGAGACGATGCTTGTGCGACTTGCCGAAATCGAGGTATATCCTGAATACCTCACGGAATATCTGGCGGCAGCCGAGGAGATTCAGCTGGAGAGCCTCAAGACTGAACCGGGTGTCGTCTGCCTCTTCCCCTCGCAGATGAAGGAGGACTCGACACAAGTCCGCATTCTCGAAATCTACGCCTCGCAGGAGGCTTACCAGCATCACATCCAGACACCTCATTTCCTGAAGTATAAGCAGGGCACGCTCCACATGGTGAAGTCGCTCAAGTTGCAAGACCTCTCGCCACTCAATAAGGAAACGATGAATTTACTGTTTAAAAGGAAGAATTGATATGGAATACGTAAAACTCGGTAACTCTGAATTGCGCGTGTCGCGCATCTGCCTGGGCTGTATGGGCTTCGGCGACCCGACCATCGGACAGCACTCGTGGACCGTCGGTGAGGATGCGACGCGTGAGATCATCCGTCGTTCGCTCGACCTGGGCGTGAATTTCTATGACACGGCTATCGCCTATCAGTTGGGAACATCCGAACAGTATGTGGGTCGGGCTTTGCGTGATATGGCCCGCCGCGAGGACGTGATTGTCGCCACCAAATTCCTGCCTCGTACCGACGAGGAAATCGCAGGTGGCATAGACGGGCGTCAGCATGTGCTGAATAACATCGACAGCAGCCTTGAGCACCTGGGCATGGACTATGTGGACCTCTACATCTACCACATCTGGGACTACAAGACGCCCGCCGAGGAAATCATGGCAGGCATGAACGAAGCCGTTCGACAGGGCAAGGCGCGCTATATCGGCATCGCCAATGCCTATGCCTATCAGGTGGCGAAGATGAACGCCATGGCCGAGAAGAACGGCTGGGCCAAGTTTGTTTCGGTCCAGAACCATTACAACCTCATCATGCGCGAGGAGGAACGCGAGATGTTCCCCTATTGCCGTGAGGAGAATATCGCGATGACACCCTACAGCGCTTTGGCATCGGGAAAACTGGCCAAGCGTCCGGGTGAAACGTCAAAGCGCCAGCAGGAGGACTCGTTCATGCACTTCAAGTATGACGCCACGGCCGAGCAGGACAACCGCATCGTGGAGCGTGTCGTGGAACTGGCCGACCGCTACGGTGTGGAGATGACGCAGATATCCCTTGCCTGGCTGCTGACCAAGGTGGAGTCGCCCATAGTGGGGGCCACCAAACTGCATCACATCGAGGGGGCCGTCAGCTCGCTTGATGTCAGGCTCAGTGCCGATGACATCCGTTATCTGGAAGAGCCCTACATGCCGCATAACCTGTCAGGAGTGATGGCAGTCAATAAACCCGCAATGAGCGAGGAGCCGGTGTGGGTAAAGGCTGCAAAGAATAAATAGTAGATATAATCATGATGAGAAGAATCGTAACATTATTAATTGCTGTATTGACTATGGTAACAATACAAGGACAAAATTTGACAGAGCGCCAAAAAGGGCTGGCCTCATGTGCCTGCCTGATGGCGCAGGGTGATTTGGAACGTTTGGAGCCTGCCGTACGCGTGGCGCTCGACAATGGCGTGACCATCAACGAACTGAAGGAGGCTTTCTCGCAGCTCTATGCCTACACGGGATTCCCGCGTTCGCTCAATGCACTGGGTGTGTTGAGTAAGGTATTGGAGGACAAACGGCCCAACTGGCAGGAAGGTAAGCCCTGGACACGTCCTCAGGAATGGGACGATGCCCGCAAGGCTTTTGAACTGGGCAGGAAGAATCAGACGCAACTCTCGGGACGTCCTTTCGACTACGACTTCTGCCCGCAGGACGACTACTATCTGAAGGCGCATCTCTTTGGTGACATCTTTGCAGGCGACCAGCTCAATGCCGCCGATCGCGAGATAGTGACCGTGGCGGCCCTGAGCGGCCTCGATGGTGTGGCACCGCAGCTGGCAGCCCACAAGCAGGGTGCCGTGAACATGGGCAACAGCCAAGAACTTGTGGACGAACTCTGTGCATGGCTCGGCCATGAGGGTTACACCTTGCGCAATGGATTCCCTAAGGGCGTCGCCAACACGGGCTATGCTCAGTACTTCATTGGCGACAGCTACCTGTGTCCCATCAAGCCTGCTAACCTTGGTGAGAACGAGGCGACTGTGCTGCCCACAGTGAATGTCACTTTTGAGCCTGGCTGTCGCAACAACTGGCACATCCATCATGGAGCCCGCCAGATATTGATTTGCGTATCGGGCCGCGGCTGGTATCAGGAGTGGGGCAAGGACCCCATCGCCCTAACTTCGGGCATGATTATCGACATCCCCGAGGGCGTTAAGCACTGGCACGGAGCCCAGAAGGACTCATGGTTCCAGCACCTGACCACCCACGTCAAGACGGGTGGGGAAGAGTCTAACGAATGGCTGGAACCTGTCACTGATGAAATCTATAATCAGTTGAAATAGATTCCCAATCTCCTGAAAATGGGGTGTGTCATAATTCACTCGTTGCATTTTATGTCGCGCTTCGCGCGAAAAATTAAGCAAAATTATTAATAAAATTAAATAAAAATGTCGTCTTGTTTAATTTTTATATAAATTTTTGTTTAATTTCTCGGCCGCAAGGCCGATCAAAGTTCTAGGCGCGAATTATAACTCACCGCCTCAGGATTGTCAACTTTATCTTTTTTCCTGAATAAAAAGTCATCATTTGCCGATAATATTTGGCGAATGATGACTTTTTAATCTATTAATAGTGTATATTTGCGGTGTTTAAATGAAAATGCACGATGCGACAGATATTGCTATACTTATTCATATTGTTCGCCTGTGGTGTAAATGCCGAACAGTTTAATATAACTGGTACAGTGGTTGATGAAACCAATGAGCCGATGATTGGTGCGCGTGTTATAGTCTTGGGTGCCCATCGCTTTGTCTACACCAATATTGATGGCAATTTCAGCATTGACGTTGAAAAAGGTGAAATCCTTAAGTTCTCTTATTACGGATACAATTCTAGGGAAGTAGAGATCTTGAATGATTCTGCTCTTTTCATAGAACTTGTTCCTGAAGGAGTAGATATAGAAAAATTTGTCGGATGCACACATTGTTTTGATCCACCTATTCCCAATATTGATGCTTTTTTCAAAGACGTTGTTCCTAGTAGAGGAATAGATCAAGAAAACGTTGTTGCTAATAAATATGGTTTTTGGCGACCTATTCTCAAACCTAATTCACTTGACTTTCCTCTAACCGAAAGCGAGCTGAAAAAGCTGCCGTTGTATGATGAATCATTGCGCGGTGAGTTCATCCAACTAGATGAACGTCAAATAGGAAGGGCAAAGTATCTTATATATGAAGAAATCAATAAAGATGTGAAGAATCCACTAATCAGTATGATGCGTCTTGGCCGATACGCGAGACAGTTTTTGGGCGTGAAACACAGTGGAAACACCATAGTCTTTATAAATCTCGTTCCATCTAGTTTGATGCCGCAATTCAAAGATAGTATCAGTAATAGCCTTATAACAGTTGACGATGGAGGGAATAGCTTTGGGTATGCTATCGTTGATTTTACTAGTGATGTGGTGATCATGCTACGCATGAACGGCGATTAACGCTGCCTTTAGACAAAGGACACATTTTTATGTACCAGAAGAGGCCATCCCTCTGCTTCATTGGTTGGGGGAAAATGAAAAAAGTGAGGGTGTGTCATAATCCATTCTGTAAACTTTGATCGGGCTATCTCCCGAGAAGTCAAACAAAATTATAAATATAATCTGAAAAAATAATTGTTTTTTTTGATTTTTATTACAGATTTTCTTGGATTTGGCTTCGCTGAGCTAAAGGTTCTCGCCCGCAGGGCGATCACTGTTAGCGGCAATCAGAATTATGACACATCCTCTATGTTGTTTTTTTGATTACTTTTGGTGCACGTAATCAATTCAAGGAATGACATGAAAAGGATATTGACATGGATGCTGGCGCTTGCCGTGGTGGCTAGTGCTGGCGCTAAGACCAAGGCGGTGAAAACGCCGCCGCAACTGAAGTTTGACCCGACCATCGGTGAGACGAGGACCTTGACGATGCCCGATGGCACGGAGGTGAACTATACGGCCTATGAGGGCATGTTCTTCGTGACCAACGTGGAGGACTCGGCCTATCAGACCATCAATGTGTATGTGCCCGAGGGGGCAACGCAGCAGACCCCGATACTGCTGCGCACCTATGTGGGCGGCTATATGGCGGCGCCCGCCCAGCAACCCAAGGCCAGCGATGCCACGGGCAGGGCATTGAAGGATGGTTATGTGGTCGCCATTCCCGGCAGTCGTGGCCGCAACTCGACGGTGGTTGCAACTAAAACCGACAAGAAGGCAGGTATTAAGAAAGGACAGACCATCTACACGGGCCGTGCCCCTGCCGCCATATTGGACCTGAAGGCCGCTATCCGTTACCTGCGCCAGTTTGACGACGTGATGCTCGGCGATGCCGAGAAGATTATCACCGACGGCACGAGCGCCGGTGGAGCGATGTCGAGCCTGATGGGTGCCACGGGCAATAATCCCGCCTATGAGCCGCTGCTGCGTGCTATGGGTGCCGCCCAGCAGCGCGACGACGTGTTCGCGTCGGTGTGCTATTGCCCGATTATCGACTTGGACCATGCCGACATGGCCTATGAATGGCTCTATAATGGCACCGACAGCCGTCAGCAGGGTGATGCGGCTGTGCTCGCCGTGAGCAACGAGCTCAAGGCGCAGTTCCCCGCTTATCTCGAGAGCTTGAACCTGCACACACCCGACGGCACAGCGCTCACCGCCGACAACTACCTGGATTACATCAAGCAAGAACTTATCCGTGCGGCACAAATCGCCAAGAATGCCGGTGCCGACATCCCCGATAGTCTCGGTTTCACGTTCAGCAAGGAGGATATGGGCGGAATGCCACCCCTCAACGGCGGCGTGCGTCAGGGTGGGAGACAGATGCCTCCCATGATGCAACGTGGTGGCCGTGGCGGCGGCAAACCTGGCGAATATATCATCGACCTGGACATGGCCAAGTATCTCAATTATGTCGTTTCCACGCAGCCGTTGAAGACCGCTCCTGCCTTCGACACCCAGGGCGTGGCAGGTGGCCGTGCCTCGGGTGAGAACGATGAGTTTGGCGACAAGAGCGGCAGCAAAGTCAACTTCACCGATTACAGCGCCGCTAAGACAGGCTCGGTACTGAGCGATGAAATTCGTGAAAACGTGCGCCTGATGAACCCGATGAACTTCATCGGCGACGGCGTGACCGACGTGGCACCCCACTGGTACATCCGCCACGGTGCCCGCGACCGCGACACCTCATTCCCCGTGCCCGTCAACCTCGCCCTCAAACTGCAGAATGCGGGCAAGGACGTCAATTTCCTGCTGGCATGGAACCGTCCCCACAGCGGCGACTATGCCCTCGATGAACTCTTCGAGTGGATTCACGGTATCGTGAACACAAGCGGTCATTAAAATTGCATGCCCGCAACCAGGGAGGCATGAATTTGCGTGGCTGACAGTCATAACAAACTTAAGCTATTTTTTTGCTGAATGATGATTATTATGTATATTTGCAAGCAAAAATCTAGCTTAAGTTTCATTTTATAATCAAAATCAATGTTATGGGGAAGAAAACCATGTTTTTGCTTGCTGTGGCAATGCTCTTGCTGTTGCCATCACAGACGAGGGCTCAAGATTCACCTCAGCAACCAGTGGACTTGACCACCCGAAAGGCCAATACCACGCATGACGGCTTGAGGAAAATCAAGAATCTGCCCTCCATGAAGTTTGTCGCCACGCAAACTGATGAGGCGACCGTGCAGACGACAGTTGCCGACAAGAAGCGGGATGTCGTAGTGAAGGCCATGGCTCAAAAAGCCGCCGCTGCATCCAAGGTGAAGGATAAAAAGGAAACGGCCATCAAGCGTATGGCCCATCATCCTGCCACCAGGACCAGCCTGAGAAGAACGAATTCGCCCCGACGTGCCGGTGAAGTGCGTGACGATGATGGCGTGATTATCAAGCCCGCCGAGGGCCAGCGCAAAATCTACAACCGCTCGGGAAATGCGCTGATTTATGACTATGACGGCTACTCCTGGCTGCTCACCGAGCAGTACGGCCAGGTGCATGTCGTGTTCTGCGACAACGGCGATGTCTATATCAGGGACCTCATTTCCACCTATCGCAACGACGTCTGGGTGAAGGGCTCCTTGAGCGGCAACACGATTACCATTCCCACAGGGCAGCTGGTGAACTATGAGAGCTATGCCGAGGTGCCTTATGCCATCTATTGGGGCGTGAAGGTGGACGGCGACTATTTCAGGAACGATGCGCGCGACGTCATCACCATGACCATCGACGGCGACCAGATTACGCTCGAGGGCTCTGACGAGGACAACATCATCGGTGTCTTCTATGAGGACAACGGCAACGCCTTCTTTACCTACTTTGGGGACTACGAGAGCGTTTATACCTTTGACCACGATTTTGAGCCCCTGGATGTGGTGACGGTGACCCCTCCTGCTGGCTTGCAGACCGAGACATGGTACACCCGCGGCCATTACTACGAGGGCTCGTCAGTGCCTTTCCGCGGTCAGGTCAGCCTGGGGTTTGATGGCGATGACGTCTATCTGCAGGGCTTGTTTGCCAATTATCCTGACGCGTGGATGCATGGCGTCATCAACGACGGCGTCGTGACCTTCGGCGGCATGCAGGTGCTGGGTGAGCTGGACGGCCAGACCGTCTATGCCGTGGGTTACAACGGTGACAACCTGGTGCCCTATGAAATGGCCTTTGACGGGGAGAGTGGGGTATTCACCTCGCTTGTCGAACTGCTGGCTAACGCAGACGACGAGAACATCAATTTCGACGTTTGGATTGAGGACCTCGCCATCAGCCGCGAGGATCCCTTCAAGCCCATCGAGGCCTATCCCTACCTGAACACCTTCCAGACCACCGATGAGCAAGAGGCCTTCACCATCATCGACGCCAACGGTGACCACGATACCTGGGATTTCGCCTATAACAGCGACGAGGACTGGTTTGCACGTTACACCTACAACGAGTCCTTTGACGCCGACGACTGGCTGGTTTCGCCCGCCTTCCGTTTCGAGGCCGGCAAGCAGTACAACCTGACGTTTGACACCTGGAACAAGGGCTTTGACGAGCGCATCGAGGTGATGGCCGGTAACGATGCCACGCCCGAGGCCATGACCATCCAGGTCGTTGAGCCTACCGACGTGACCTGGGAGGAGCCCCAGCCACTGGAGGCCAAGATTATCGTGAACGAGACGGGAACCTATTACATCGGCTTCCATGCCATCTCGCCCGCCGACATGAACAAGCTGTTTGTGGACAATGTGATGGTTGACGTCTATGAGATGGAGGCACCTGCCGCTCCCACCGACTTGACTGCCGTCCAGATCGAAGAGCAGCTCGAGGTGACTGTCAACTTCACGGCACCCGTTGTAAAACGCAATGGTGAGCCCTTGTCGGGCAATCTGGAAAAGGTCGAACTCGTGCGCGACGGCCAGGTGGTCCACACCTTCGAGGACGTGGTCCCCGGTGCAGCCTTGACTTGGGTGGACAATGGCGATGACCTGACCCTGGGCGCACACAAGTATTATGCCGTGGCCTATAACGAGATGGGTGCCGGTGACAAGAGCGAGGTGGTGGCCTTGAAACTGATTGTCACGCTCAACGTGCCCTATACCGCCGATTTGACCCTGCCCGAGACCTTCGACCTCTTCACGGTGATCGATGCCAATGAGGACGGTTGCACCTGGAATTGGGATGATACCTACCTGACCAATTACTATTACAGCGCCGACAATGATGCCGATGACTACCTTGTCACACTGCCCATCCAGCTGGATGCACGTAAGAACTACGAGGTGGTTGTCAATGTCCGCAATTCTGGCATCGACGAGCGCTTTGAGGTGCTGCTGGGCGCCGAGCCCACGCCCGAGGCGATGACCACCACGGTCATCGGGCCCACTGATGTCACCACCTACGAGGACGAAGGCCAGGAATTCGAGGGCATGTTCTCGGTGGATGAGGATGGCAAGTATTACCTGGCCATCCATGCCATCACCGATGCCGATGCCTATCGCCTCATGGTGAATTGCATCAGCATTGACTTTGGCGCCGAGCCCACGGCTCCTGCCGCTCCGACTATGAGCGTTGTTGCCGACGAACTGGCCGCTTTGCAGGCCGAGGTCACTCTGACGGCCCCCAATCTTGCAATCAACGGCGACCCGTTGACCTCCAACCTGGAACGTATCGACATCCTGCGTGACGGTATCGTTGTCGGCAGCGTGGAGAATGTCGCTCCCGGCGCGACCGTGGTCTATGTGGATGAACCTGATGAAGCCGGTAACCACACCTATCAGGCCATCGCCTACAACGAGTCGGGCAAGGGCTTGAAGAGTGAAAAGGTGACTGTCTATGTCGGCCCCGATGTCCCGGCTCCTGTCGAGAACCTCACAGCTGCCGATGGTGGCAATATCGTGGCCCTGAACTGGGACAAGGTGGGCAACACGGGTGATAATGGTGGCCCGGTGAATCCTGCCACGGTCAACTATCTCGTCTGGAGCACCTTTGCCGAAGAGGGATGGACCGACTACTCTATTGAGAAGAATGAACTGCTCGCCACGCTCATTGACGCCGACGCCTATGATGTGCCCTTCGATACCGATGAGGGTGAACAGCGCATGGAGTACTGGATTGTCGAGACCCGCAACGAGGCCAATGCCGACTATGAAGGCCATAGCTCAACGACTGGCCTGCTGGTAGGCGCTCCCTATGAGTTGCCCCTTGTCGAGGGCTTTGCCGATGATGAGCTGCATTACTTCTGGGAGACTAACGGCACCATCATGATTTCGGGCCAATCCTCCGACGGTGACGGCTCGTCAATGGCTCTGCTCAGCGAGGAGGAAAGCATGGTGTACTTCAACTCGGGCAAACTCAATCTGGAGGGACTCGCTCATCCGACGCTCCTCTTTGATGTGGCCAGCCCTGACATCCGTTCGCTGGCAGTCTATGGCAGCGTTGACGGTGCTGAGTTTACCCTCCTGCAGGACAACATCCCGGTTCAGAATTCCTTCAACCAGGTGAAGGTGCCCCTCACGGCACTGCAAGGCGGTCGCTACGCCCGCATTTGCCTCTTGGCAAAGTATGAAAACGCTTCCGAGATTGATCCATGGGAGGGTGAAGTGGTTTACCTGGGCGACGTGCTCCTGGTGGACAATATCCACATTGCCGACCTGTATCAGCATGACCTGACGATTGCGGTGATGGCCCCCACAAGTGTAGTGGCTGGTAACACGGCTTCAGTCACGGTTACCGTGACCAATGAGGGCGAGAATGCGGCTAACGGCTTCAGGGTGCTGCTCATGGCCGGTGACAAGCAGTTGCTGGATGTGACCCCCAACCAGACGCTGGCTCCCTTCATGTCCTGGACTCAGACGGTTGATTTCCCGACCTCAGTTCTTGACGAGGCCGGCGATGTCGAGATTGTGGCCCGCGTGGTCTATGACATGGACCATCAGCTTGCCAATAACGAGGCACAGACCTCGATTACCATTGTCGAGCCCGCAGTGCCTGCTCCCGCCGACCTGTGTGTCGAGAAGATGTCAGGAGGCAACGATCTCGCACTCTCATGGACCGCTCCCGATACCGATGGCGCAATGCGCGTGACCGAGGACTTTGAGGATACTGAGGCCTTCCCCGAGTTCAGCCTGGGCGGTATCACCGATATGCAGCACACAGGCGCCTTGGGTGACTGGACGCTCTATGACGGCAACGGACTGATGTGCTATGGTTTCTCGGGCTTCGAAGTTCCCAGCCTGGGCAACCCCATGGCATGGATGGTCTTTAATTCCATGTATGAATTCTTCCCCGTCGAGGTGGGCTCGGTCTATGAACCTCATAGTGGTAACCAGTTGCTGCTCTCCACCTGCGTGTCCATTGGTGACCCCATTCCCGCTACCGACCATTGGCTCATCTCGCCCGAGTTGATGGGCAATGAGCAGGAAATCAGCTTCTTCGCCCGCGTGATTACGCCCGACTATGGTTATGAGACCTTCGAGGTGCTCTATTCGACAACCAGCGACGATATCGATAGCTTTATCTCGCTCGAGGAGGTATGGCTCGATGCTACCGACTGGACCGAGTACACCTTCACGCTCCCCGAGGGTGCCAAGTACTTCGCTATCCGCCACACGGCTCAAGACATCTTCGGTCTCATGCTCGATGACGTCACCTTCGAGCGTGGCGCATCGGCTCCTGTGGGATATAACATCTATGTGGATGGCGAATTGGTCGGCAGCACTCCCGATACGGCCTATTACTTGCCCGCTACGGGCTTATCCGACGGTCAGCACACCTTTGCGGTGACGGCTGTCTATGAGGGTGGCAAGGAATCTGCTCCGGCTACGGCGGTAATTGACATTACCAGCGGCATCAACGAGGTAGCCCTCGATGGCCAGCCCGTGGACGTGTACACCATCGATGGCCGCTTGGTGCGCCGTCAGGCCACCAGCCTTGAGGGCCTGAATGGTCTCTATCTGATTGGCAATAAGAAAGTTTACGTCAAGTAAGATAGACAACACTGAACCTCAGTAACAACATTTACCCGTGGGGGTGCAGACGTGATGCTGCATCCCCACGGGTGCGTTAAGGTAATTGCAAATGCAGCGCCTATGCGAAGAGGGTGCAGGCTTTGATAGTCCTGCACCCTCTTTGTCATGTGGTGATGATAGGTTAACCGCTATAACGCATAGAACGGCATTTCTTTTCCATTGTCAATCTGGAGGGTTAGCTCCTTGTTGGTGAGCTTAACGATCTTCATTTTATGCATCTTGGGCATACCGTCAAGCATCGTTTTCTTGAATTCGCCTTTCAAGCCATTGAGCTCATTCTTGATTTGCTTGTCCATCAGGGCCTTGGTCTTGGCATCCATTCCCTTGATTTCATAGTCAAAATCAACCTCGGCCTGGCCTCGGTTCAGCTCCATCGTCAAGTCCTTGTCATTCAGGGTGTAGGTACCGGGAACGGCCACGCTGCCCAGGATGTTGATGGGCACACCATCCTCTTTCATCTGATGTTCAGCTCCGACGAGGAGTTCACAAGTCCCGTTTTTCTCAAAGGTCAGCGACACGAGCACATCTTTGCCGTCATCATCGGCCAGCTTAGTACCCCATTGATGGGCTGTCAGGCTCTGGGCGTTAAGAACCATTAGCTTCTGGTAAAGCTCCTTCAGGAGCGGTTAGGGCATTGAAATGAACCCCAAAAGTTGGAAAAAACTTTTGGGGTTCATTTCACAATATGCGACTCTGGGTTTACAGTCCTAAAACGATACTGATAAGAGTTGTGATATCGGTGATGTCAACAAACTCGTCATTATTGACGTCATAAGAATAGCTTTCATCGCTGGATGTGCCTAATAGTCTTTCGATCAGGCATGTGATGTCAGTAATATCAGTTGAGCCGTCGCCATTGATGTCATCAACAATCGGCAACTCCTCGATGAAATTGATTCTGTTCCAATCAGATTTTGCCCGATATTCGTCCACGAGCCCCTCAGGCACATACAAAGTGGCATTCACGCAATTATAGAAAGCACTATTTCCCGTTTTAAATACGTTCTTGACATATGATTTGATAGAAGTCAGTTTTGTGCAATTCTGGAAAACGTAAGTGCCGATACTGTAAACGGTGGATGGAATGTTGATGGAGGTCAGACTGATACAGCCACCGAATGCGTTACTGCCAATCACCGTCACACCGTAGGGAATGGTGATGGACTTCACACTTTCACATCTGTAAAACGCATCAGAATTGATTTTGGTGATACCGGCAGGGATTTTGACGGATTCCAGACTTGAACAGTAATAAAAAGCTCCCACACCAATGTAGGTCACACCAGGCGGAATAGTGGCGGTTTTCAGGTTCGAGCACAATGAAAATACGTCATCCCCGATGCTTGTCAAGCTATTGGGCAGGGAAATGGTCGTCAAGTCGTTACATTTATAGAAAGCATGGGAGTTGATGGCGGTCACGCCCTCTGGAATGACAACAGAGGTCAATCCTAAGCAATTATAGAAGGCATAAGTGCCGATTGCCTTTACACCGTCGGGGATCACTGTATTGACACTTCCGGTAACCAAAGTCTTAGTCGCGGTTTCAATAATGGCGGTGTTGTTGCCGTCGGATTCGTAACAGGGATTTCCTGCCTCCACGACAATGCTCTGAAGGCTCGGGCAACCATAAAAAGGATTGCCGTCAATCGATGTGACAGAATTGGGTATCGTGACCGAAGTCAACCCCGTGCATTTAGCAAATGCACCACTGCCTATATGGGTCACACTTGACGGAATCGTCATGGCGGTCAAGCCTGTACAACCACTTAAAGCCGTACTCTCGATACTGGTCACTTGGGAAGGGATGGTGAAAGAAGTCAATCCTGTACATTCATAAAATGTTCCACTATTAATGCTTGTCACGTTTGCCAGAAAATTGACCGATGTTAAACCAGAACACTGGTAGAAAACATTGGTCCCCATGCTCGTCACACTTGATGGAATCGTGACTTCAGTTAAAGTCTTACAGCCTGCAAACGCTGATGAGCCTATCTCGGTAACACTCTCTGGAATGTCGATGGAAGTCAAATTGGAACAATATGCGAATGCATAATTCTCGATGTGGGTTACCGATTCGGGAATCTGAATGGACTCCAGTCCTTTATTAAGAATAAAAGCAGACTCGCCAATGGTGACAACATCTTCGGGTATCACACAGCGGCTTCCTCCTGCAATCAGCTTGTTGGTTGCGGTCTCAATCAGCGCGTGACAGTCATTTCGAGAATCATATACTGGATTTCCGTCCTCCACACGGATGTCTTTCAACTGTTGGTTACCATAAAACGCCTCTTTGCCAATCGATGTCACGGTTTTGGGTATGGTGACATGCTGCAGACTGTGGCATTGATAAAATGCACGACTATCTATAGCTTGGAGGTTAGGGGGAAGAGTGACCGATACCAGGTCCGAACAAAAAATGAACTCACAGATGTCCAACTTTGTCAATCCAGTGAAATACTGCAGCTCGTCAAAGGATGTGATGGTCTCTTTGTTCCAGAAATGCTCGTCAAAACTGGTCACTGCTGCCGCCTCCTCCTTGCTCAGGGCGCCGTCGCCGTTCAAGTCCCAGTACTGAACGCATATATCCCTGACTTGATCACAGGCAAACGTGATGATGTCTCCCTCTTCCTCGGGGACTCCTAGCGTCAGGTGGGCAACATCGGAGTAAATCGACATGGTGATAAACTGGTCGGGGGTGCCGTTTTTTCGCCATTTATCGGTGCCCACGAGTCTGCTTACCGGAACAAGGGTGTAAGCGCCTGGTGCCAGCGTGGATTCCAGTTCGAGCGACACGCTTAGGCTCCTGGACGCTCCCGGTGCCAGCTCGCTGAAGGTGCTGACTGTTGAAACGACAGATTCCAGCTTCCCCAGTTTGTAAAGCCCGACAGCCTGTTCATAGGAGCCTGTCTCCTCCGTCAGGTTGCTTACCGTCATCTCCAGCGAGATGGGAATGGACGTGAGGGAGGAAATGTTCTCAATGACATCGCTGCTCGTCGTGGATAATTGCGTGGTGGTCAGGTGCGGGAAGGCTCCATTGGGCGCGGCACAGAAAATGGCCGATTGCCCTGAGGTGTATCCACCCATGATGTCCTCGCCGGCATAGGTGGGAGAAAGCCTGAAATTACCGTTGGATCCGCCGTTCCACCCCCAATTGATGTGAACATATCCATTGCCGTCGTGTCCGTCAACGACAAAGGCATGATCCTTACCGCAATAAAAAATGGGGCGTCCATTCGCGAGATCTTCATAGACCATCGTTTCCCACTCCGCGTTGACATAGTCGGTCCTATTTCGCAGCTTCAAGTCATCAGCATAATCAAAATAATTGATCATAGCCCGTGGCACATCATTATCATAGGCACCCGAACTGAGGCCGTAAGCCATCTCTACTGATACGCCGCAATAGAGCATCAGGTTGGCCACAGCTTGTCTTTGGACTTCGGTAACTTGGCTGTTATAGCTATCAAGCATATTGTCCCAATCGATGGGAGAACCTTTGGGTATGCCATCGATTCTCTCGCCTCCATCCAAATAATAAGCCGGAATGGCTTTCACGACTTCATTGGCAGAGTGATTGCGGTGGTAATACATCACCTGGGCCATGGCCGTGGCAATGCATCCTGTAACACATCGTTTGTCAGTAGATTTATACATCGGGCAATTGTCGTTGTAGGGCTCTCGCTGTC
>Ga0310694_10002489_pt1 | contig 18878 bp, 11 predicted proteins | sample 174DNAGHGhighgp2_FD_203884 | JGI IMG/M metagenome (GOLD analysis project Ga0310694, IMG submission 203884) | Sheep rumen microbial communities from Palmerston North, Manawatu-Wanganui, New Zealand - 1742 DNA GHGhigh gp2 (v2) (version 2) | ecosystem: Host-associated > Mammals > Digestive system... | reverse complement strand
ATACAAGGATTGCGGCTGGCTTGCCGATGGTCTGGCCAACTCGAAATACGTCTCGGGCGTTGGCACGAACCAGTTGCCGCTCATGATTGACGCGGCCTATCAATGTGGTATCCGTGACTTCGACCTCGACCTCGCCTATGAGGCTTGCCTGAAGAACGAGATGGACGGCAATCATCGCCCTTCCGGTGCTGGTAAGGACGACACCTCCGACTTCGTGGAACTCGGGTATGCTCCGCACAAGAACCTTGGCGAGCGCGGCGAAGACTTCTATTTCTCAGGCTCCCATACGCTGGAATATTCCTTCTCGGCATACGCAACGGCTATGCTCGCAAAGAGTCTCGGCAAGACGGAGAACTTGGAGAAGCTGATGTGGATGGCTCGCGGATGGGAACGCATCTTCGACGAAAAAACCGGATACATGCATCCGCGTCTCAAAAATGGCGATTTCATCGCGAATTTCGACCCCATGCAGGTTTGGCGTGGCTTCCAGGAGGGTAACGCCGTTCAGTACACCTTCTATGTTCCTCACATGCCCGAGGAACTTATCAAGAAAGTGGGGCGCAATGAGTTTAACAAGCGTTTGAATGACATCTTCACAGCCTCGCAACCCCAAATCTTCTCGGGTGGCAAGGAGATTGACGCTTTTGCTGGTCTTCGCACATACTACAATCAGGGCAACCAACCCTGTCTGCACATCTCGTGGCTATTCAATCATAGCGGTCGCCCAGACTTGTCTCAGAAGTGGGTTCGCGCGATATGCGACGAGTTCTATGGCACCGACGGCATCCACGGCTATGGCTACGGACAGGACGAAGACCAGGGACAGTTGGGCTCTTGGTATGTGATGGCTGGCATCGGACTGTTTGCTGTTGATGGACTTACCTCGCCAGACCCCTCGTTCTCTATCGGCAGCCCCATCTTCGACAAAGTGACCATTAAACTCGATAAGCAGTATTACAAAGGAGACGAGTTCGTCATCACCGCTAAGAACAATTCGAAGAAGAATGTTTATGTGAAGCCTTCGAAGGTCATCAACGGCAAGAGGAGCACCTCTGGCAGCATTAAGTTCTCGGACATCATAAACGGCGGTTCGCTCAACCTGACAATGAGTGGCAAGCCATCAATAGCGAAGTAAACACAGACCCCGCTGCATAAATTAGCGGGAATAACATACCAAAAGCGTCCGCATTTGCAGTCTTGCAAGTGCGGACGCTGTGTTATGTTCGTTGCACGTTCGCGAACGTGCAATTGCATCATCGCGAACGTGCAATTGCACGAAGGCGATCGTGCAATCGACTTAGCCTGTTGTGTTGCGTGATGCAGCCTTTATTCTGCACCGCCGCCAAGTGCCTGATAGAGACCTATGGTTGCGGAGATGGCACGCATGCGGTTGCTGATCTGGTTCATTTGGGCAGATAGCAGGGAGTTCTGAGCGGTGATGACATTCAGATAATTTGTGCCGCTGTTCTGATAGAGCTTTTGTGTGGCATCAAGCGCACGCGTCAAAGCATCAACTTGTTTGTCTATTAGTTCCTGCATTTCCTTAGCGACTTCGATGTCGTCCATGGCGCCATTTACTTCATTACCTGCAGCAATGACGGCTTGTTTGAAGTCGTTGGTGGCTATCTCCATCTCGGCTTTCGATACTTTATACTGAGCGCGAATGCGTCCGTTCTCGAAGAGCGGTTGGGCAAGACTCGCAACAGCAGCACCAATGAACACGCCTGGATTGACAGCGGCACCAACTGCATTGGTGAACTGTCCCGTAGCCGACAGGTTGATCTGCGGGAAGAAGCTGCTAAAGGCAATGTTCTTGTCGTAGAACGCCGCAGCAAGTTTCAGCTCGGCATCGCGTACATCAGGACGCCTGTCCAAGATGCTTATAGGCAAGCCGGTCTCAATTAAAGCGGGTGTGCGGAAGGATGCAAGCGAACTGCGATTAGCTGGGCTGTATGTTTCGCCTAAGAGGGTCGAAAGTGCCAGGCCCATTGCGTCAATGTTGTCTTCGATGGAGACGATTGATGTAGAGATGCTGTAATAGGTAGCTTCAATGCTTGCAACCGCAGCCATATTAGCTTGTCCGGCATTCATCAACTTCTTTTGCATTTCCAGATACTTGCTCCAGTTTTGCTCCGTCTGCTTCGTCAGGACAAGTTGCTCGTCGAGCATGCAGAGATTGTAATACATGGCGGCAATGTTGGCAACGATTTGTGCCTGAATGGCTTGCTTAGCATTGCGCAACTGGTCGCGCGACACCTCTGCCTTCTTCTTCTTGTTGCGTAGAGAGCCAATGCTCCCTAATTGCCAACTCATTTGGACAGGAATGGCATAGGTCTTGCTCAAATCATAGTCATTCCGGTCATAGGGATCCCACACCTTATTGAGGGTTCCGCTTGGATTGAAGTAGAAACTCGGTATGTAGGCCAACTTTGCGCACTTCAGCGCATAGTCGGCTTCTTTGATGCGAAGGTCGGCATTCTTCATGTCGCTGTTCTGCTGAAGTCCGCGTTCAATGAGTTCTTGCAGCAAAGGGTCCGTGAAGATGTCGCGCCACTTCAAGTCGCCAAGGCTGTTGTCGCCCGCCGTCTGCATGTCGCCATAAATGCCGTCGGTAATGATGTCGGCAGGACGCTCATAGTTCTTATAGAGTTGGCAGGAACTCATCAAATATGAAATAATGAAAAAATGAAATAATGATATGCGTTTCATAATCAATCTTTAATCCTTAATCTTTAATCTTTAATCCAGACACTAAGCGTTTGCTCCTTTCATTCTCTCATTTTTCATTCTTTCATTCTCCTGTAGGAACTGCTGGTCTGCTTCTTCGTGCATGACGGGACGAACCTTCTCTTGCAGGAACTCGAAGATGATGAAGAAGAGGGGTACGGTGAAGAGGATGGCAAGTGTACCAACTGTCATGCCGCCTATCACGCCAATGCCGATGGTACGGTTACCGTTGGCACCGGCACCAGTTGCAAATACAAGGGGTATCATACCGAAAATCATCGTCAGCACCGTCATGAGGATAGGACGCAAACGTGCTTCGGCAGCAGCAAAGGCGGCTTCCACGATGCCCATGCCTTTGCGGCGACGCTCCAGCGCGAACTCCGTAATCAGGATGGCCGTCTTGGCAAGCAAGCCAATCAACATGATGACGCCCGTCTGCAGGTAGATATTGTTCTCAATCTGACCCATGAACAGCATGCGGCCTATCGGAGCAGCCTGTCCGTTCATGGTTATCGTCCAGTTGAAGCCCGTATTCCACAGCCAAGCAAATCCGTAGGTTCCCATCAGACCTGCAGGTACGGAGAAGATGACGGCAAAAGGAATAAGGAAGCTCTCGTACAGACAGCTCAAGATAAGGAAGATGAGGATGACGCAAATGGCATAAGTAAGGTATGTGTCGTAGCTGCCGATAGTCTGTGCCTCCTCACGAGCCATGCCGCCAAACTCATAGCTGTAGCCTTCGGGGAAGACTTCCTTGTGCACATCCTCGATGATCTTCATGACTTCTGTATTGCTGACGCCAGTGTTGGCTGTCACGTTAACAGAGATGGAGCTGAACAGGTTGAAGCGATTGTCAATCTCTGGGCCGAGCACGGGTTTCAGCTTTATGAATTGGCTCAAAGGAGCCATCTGTCCGTTGTTGCGGATGAACATGTTACTGAGGTCGCCTTCCGTTGTTCTGCTTTGCGGATTACTTTGCAACATGACACGGTAAACCTTCGAGAACTGGTTCATGTTGCTCACATACGAACCGCCGCAATAGCTTGCCAGAGCGCTCAATACGGTAGCCGGCGAAATGCCTGCACGCTTGCATTGGGCAGCATCAACCTCCACGTCGAACTGCGGGAAGTTGCGTTCGTATGTAGTGATGCAGCGGCCTATTTCGGGATATGTACTAAGTTTAGCAATGAATTCCTTCGTGTAGTCGAAGAAGAGTGCCTTGTCGGCTGTGCCTGTCTTGTCTTGCAACTGAAGCTCGATAGAGCCCATGCCATAGCCGGGAATCATGCCAGGCTCGAAGACGAAGCATTGTGCCTCGGGTATCTCTTTCAGCAGTCTGGCATTCAGTTTTGCGTTGGCCACCATTGTGCTAGAGCTCATCATGTTGTCTAGAGGATGGTAGTTCAGGAAAGCAAAGGCTGTCAAGACGGTAATGACAGCTAATGCCAAAGCCCTCTTGCCAATGTGCTTCCGCTTGATTAGGCCTCGGATAAAGACTATCAAGGCTATGATGAATGCCAGAAGTGCCAGTGTTGCAATGCCGAAGCCAATGCCGTATTGACGTTCGCCCCATGGCTTCAATCGGATGACGGACATGCCGTAACTGGTGCCTTGACCAGACATGAAGCCATAACCGGCAACCTTCGTGTAGTCTTTTACCTCGGGAACTTCCTCGATAATCTTCTGTGCCTTGTTCATGACGTTGTAGGTCGATGCCACATTACTGCCAGGAACAGCACTCACATTCATCATGCAGACGCCCTGGTCTTCACTTGGAACAAGGCCGCCAGGCAGGTGACTAGCAAAGAACAGCACGCCGACAATGGCAACGGCCAATGCTCCGAAGCAAACATAGTACCTTACCTTGCGGGAAACCATGCGTCGCAATACGCTCGCATACTTTTCCATCATTGCAGTATAGGTCGCTTCATAAGCGAGACGAGTACGGTAGTTGATGGCTCCGAAGAATCCTTTGCGGCGTTCCTCGCTTGCCGGACGCATCATGATGGCACAAAGGGCAGGACAGAGTACAAGGGCACTGACGCAAGAGAGACCTACTGCAGTTGCCAGCGTAACACCGAATTGTGTGTAGAAGATGCCGGCTGTTCCGCCTGTAAAGCTGACAGGAATGAACACTGCCATGAAGACAAATGTACAGGAGATGACGGCCATCGTCACATCGCTCATCGCGTCCTTTGTGGCTTCGTAAGGGCTTGTGTAGCCGGCGTCGAACTTAGCTTGTACGGCTTCCACAACCACGATGGCATCATCGACCACCGTACCGATGGCGAGCACCAGGGCAAAGAGTGTCAGTAGGTTAAGCGTAAAGCCAGCCAAGGATAGACAGGCGAATGTTCCCACCAATGATACTATAATTGATATTGAGGGAATGAAGGTTGCCCTGAAATCTTGCAGGAAGAAGTAAACCACGAGTACAACCAGCAGGATGGCAACTAATAGGGTTTCTTCTACGTTTGCGATGGATGCCAGCAGGAAGTCGTTGCTTGACATCATCTTGACGAAGCTCATTCCTTTGGGCAGGTCTTTGCTCAGTTCGTCCAGCTTGGCACTGACGCGGTCGTTGGTTGCTTTTGCGTTGGCTCCTGCCAGCTGGAAGCAGAGGAAAGTCACGCCGGGGTGTCCGTTTGCCTCGCCGTGGAAAGAATAGCTTACAGCACCTAGTTCTACATCAGCAATGTCCTTTAGGCGCAGCGTCGTACCGTCCTCGTTGGCGCGTATCACAATATCTTCAAACTCGGAGATTTCCTTCAGGCGTCCCTTGTATTTCAATGTGTACTGATAGAAGTTGTCAATGCCTTCGCCGTGTGTGCCGTTCACGGGCTTTTCGCCCAACTGTCCGGCTGGCGACTCCAGGTTTTGTTCTGCCAAAGCGTTGGTGATGTCGCTCGGCACAACATCATATTGTGCCATCAGTTCGGGCTTCATCCAGATGCGCAGCGAGTATGTTCCGCCCAGCAGCATCACGTCGCCCACACCTTCAACGCGTTTGATTTGTGGGATAACGTTGATGTCCAAATAGTTTGAGATGAAGTCTTCGTCGTATTTGCCGTCTTCGCTATAGAGTGCGTCAATTTGCAGGAAGGATGTCTGTCTCTTTGTGGTCGAGACGCCTATTCGTGTTACCTCCTGAGGCAACAGTCCTTGCACTCTGCTGACGCGATTCTGTACATTTACGGCAGCCATGTCTGGGTCTGTGCCTTGCTTGAAGATGACATTGATGGTGGCAGAGCCGGAGTTGGTAGCGGTACTGCTCATGTAGAGCATGTTTTCCACGCCATTGATGCCTTCTTCCAGAGGCTGGATGACGGCTTTCATCACGGCGTCAGCACTTGCACCCGTGTAGGTTGCACTCACGCTCACAGTTGGCGGGGCTATGTCGGGATACTGCTCCAGAGGCAGCGAAGTAAATGATATGAAACCGACCAGTAGAATCATGATGGCTATGGAGATGGCCATCACAGGTCGCTTGATGAATATATTACCTTTCATGTCTGATATTTAGAAATGTAGAAATGAAGAGAATAAGAAAAGGGACGAGCCTCTCTCTTCTCTTATTTTTCTTATTTTCACAATGTCTTATTTTCCTCCTTATTGGGCTTTATGTTTTGTCCGTCTCTTAGCATGCCGGCACCTTCTGCTACGATGATATCGCCTACTTTCAGGCCATCCCTTATCACATACTCTTTGCCGTTCGAGAGGGGTTCTGTAGTGACGAGTTGTTCATGTGCGATGTTGTCCTTGTCGACGATGTAGACTTTGAACTTGTCTTGTACCTGTACAGTCGCTGTTGCAGGTATGACGATTTTGTTCTTATAGGTGGTGGGGATGATGACGCTGCCTGTGCTTCCGCTGTGCAGGAGTTTTTCGGGGTTGTCGAAGACGGCACGAACCTGTACGGTACCGGTGCTGCGATCTACTACACCGCTCACGCTTTCGACTTTTCCCGTGTACTTGTATTCGCTGCCGTCCACGAGAATCAACTTGACATCAGGCATAGCGGCGATTGCTGCTTCCGCGCTGCCGCTCTCTCGAGTCATGTTCAGGAACTGAACCTCATTGATGGAGAAATAGACGTACATCTGAGTGTTGTCGCTGACAGTGGTAAGGGGTTGTGGCAAACTGGGGCCGACCAATGCTCCCTGACGGAAGGGAAGAGTGCCTACCACGCCGTTTGACGGGCTCTTTACGACTGTATAGCTGAGGTTATTGCTCGCGTTGACTACCTGTGCATCTGCTTGTGCCACTTGTGCTTTTGCGCTGAGGAGTGTGTTTTGCGCTGTCTGTAGTTCGAAGTCGCTGATTATTCCGTCGTCGAAGAGCTTCTTTTTGCTGTCGTAAGTCAGCTGTGCTGTAGCGAGGGAAGCGTTAGCGGCCTTCTGTGCTGCGACGGCAGTGTTCAGGGCAGCCTGGAAGGGAACTTGGTCGATGATGAAGAGGGTCTGACCCTTAGCCACCTTTTGGCCTTCTGTGACGCACAGACGCTGCAAGGTGCCGCTTACTTGTGGATAAACATCGATGTCTTGGCGGCCTCGGATGGTTGCGCTGTACTTGGTATTCATCGTCACGTCTTTGGTGGCGACGGTTGTTGTTTCATAGTTGGCGCTTGGCATTTTCTGTTGGGCGGTCTTGCCGCTGCAAGAGCATGCAAGAGCCATGATTACCAGAGACATAGTCAAGGTGAAAAATGCTGATTGTTTCATACGATATAGGATATTGATTATTGTTATCTGTTGTCTGTGGCGAGGCTGGTTTTTCATGAGTTTATCGCCATGCACAATTAAATTTTGCGCGGCAAAGGTACAAAAAAATACCGAAATAGGGCATAACGCATTGGTCAAAAAGGCGAATAGAAGTGTTCTATTTGTCTTTTTCTGCTTGTTTTTTAAGATATTTTAAGAGCTAAAAGAACACAAAAAGCACTAAAAGGCTCCTGATGTCAGTCTCGTGTTCTGGCTAAGAATAATGCTTTTTTTGCTGAATCTTTACCATTCCTTCGCGCATATATAAATATGTATGTGGGATGCCTTTTGTGCATTTTTCATCTTTTACTTTGAGGTTAAATTGCCATCTGAGGATTGCAAAATGGACTTTTTTGTAATATTATTGGGAGCAGAGGTTAACAAAAGGGGGGGTGTCCTGTATGTAGTAGCGTGAGGGTTCAGAAAAAGACAAGCCGCTACACCTGTGAAGAGATATCACGACTGCAGTCAAATTGGCCAACTTCGCCTGTGTAGTTTGCAAGTCACTCATGCATAGTTCCCGGATGACGCTGGAGTAAACGGCAAACAACTCTAGAGTAAACAGCAAATTACTCTAGAATAAAATGCAAATTACTCTAGAATAAATCGGCGATTACTCTAGAGTAGTTTCTGCATCCTTCACAAGAGGTAATTAACATATTAACATTTAAACAGTTACAATTATGATTAAGTACAGTATTGTTATCATGGGCACTAAGCCCGGAACACCAAAGTCACAAATTCAGGAAACCAAAGCTTATGGTGCAGCACAAGTTAACGAGGTTCTTGACTTCGATGCTTTCTGCCAGCACCTTGCCGACCACAATTCTCCATACTCAAAGGGCTCCATCAGGGGTATTCTGACTGATGCGGTAGCCTGCATCCGTGAACAGATGCTTGCCGGCAACAAGGTCTGTCTCGGAGATTTGGGTGACTTCCATGTGGAACTTGCCACGATTGGAGCGAAGAATACGGAGGATTTCACAGTGAACAACATCAAGGATGTCAACATCCGCTGGACGCCTGGTGACAAGTTCAGGCACCTGCGTCAGGATGCCACTTTCCAACTTGTGCCTCACCGCAGGCAGCAGAAAGATGCGATTGATGTCATCAGGAATACTGAAACGATTCAAGGTTTGGAGTGAGTCTCCTACGGTGATTGATGTAAACGCCCCTTTCGGGGACGGATTCTAATGTGCTGCGGCAGCTCGATGGCTGCCGCAGTTTTTGTTATTCAAGGTTGTTTTTTTCGCTTGCTGCTTGAAGAATGTCGCGAATGAGCAGGAGGTCTTCGCGCTTGATGTCTTTGGCGACAAGCATCTCCATGCTTTTGTCGAATGGGGAAAGCGCTACTGCCGCTTCTGTATTATGTACTTGGCAGTAATAATTTATGAATTGTTCGTACCAGCCGATAGCAGACTTTGTATCGCCTTGAAGCAGTTTGATATGCCCCATGCGGAGCAGGGCGTCTTCTTCCTTGCCGTCGTAGAGTTCCAGCGTCTTTTGAGTATATCGTTCGGCAATGTCAAGTTTTCCCAGGGAAAGCGCAGTATCGGCTATGCAGGAAAGTATGGTGGCGTAGTCATCATCGTCCTCTGTACATTCGTAATCCAGTTTGAAAAAGAGAGCAAGAGCTTCTTCATCTCTGCCAAGCTTGTTTAGCGTGATGGGAATAAGTCTGCGGATTCTCTTGTCGTCGGGTTGCAGATCGGCAAGCTTCTGGAGATATTCAAGTTCTTCCTCGAAGCGGTTTTCGCCGGCATAGCATTCGACGAGGAATTGCAGGATGTCGGTATTGTCGGGTTCAAGCAATTCCGCGTTTCGGCCAAGGCTAATGGCTTCGGCGTATTTCTTTTGGCCTTTCAAGATTCTGCCTTTAAGGAGTAGGGCTTCAGCGTTTGCTCCTTCGCGATTGATAGCACTGTTCAGGGCTGCGAGTGCCTGCTTATCGCGTCCCAATTCGATGAGCGAGCGACAACATGCAATGCAGTCTTCCAGCGAGAACAGACGGGCAAGTTCCGGGAAGTTGAGCAGCGTGACGGTTGTCCGGAACGGATTATGAAGTTGAGAACTCAATGGAGAATGTCCAAAGAAACGATAGAGGTCCTGCATGATGAAGCGGACTGTGTACTCGGGAACAGTGGCGTTATTGATGTCCGGTATCCCATGCTCGTCTAGTTGACGTACTGCGTTCGAGAAGTCTTTGTCGTGTGCCACGAGGTAAAGCATAGCCAGTTTGTCAACATCGCAGTCCATAATCAGGTCAACCAGCATGGAGAGGTTCTGCTTCTCGTTGCCTTTGTCGTCTATCATGACCGATTGAAAGAGGGGGTGTGTCTTGTCGAAAGGCAAGAACCAATGGCTTACGCGATGCAGATATTGGCAGCTGTGGAGCAAAGGAATCTTGGAGAGGTTAATGTCAAGCCCTCGTTGTATCCGGTGCTTCAGGTAACGTCCTCGCAGCGATATGATGCTTTGAAGAGACCCGGTAATGTCTCCCTTAAAGGCTGCGGCTTTAAGGCTCTCGTCTTTTAAGCCAGACTGGGAGAGATTCTTCGTCATCTCTTTCGTGAGTGCGTCTGCTTCCCTCAGTTCGTTCTCTAAGTCCTTTTCTGAAATGAGCATCTGCAGCAGTTCGAATTGCACTTGTGCGACGAGACCACGTTCTTTATGCGATAGAACCTTATCAGGCAGAGGTGGCATCATGGCTGCCAGTTCCTTGTGGCGGATTCTGAGCAGCAGCAGATAGGTGACAGCCGAGATGTGTGTGCGATGGTACTCGCTGTCGGCAAGCAGGTTGAGCAGTTGCATCTTCTCAGCATCATAGTGTTCCCAGAGAGAAAGGAATAGTGCTCCGGTGAGATGTTGCTGCACCATGAGCCTTTGCCGGAGGATGAAATCGTACCATTGGGCTGTGTCCTGTGGCGACCAAAGCGGCGACGTCCATAACATATCAAAGATGTCGTCCTGCTTTTCGTCGGTTTCAAGAATATCTTCTTCCAGGGAAACTGTCTTCCGGGCATTGCAGTACAGGTCGCTGTCCAGTGTAAGCCGGATGGCTCTGTTAGCCTGCTCCAAAAGTAAGATACCTTTCTGTTGTATCTTTGTCTGTACTTCGCTGCGTTTTTCGTCGTTCCCGCCTCCGCGAATAAACGAGAGCATGTGGTGATAATTCTCTTCCAAACTCTCTTCTTCGACGCGGATGACGGTCTCTTTTGGGCAGTAGGGCAGAAGTGTGCGCAGAGCGGCAATGCCATCCAGGATACGTCCTGTGGCGAAGTTCTGCATGCCATTCTGTGTGATATGTCGTAGGGTCTTTGCGTCTATCATTGGAAAGAGGGAGTGTGGGAACGCTGAGGACGGGGAGAGTTGTGCGGCCTTTCTGATGGCCTTAGTCACTTGTTTTCGTATTTCCTCTTAAGCCAATCCTCTGCTTCGTCTGTGTCATATTGACGGATGACAGAGGGGCGTTTTATTGGTTGCAACTTTATAGAATCGACGATGGCTGGTGGCAATTGGTATTCCTGCTTGAGGATGTTGCAAAGGAGTTCTGTTTCGTTTTCGTTGCTCAGGCGTTGGATTGCTTCGTCCAGCAGTTGGCGGAATGCTTTTTGCTGTGCTTTGCTTGCTGATTCGCATGCCACCCATGCGTAGAGTTGGGGCTGTTTGCCTTGTGTCTGAAAGAGTCGTTTGTGCCCGAGCATTGTCATCCAAGTGGCGTATGGTTCGCCCATGATGGCGGCGTCAATGAGTCCCTGGCGGAGCATCTCTGCGCGGAGTCGGACATCGTTCACCTGTGGACGATAGATGTCGTCGTAGTTTGTGCGTGAACTGTCCAGCATGCGGTCGCACCAATAGTCGGTTGCAGAGAGGCGACTGATGGCAATCATCTGCTCCTTCATTTGGTTGATTCGCTTCACACGCTTTGTTTTGAGCGAGATGAGCGAGAGTTGTTCGTCGCAGGATGCTAAGGGGGAGAGGCTGACCTGCTTGGCGAGCCGTTGGCTGCGTATGAGGTCTGTGAAGGCGATGTCCACGTGGCCGCCTGTGATGGCGGTGTCGATGTCCATCTGTGCTTGATAGCGATGCAGCTGCATCTCCAAGCCAAAACTGTCTGCCAGACCTGTCCTTTCGGCATAATAGACTGGCAGGCAATTCATGGCAGGCATGACGGCGATGTGAAGGACGGTAGTGTCAACGGCCGTGCTGTCTGCTTCAAACTGTTTGGCCTCTTGTCTGTCGGAGCAGGAAGCCAGTAATAAAAATGAAAGAATGAAAGAATGAAAGAATGAATATGAGCAAACTGATTTAGTCATGATACACTTCATTCTTTCATCTTTTCATTCTTTCATTCAGTTATTTGGCTTAGCCTTTGATGGCAGCAACGCCGGGAAGAACCTTTCCTTCGATGGCCTCGAGGAGGGCACCACCACCGGTGGAGATGTAGCTGACCTTGTCTGTCAGGCCGAACTTGGTGCAGCATGCAACGCTGTCACCGCCGCCAATCAGTGAGAAGGCGCCTTCTGCTGTTGCTTGAGCGACTGCCTCGCCTACGGCACGAGAGCCGGCGGTGAAGTCATCGCACTCAAAGCATCCAGCGGGGCCGTTCCAGAGGATTGTCTTTGCACCCTTGATGGCTTCGGCGAACTTCTTGCGGCTTTCAGGACCTGCATCCAGTCCGTCCCAACCTGCCTCGATGGCGTTGCTGGGGAACACCTTGATTTGTGCGCCTGGCTTGACACTGAATGTGCCGAAGTCATAACCGGTGCAGCAAACGCTGTCCACACCGAGGACGAGTTCTACGCCATTTTCCTTTGCTGTCTTCTCTACGTCGAGAGCGACATCGAGTTTGTCGAGCTCAACGATTGAGTCACCGATTTCGCCGCCATGTGCCTTGGAGAATGTGTAGGTCATGCCACCGCAGAGAATGAGTTTGTCCACCTTGCCGAGTAGGTTCTGGATGATGCCAATCTTGCTGCTCACCTTTGAACCGCCCATGATGGCTACGAAGGGGCGCTTGATGTTCGAGAGGACGTTGTCAACAGCCTGTACTTCCTTTTCCATGAGGAAGCCGAGCATCTTGTTGTCTGCGTCGAAGTAGTCGGCGATGACGGCTGTAGAGGCGTGCTTTCTGTGAGCTGTGCCGAAGGCATCCATCACGTAGCAGTCTGCGTAGCTGGCCAGTGTCTTTGCAAATTCCTTCTGGCTTGCCTTCATGGCCTTCTTAGCATCTTCGTAAGCGGGGTCTTCCTTATCGATGCCTACGGGCTTGCCCTCTTCTTCGGGATAGTAGCGAAGATTTTCGAGCAGCAGAGCCTCGCCCATCTTCAGAGCCTTGGCAGCGTCCTGTGCCTTAGCGCAGTCGGGAGCGAAGGAAACAGGACAACCGAGAGCCTTCTCCACGGCACCACGAATCTGGCCGAGTGAGAGTTTGGGGTTCACTTTGCCTTTTGGCTTGCCCATGTGGCTCATGATGATGGCAGCACCGCCGTCTGCAATAATCTTCTTTAAGGTGGGGAGAGCACCGCGGATGCGGGTGTCGTCTGTAATCTCACCATTCTCGTTCAGGGGCACGTTGAAGTCAACGCGCACGATTGCCTTTTTGCCGGCAAACTTGTAATCACTGATGTTCATAATGTTAATGTATTTTGTTGGTAAATGTTGTTGCGTTGGATGCTTCCTGGAAAGCGCTGCAAAGGTACGACATTTCTTTGAAATGTGCAAGTTTTTACTGGTGCGAATTGATGTTGTGTTGGCAGAAAAGATTTTCTCTTCTGTGGGGGGTGTTCCGACGCAGGCAGGAGCGCGGCCCGACGCAGGCAGGAGCGAAGGCCGACGCAGCACGCTGGGAAGGGCAACGCAGCACGCTGCGTCGGCGGATGCTCCTGCCTGTATTCAACCGCCTGATAATCAGGCACAAAATCCGATGCTGTTTCGGCGTTTCAGTGTGAGGGTCTTGTCGTTGAATTTCTCCGTTGCAGTCCGCACGTCGTCGACTTCTATGCGCTGGTAGGCAAGTCGGCCAATGGCGTGTGGCGACGTTGTGACTCTGTTGGCGATGGCGGGTATGATGCCGTTCCTGACAAACTGCTCTACCCATCGGGCATTGCTGAATTCGTCGCTGCCGTTGCTCACGGCATTCCGTATGGTAAGCAGCATCAGGTCGGATGCCTCGGGCGTCAGTTCGTACTGGTCTGCCGAAAGCATCTTCTGGGCTATCTGCATCAACTCTTCTGCCGTATAGTTCGGGAAGTGGAACTTATAGGGGAAGCGCCCCAAAAGTCCCGGATTCATCGACATCAGCGCATCCATCTCCTTTTCGTAGCCGGCGAAGATGATGAGCATGTCGGGGTCTTTCCGCGAAAGCACATCGAGAAGACACTCGACGGCGTGTCGTCCGAAGTCTCTTTCATCGCCTTGGGTATATAGGGTATATGCTTCGTCGATGAAGAGGACGTTGCCCTGGGCCTCCTTCAGGATGAGCTTCATGTTCTCTTCCGTCTCGCCGATGTAGCGGCCGATGATGCGTCGTCTGTCCACATACACCACGTCGCCTTTTGAGAGCAGACCAAGCGAGTGATAGATTTTGCCGAGCAGTTTGGCTACAGTCGTCTTGCCGGTTCCGGGATTGCCGGTCAGGATGGCGTGATATGTGGCGCCTGTTGTCGTGCGAAGCCCCAAGAGCCGCCGCTCCTGGAAGAACTTCATCTGACCTGAAAGAGCGCGGATGTTTCGCTTGATCTCCGTGAGTCCCACCATCGCCTGAAGTTCCTCGAGCGCCTTGTTATAGTGGGACTTCTGGTTGAGGAAGAAGTCGTCTTCGATGTCGCGTGGCAGTACCTTCAGCTCCAAAAAGGCAGTTGTTCCTGCTTTCAGGTTGCTGATATTGTTCTTTTGGTAGCGTGGCAAGAGGCTTCGCTCCACATAATCTCGGAGGTCGAACTTGTCGAAATGCGTAATCAAACCACGTTCGAAGGCCACAGTTATCAGGTTGCAAACCTTCTCGACGGCTTCCGGATTGAGTTCGAGATTTGCCTGTTTTGCCTCTTCAAAAAAGAGGAAAATCATCTCTTCTCGTGTGTACTGCTCGAGACGAAGCCGGTTCTCGGCTGGGAAGTTCTGTTCGAGCGAGGGATATTGCTCAAGCAACTCTGCTACTTCCTGATGGGTGCCGTAGAAGATAGCCGATTTGTTTTTGGCCGGCCAATGTGCCTGAATGGCTTTCATGATGATTTTTCCGCTTGAATCGAACAGGGCGCTGAGGTTCGAGAAGATAAAGGTATAGGCATTCATGCTGTCTTGAACCATCGAGAAGAAGTCGTTGTGAGGCGTGACTTCGCTGAAGAAGTCGGTCATCGACTCGTAGGGATTGGGCTTCGACATATCGTAGAATTGGTTGAGATGCCCAAACAGGTGCTTCGAATCGATCTCGGACGCATGGAGGAGCAGCAAGACAGAAGGCCCGATGGCGCAAGCCGTTTTGCCAGAGATGAGCAAGTCGTTGCATAGTTCCACCTTGTCCTTTTGCATCTCGGAACGCATCAAGTTCAGTTGGTTCAGCTTGGCTCGATTGATGGCCCAACGCTTCAACTGCATCGTCCCTGGCTTTCTGGAGAGCAATTTCCATTGGGCCTTGTGCTGGCAGAGCCTGCCCGAAAGCATGTCTTCGTCACTCATCCTGGGGCAGAGAAGCGGCTTTTCTGTGGAGATGAACTTGCCTTCGGCGTCCAATGTGAGGTTGAAGCGAAGGACTTTATCCTCTTCGTTTCGGACAAGGAGGAAGTATTTGCCTGGAATCCAAACCAGGTGGCTACGCAGCGTTGCCTTGACGGACTTGTTGAGGCGGCGGGACTGGTCGTATTTCGTTTCAGCGTCTGCAAGAAGCATCAGCTGGTCGTTATAGAGAAGGAAAGAGTAGATGCCGGAGCATTTGAAGTTGTCATCGAGAGAGATGCGGACGTTGACATCACCGAAATTATACACTTGTTTGCCAAAGATGTCCTCTGGCACGAATGAAATAGAAAGTTTTGTCATAGTAATCTAAAATAACATCTGGGTTAATAAATAATGTATAGACACAAAGAAACCCTCGTCGGCTTGAGGGTTTTAAGAAGCCAATGATAACAATAAGTCAAAGAGCGCTGACGCCTTTGGGACGCAGTAAGAGCACCTGTACAGCGTTAAACGAGAGATTTCGGCAGCCGTTTCTGTCGCCTCTGTCCCGTTGTTCTGTTGGTTGTCTTACGTGTTGTTATCATTGATGTTATTTTAGAAAAATCTGATTCTCGTTTCTGAAAATCGATTGCAAATGTAGAGAGTTTCCGTCACTCCACAAAGAAATAAGCCTCAAAACGAGGCTTATTTAACATTTTTTTGTTTTATCTTTGGCTCTGAAACGTTTTGCAGAGGTGAGCGAGGCCGCATTTGTCGCACTTCGGACGCAGGGCTGTGCAGGTATATCGGCCGTGAAGGATGAGCCAATGATGTGCGTCGGGAATCTCTTCTTCAGTGAAATGCTTGGTGAGCATCTGCTCGACAGAGAGCGGAGTCTTGCATGCGTCGGGAACAAGACCCAGTCGATGGCTGACGCGGAAGACGTGGGTATCGACTGCCATACGTGCCTCGCCCCAGACGACGCTGAGTACAACGTTGGCAGTCTTGCGGCCAACTCCAGGCAGTTCGGTCAGTTGCTTTATGTCCTGAGGCACTTCGCCTCCATGTTTCTCCCAGAGCATTCGTGCCATCTCGACCAGATGCTTGGCCTTGCTGTTAGGGTAGGAGACGGAGCGGATGTAGTCGTAGATGACTTCCGGACTCGCCAAAGCCATCGCTTCGGCACAGGGATAGTCCTCAAAGAGGCGGGGAGTAACCTGATTGATGCGTTTGTCGGTACATTGCGCACTGAGGATGACGGCCACGAGCAACTGGAAGGGATTGCCGAAGTGCAACTCCGTCTTGGCCTCCGGCATAGCCTCTTTGAAGTAGGCCGCAACCTCGCGATAAAGTTGTTTGCGTGTCATCTTTTATCCCTTTCCTTGTTGCTCAAAAAAACATCCCCAGTCAAGTCGCCAAACTTAACACGTTAACTTTGCCAACTTAACACATTAAGATTAGTTTTTAACCACGCCGTGTTTTCGGACGACCTATTTCCTTATCTTACTTTTCTTTACTCCCTCGAAGGTCATCTTCACGGGCTGGATGGTTCCGTCCTCGTTGAAGATGAGCTTGTCAATGCAGGTGACACGGTGATTGCCGTCGCGTTCCTCAAGGGGACGACGGTGGTAGATAATGTAGTACTCGTCCTTGCCGGGCACTTGGATGACGCTGTGATGGCCGGCACCACGGGCGATGCTCTCATCGCGCTGCAGTATCTTTCCCTTGAGCTCAAAGGGTCCGAAGGGTGTGTCGCTGATGGCGTAAGCCACGCAATAGTCGGGACCGGTCCATCCGCCTTGACTCCACATGAAGTAGTACTTGCCGCCGCGCTTCAGCATGAAGGGGCCTTCGACGTATTCCTTGCTGGGCGTTATCTCGTGGAACTTCTGTCCGTCTTCCCAGGGCACGATGGAAAGGAGGTCGGGGCTCAGCTTGCAGACGTTGCAATGGCGCCAGCCGCCGTAGAACATGTAGTACTGTCCGTCGTCGTCGCGGAAGACGAACTGGTCGATGGGCTGTGCGCCGTTCACTATCTCGTTGATGAGCGGCTTGCTAAGAGCATCCTTGTAGGGACCTTCGGGCTTGTCGCTAACGGCCACTCCAATGCCGCCCACTTCGCCCTCATGCACATCGTTGCCACCGAAGAAGAGGTAGTACTTGCCGTTCGCTTCGATGATAGAGGGAGCCCAAAGTGCCATTCGTAGCCAGGGAATGTCTGCTTGTGTGATGACGTTCTCGTGCTTTGTCCAGTTCACGAGGTCTTTGCTTGAGAAGGCGTCGAAGTGAAGCTGTTGCTCGTAGGGCGCACTAAATGTTGGAAACACCCAGTACTTGCCGTCGAGGACAGCACCTTCAGGGTCGGCGTACCACCCTTGAAAGATGGGATTGCCGCTGGTCTTTTTCTTCTTGGCATCGGCCGTTGTCGCGATGCAGCCCAATGCCAGGGCCAGGATGAGCGCTTTATAGTTCATGATGTGATGTTTTATTCTTCAACAATTCCCTTTCTCTTCTTGACTACAACCTTCTGCTCGACTTCCATCGTGGCACATGCATCCATGAAGCCTTCGAAGATATTGTGAATGCGGTCAACAGTCATGCGGCGGAACTTTCCGCTTCGTGGATAGAGCCTTGTGCCCTTCTTGTTGACGGCCACTTTGTCGGCTATCCACTCCTCGGCCTTGTAGTACACGCCACCCTTGCCGTCTTGGTCTTCGTTATAGTAGTAGGAGATTTGCGTGATGACGATGTTTACCTTTTGCCCTGTAACCTTAGCGCTTAGGAGATAACGGAAGCGGGTGCGGTCTAAGCTGAGAAACATGCGGCTGAATGTCATATACTCTTCGATACGGGCAACGATGCTGCCGTTCTCCTTCTCTTCGGAGATGATGCGCGTATAGGGCATTGCTTTGTCATGAATAGCCTTGCTTGCAATGGAGTCGCTGATGTAGGTGTGCAGAATCTCATAGATTTGCTGCTCACTCTTGTCTGTGATACTAAAGTTCAATTTGAAGGTAACAATTCCTTCCTCCTCGGGAACTGCGCCAAGCAGGTACTTGGGGTCTTTGTAATAATCTCTTTTTCCTGCCATAAGGAGAAGAGGCAAGCACAGTAGTGCTGCAAATAGAAAGTACTTTTTCATAATTATATAGTTTTATTCGTATCTTATTGCTTCGATTGGGTCCATGCGTGCTGCTTTTCGCGCGGGAACGTAGCCAAAGAAGATGCCGATGAAGGCACAGATGCAGAAGCTCAGCCCCACGCTCCAGAAGGGCACGCTGCTTGGCATCATCAGCACATTGCTTGCCAGCCAACTGCCTCCATATCCGAGGGCCACGCCAAGGAAGGCTCCCGTAAGCGATATCATCACACTCTCGATGAGGAACTGACTCATGATGTCTATGCCTCTTGCGCCTACACTCATGCGCAATCCGATTTCCTTCGTTCGTTCGGTCACGCTGACGAGCATGATGTTCATGATGCCTATGCCAGCCACCAAGAGCGAGAATGCTGCCGCAACAACCAAGATGAGTGTGATGGTATCCATCGTCGTGGACATCGTTTCCATCCATTCCGCTTGCGAACGAATCGTGAAGTCATCTTCTGCATCATCCTTTAGCTTATGGTTCCTACGCAGTATCTGTGTCACTTCCTCGATGGCCTTGTCGCTCAGTTCCTCTGTCAGAGCGCTCATCACGATGCTGCTGAAGAAAGTCTGAGCCGCGATGCGTTTCATCA